>Ga0126342_10018374_pt1 | contig 11993 bp, 7 predicted proteins | sample Cyp1metagenome_FD_92528 | JGI IMG/M metagenome (GOLD analysis project Ga0126342, IMG submission 92528) | Coral microbial communities from Lord Howe Island, Old Settlement Bay, Australia - Cyphastrea 1 metagenome | ecosystem: Host-associated > Invertebrates > Cnidaria > Coral ... | reverse complement strand
CCCCCCTAGTTTTTCACGTTTTCCCTCAAAAAATGTAAGTTACATTTTCTGAGGAAATTGCAAAAATGTAAAATTATCTTCTTGACCCCCTCAACCCTATTTTTTTGTAACTTACATTTTTTGACCCCCCCCTAGCTTAATAGGTGGGGATTTTTTATGCCTTAAGCAACTGTTTTTTGTAGTTATTGGTGCCAAGCACATGGGGGGGATGTAACCCAGTGGGGAATCTCAGCTGTCCGCTCGCTCCCCGTTGGTTTGCGATATGGTGCCCTGTGAAGAACCTTGAAATGTACACATGGGAACTATGAATAGTAGATAGGAAAGATTACTCTATCACTGAAGGTCTGGTCGACTTTCTATTTGTAAGATCTTTTGGGTCAGGATTGGTTAGCAATGAGCTTTTTGATTGTTCATTCTATTCTAAGCAGTTCACTTTTCATAGTCCTGGCAGGCATCTCGCACTTACGTTACTCACCACATCCCAGCCGGTAGTTTCTACCGTCTGGTGGCCGGTAACATTGCTGACATAGCTATGGAAGATCACCATTTTGAATAGGAAAATCACCATATCTGGCTGGTGGTTTGGAGCATTTTTTTTATTTCTCCATAATATATTGGGAATAATAACCCCAACTGACTGATATTTTTCAGCGGGGTTGAAACCACCAACCAGATATATATATTATATATATATATGATATTGTATACGGGAGTTTTCTTTTGCCATGTTTGATTCGCAGAGGGTTTGTCTTCGAGTTGGGTAAATCATCTGACTGGCGCGTTTGAAACTGTTGAATTATCTTAGGTAGATTTCGAAAATACTTGGACAAATTGTTTGCTATGCACCTTAAATCATTGAACAATCACAGGGCCTCGCATATCAACCTCACTGAGGAACCTGAAAATCATGATCCATCAGGAGAATATGGGGAACTATGCCATATAGTTTTAAAACACATATATGATGTACCTACTGTAATATATATATATATATATATGTAATTATAAGGATAGCTGGATAGATGGATAGATGAATAGTTACATAGATGGATTAGATAGATTACAATAGATTGGATAGATAGATAGGTGGATAGATAGATAGTAGATGGATAGATAGTTAGATAGATGGATAGATAGGATAGATAGGATAGATAGGATAGATAGGGTAGATAGGATAGATAGAATAGATAGATAGGATAGATAGAATAGATAGATAGGATAGCTAGAATGGATAGAATTGATAGAATCGATAGAATAGACAGAATAGATAGAATAGATAGACTACATAAATTAGATAGATTAGATAAATTAGATAGATTAGATAGATTGGATAGATTAGATAGATTAGATAGATTAGATAGATTAGACAGATTAGACAGATTGGATAGATTAGATAGATTAGACAGATTAGATAGATTAGATAGATTACATAGATTAGAACGATTAGATTGATTAGATTGATTAGATACATTAGATAGATTAGATACATACATAGATAGATAGATGGATGGATAGATGGATAGATAGATAGATGGATAGATTGATAGATGGATATATAGATGGATAGATAAATAGATAGGTAGATAGGTAGATAGGTAGATTAGACAGATTAGATAGATTAGATGAATTAGATAGATTAGATAGATTTGATGGATTCGATAGGTTCGATAGATTAGATAGATTACATAGATCATATAGATTATGGTTCGATAGATTAGATAGATTTGATAGACCAGATGGATGGATGGATAGATAGTTAGATAGATAGATAGATAAATAGATAGATAGATAGATAGATTAGATCAATCGATCGATAGATAGATAGTAATTGTTCAACAGGGAAAAAACTTTAAACACCTTAAACCACCAATAGTAATTTGCCTAGTGCCTAGATTGAAATAGGAATACTGTTGCAGTACTGGACAGTTTCTAGTTTTGGTATATATTATTTAAATATATATATATGCGTATAGGTATTTAAGATATTTAAAGTGTCTAGATATACCTATGTTGCTTCAGAGAATTTGCCCCGTTTCAAATTTTCTGAGGTGCGCAGGGAAGCTGTGCGGACAAGCAACGGGTGTTGACAGGTTTTTGACCATCTAACACGGAGAATCTCCTGAGAATCTCTTGAGAATCTTCCCTTCCACCCAGACCGGAATAGATAAGAAAAAACGATAAACAGCATCCGCGGATGATGAAGTGTGACCATATGGACCATATGGTTTTGTCTCAAAACAATGTGATTATCCTAAATCTCAAAATGACTCTCTTGAGGTATACCCCATCCTCAGACACACCCACATCCCATTATATATATATATATACATATATATTGTCTCCGCACTCCACACCATCCCCCACCGGACCGTGGCCATGGCGCCATGGAATCTAATGAAGATTCCGAATCGCTGATTTCGCAGGCACTGCGTGGGGTGGAGAATTCATAGCCAAGTGGCTGGTTTGGTCATGTTTGGCTTGTGGTTTCACTTGTGCTTTACATAGTTTTACCATGTTTTACCTATTTCTAGCCATCCCAACACTAGCCTGGGACTAGCAACACGACGTGATTTTTGGGGATAATTTGATGAACCCAATAGACCACAATAAACCATCCCGAATATGACCATCAACCATGGTCCCCACTGTGGCAGGTCCTCCTTTCAGGCCTTGTCGGCGTCACACCATGACCAATGACTTCACTAGTAAAATACTAGTGAGAGAGGAACCTGAAACCTCCAAAAAATGGAAAATTACCCACCCAAAGAAGTTGGTTTTTCGACTTTTCCATCCATTTTTAACCAGCAGAGAGTACACGACTCCACGCAAACATGAAACCCACCCACACTGGAGAATCATGTAAATATATGCAAACATAAAGATGCAAAGGCTGCAGTGGTTTTAAATATACATTTTCATTCAAACCATTTTTTGTTATTTCCCATATGTTCCATTGTACGGCAAAATTACCACATGACTGGGAATTTTGTGGACATGTTATTAAACCAATGTCATAGAAATCAAAGTGTGCCTTCCCTTCCCAAATAGAAGTTTAATAAGCTCCTAATACGTGTTTACTGTGGTAATTAATCCCAAAAGATAAGGCCTTACTTGTTGACGTCCCTAGATTTCCACGAATCTTGTGTGTATATAATCCCTTCTCCCCAATATTCAATACCCCCGTAACAAAACCCTGGTTTGGTATTCAATTTGTTTATTTCTGGTGCCACAGGGGCGGGGCATATTTCATATTTATTATCAATGGGATGTGATTGTACCAGAGAAGTGGGGCATATGGTACCCCATTTTCAGAAGCGTCCAAATCATCGTGTTTCTTATACATTGTTATGCATCCATCTTATCCTCATGTTATCATTGTTGGCAGTTGTAATCACTAGTATCCATTGTTCGTTGACTGTTTTTTTTTTACAGTTAACTTCGATGTTTTCCCATTGAAAAAAGGGATTCATTTCCCATGAATCCCCATGTTACAAACATTACCCTCTGATAATGACTAACATAAGCTTTGACAATTGCCATTTATAGTTGAATTACCCATTCCATTCAAAATGGTGTTTTTTCCATAGCTATGCTAGTTTACCGGAGGGTAATACTCAGGATAGTAAGTATTCACCATGCACATGCCCTTTCAATTAAGCCATTAAATGCTATTATGAATATATCGACAATGACCATTAATTCTTGGGTTCCCCCAATTATATCCCCATCAATGTGGTACACCCAATTTCATACTTAGTATTCCTATTTACCATGAATTAACCATAATTGGCATTGACCATTCATCATTAGTATTCACCATTATATCCCCATGATACGCCCATGATGCTTATGGCACCCATGATTAACCATTATCAACTATATCCCCATGATACAAACATCAGCACAATTGGATCATGAGAACATTATGAACCATGAGCATTTCACCAGTCAATTAAGCCATCATTGATGATATGTATGCCATGATTGATCATATTCAACCACTGGTTGGTGGTTTGGAACATTTTTTATTTTCCATAATATATGGGATAATCATCCCAACTGACTAATATTAAGAAAACTCCCAACTGGCTTTCATATTTTTCTGAGGGGTTCAAACCACCAACCAGAACCTTTCTTTATTCCATAGCCTCAGCCATCTCTCGTCTTCCCAATGGCCCGTCCGTAGGACCTGGATGAGTTCTTTGAGCCGCAGCCGTTCGATCGCTTTCTGGCGGAGCTGCTTGGGGAGGAGCCTGTGAGTTGACCCGAAAAATGGGTAGTTTTAACCACGAAGCAATCACTATGGGACATGGGAAATGGATGGACAATGGATGGACAATGGATGGACAATGGCATTTAAGTTTTTTTTTCAAGGATTTTGATGGAGTAGGAATTTTGATACACGGATACCAATGGGAAGATCCTGGGAAAATCATTGATAAATGGGGATGCCGGGATGCCATGGATTTTCATGGTGATTCCTCTGGTAAACAAACACGGCTGGCTGGTAGATCACTTACAAATGGACGTGTTTTTTAAATGGGAAAATTGTCGAACAATGGAGGATTTTTTTAGCAAACCATGTTTGATTACCAGAAGGTAGTCAGCGAAAATGGGGCTATAAACGTCAATCACTGGGATATGTTTGGTGTTTTTTGATGGAACATATACAGTAACCAATTTATATGTTTGTTTGCGAACTGGAATAGGATAATAGGTTTATCATCGAACATTGTTATGCACCATTTTTTCATACTAAATGGAGAGGAACTATGAGAAAAACACCGAAACATCAGCAAACAATAGGTTATTTAAGAATCAAACATGGTGAGTTGAGCATCAGAAATGATACAGTAAGTGAACATGAACAATCATTAGTTCAGTATCAAACCTAGAGGATTTAACCATCCATAGTGGTGGGTTTATTTATCAACACACCTATGTGGACTATATTATGAACATATATATATATATTATATTATATACAAACAAGTAGAAACAGCTAAGATTTGCTAAGACATGGGTTTTGACCGACAACAATATGGATTTGACACGATTTAACCTACAAGACTATTCATGACTGTGCGATGAGATGGTGAGAAAAACGATGATGAGAAACATGAACAGTGTTGCTACAGCCAATCATAGGTATAATCAGGTAAATTATAGCCACAACGGGGAGCGTTGAAAATTGTTCCTTGTTATCTTCCACCGTCCCTCCTTGTATGGAGTGTTCAGCGTTTTTTCCCATATCGGCTTATCTGACATATGGTGTGTGGACGGGGGAGGGTTTAGAGGGTGCAACAACATTCACTAGCAGTCGCACACATACTTGATACTACACTACTTGAAGTTCACTTGTTCTTGCATACATGCATGGGGCTCGAAGTTCCCTAGCAATTGCGCACGTACATGACGCTACACTACTTGAGGTTCACTTGCACTTGCACACAAACATGATGCTACACTACTTGAAGTTCACATGTACACATGCATGATGCTAGGCTACTTTGAAGTTCACTTGGGGGGGTTTGGGGGTATGTAGGCCTCACTGCATGCATGAGAGCATATATTGTCGACACATGCATCAGTATATACATCAGTCGACCTGTCCATACACATTGTAAAAGCATGTAAACACAAATGTTGAAGCAGGCACTAGAATGGAACCGGAGATTACATATGTCAGCCGAGTATCAGTGTATTGTCAGCACATTCCTCGCTACGTGCATTTTTCATATGTCCATGTCAGCCCCTATGCCAGCGTGACAGTCAATACTTGTCCATATGTCAGCCCCAGATTTTATAGATGCCCAATCCATGTGTCACCCAAATTCACCAAATACGTCAGGTGATTTGTCACTTCTTTCCTGCTTGCCCTATAACTTAGCAAACCCAAAATTTTAAGAAATGGAAACCTGGGCCTGGATATATAAATATCATCTGTACCATTTTGGAACAACTTTTCTCCTCTTTTATTGGGGGGTTTTTCTACTGTATATACCAATTCATTCTTAGAGTGCGGACAGCACGCGCTTATTGGTCGTTTGAAACAAGTGATTCTTGAACCGTGGGCGTATCTGGGAATGATGCAACACTGAATATTGCCACAGGTCCACATATAATCACACACTTGCTCACACATATATATATAATATACACATCCCCGTGTCATACTTCTTACTGTTGCTGATCCTCATCCTGTTTACCAGTTGCTCGTATTGATTCAGTTTCACTGCATGTTTGCACTGCCTACACTGCCTACAGCCTGGAACTGAAGCCCAACTTCCAATGGATCCATGGTATTTCAGGATCATCCATGGGAGGAGCCACTTCATCCCCAACGGAATTTGGAATGGATTGGAATACCTGGACACCCTACAATTTTCCAACATGGACCGATTTCACAGGAGAAAATTGGAGTGTTTCCAGGGTTGAGCAGGACGAAAGCAGGGTTCCGGAGCTGGCGTTGCAGTTTCAAAGAACAGCCAGGTGGCCCAGAGAATCTTACGTTTCGCACCTTAGGACCTTGCCAAAGATGGCAGCATCCGCCTAAGATGGAGGGATCTACCAACAACCCAACAACTATGGTGATCATTCTCATCCACAAAGCTGATGTTTTCTTCGGAAGGAGGGTATGATCAAGAAAGAGATGGTGATGACATGGAGGATTTCTTCATCAACCAAGATGGGGAGTCATGCGCCAATAAAAGGGATTAACAGCCTATGACAAGCGGTGAAGAGATGGTAATATGAGCTTACTATTGCCGAAATCCAGTTTCAACATGTTTCAACTCTGCTGAGATATGAACATGTTAAAACCACGCACTGGTAGATATTTTTTGGGTGGCTTACTGTAAAGATCTACGTAAAGTATAGTGGATATATATGTGGATATGTTTGCAATCCATTTTGGAAGCCCCCATCAACATCAACCAATTTCCGGGGGATGGCATCACCAAGGCCCGCGAAGCAGCCGAAGGAGCCGAAGGAGAAGATTCTTCCGACGGGAGGTGTGTGGGTTGTCTTGTGGTGAACATGGTGAACAATGATACCCACAAGGCCCAAAAAGATAGAGCTGTATTTGTGTCATATTCAAGGTAACCCGGTCCAAATTCGAGGTAGGTGGGTCTCAAAGGGTCAAAATGATAGATGATATTTGTGTCCCTTTCATGATTTCCAGGATAATAGATGATGTTTTTCTTACCATTGCAAGGTTTTCAACTGTCCGAAGGCTTTTGGGCTGCTATACCCTCCAGAAAATCAACAAATTGATATGGAATACCGGAATAGCGTGGAATACCGTTCTATGTAATTTTTCTCTGCAAACCAATGGGTTTCCATATCTATGTGAAGTTTATGTGCACATATATCTATATCTATATCCATATCGCTATCTATATCTATATATGATTCTATATTTATATGATTTTATATGCAATTATATGCACACTATGATACAACTACGTGATTTTTGCCAGTGGCATCTCACGCCTGGGCCTGGACGCCGAAAAATCTATTCTTTATGTTTCCTGAGAGACCAGGGCCGCCGAATCGCGAAGCTGAATACAATGTTGCCATATGGCCATATGGGTTAAGAATTAGCCATGGCTTAAAAATCTGGCCATTAGCCATCTGGCCATTGTATTGCGAAGCCCAATTTTCCATATGGGAGTGTCTGAAAAATAGATTGTACCACCGACTAACCATATTTACAATTTAATAACTTCTTGAACAGTATGATCAACGAGTTGATTTTGAGGTGCCCGACTTTCACATAAACCCACAATCATGGAACAGGGGGATGTCCCGCCCCGAAAACCAATATATTGTAGACCTCGAAAGTCATACAATCAAGCCAAGGGCATTTAATGTGTGATTTGGATTTTCTGGGGTTAACTAAGTAACTAGATTGCCAAAACCGCAAAGGACAATTTGCATGGTAAAACCAGGGTTTCGGGCAGAATTTCCTTTCACAATCCATTAATGTAGGGCCTATAGGCCTAGGCACTCAACGAGTTTCGCCCGGGCAGAGGCGGCAAAAGTGGAATTCAGAGGAGGAGGAGGAGGAGGAGGAGGACCTACCAGAGGCGCCACCTGGATGTTTTGATCTTGTCCATGTGGGCCATCCAAAAAAACGCCTAGATGATTGGTTATTGAATGGAATATCATGGAATATCAATGATAATGATTATTGGTTAATGATGATTGGTTAAGGGTGATTTATCAATGATGATTGGTTATTAATAGCATGGTTATTTATATAATGATGTCTTAAGTGGGAATATCATTGATAATGATGGTTGAATGGTTATGAAGTGAGGAGTTATATTAGCCGTTAATTGGGGCTTATTACCGCGAACCCATATGAATGGGAAACCTCTTCACCAACTAGTATTTCATTCATGAGATGGGATGAGTCATGTTTGTTTTGTATGCGCTTCTTTGAATTAACACATGGCTTTTACAATTGATTACCCATTTCCATACCCAATGGCCATTAAGTAACTGTCCCGCACCACGAAATGCATTTTTTGGATGATGTGTTATTTGTTTGCCCTCGGCTTAGGGTGATTTACTGCATTGCCTCCTTTTGTGTCTGATACTTGGGGATGCTTTAGGGACATTGTAGATTCTAGATCCCATATTCGACCCATAGCCATCCATATCGGCATTCAATCCCTTTTCTATCCTCATAAATTGGTTGGTTTGATGCCGTCATGGAAATGTATGTATGTAAAATAATACTATATATATAGTATATGAAAATTGACCAACCAAAAAGAGAACCACACATCATCCAAAATCTGACCAGTTACAGGGGGGAAACCAATGGTTTAAGGGTACCCATCTCATGGGTATCCCAATTTCAAGAAATCACCACTAATGCTGGTTATAGACCCCGATTTGCGACCCCAGTTGATGGCTTCAGCTGATTTCCCGTAGCTAATATCCCCACATATCCCCATATATATATATATGCATTTATATATCAAATTATATTCCCGCTACGCCCTATCCCGGTAATCATATGTAATGAATCCCATTGCTCTTGGTCAACCCCAAGAAGATTGTTGATATGCATAATATTTCCACGCATCCCCATTACACCCCCAAATTATGGGTAGATTGGAACATGTGGAACATGAACATAAATTGCGACCTTACTGTCACTGGAATGATGGTTCATAGGGGGCAACTATCCCCAATGCCAAGCAGGTCTGTTTAGGAGTTTGGGTCTGGTTGCCGAATATGACAGAGTCTTCGCAGCTAACGGCCCCTTCTTCGCACCTGCAGGGAATCAATGATCCTTATTACAGGTTGGCAAATTGCTACACAATGTATCCAAAATTCCCATTAGCTATACTCCATTATGTCCCTGTTATAATACAGTACTGATTAAACCATGTCAAGCCATGAAAAGTACCCCCGCAGGTACCCTTCGAGACCAAAGACGTCCGCGAGCCGACGCAGCCACGGTGCGGTGTCCATTGTGGTTTTGGTGGGGCCCTGGGCGTCTCGTGACAGGTTGGTGGAGAGGTGTACCTTTCACTTGCGTTGATAGACTCAAAACTATCACCTTGTTAGTGCGTCACCAGTCCTGACCAGGCCAATTCTGATATCCTTAACGCCACTGTCAAACATCAAACCAGACTAGACCGCATACTCAAGCTTTGTTTTCCCCGTTTGCTGGCTTTGATGGCACTTTTGCTCGAGCGACCGTAAACGAAATCCACAGCATTGGGGGTGTCTAGGCCAGGTCTTTCCACGACAACTTATCCACAGTCTGTCCACGTTCATGTTTTTGCTTTATTTGAAGCAGGCATGAATCTGGCGTACTCAAGCTTGAATTTCCCATGTCAATGTGGGTCTCCAATCAATCTCACAGCTTGTGGTGGACATCAGTGTTTGAGCCCATTCTGGTGTCAACCAATCAAGTTCCCAATGGAATTTTAGCATTTGTCCGAGTGTATCATTTGTAGCTACCTACAAATGTAGGTCGACCTTACAAATTAGGTTGAGACGAACATCTATAGTGGAAGTACCGGTTTGTATGCTTGGATACTTCAACTGGTAATTTGGCCAGTTTGGGAGTAGGATATCAAAGTTTGCGCCATGCCCAGCAGGTGCCTTCCAAATTACAAGGATAGCTCGCCAGATTTTGAACATCAGAAATCACAAGGTGGCAAAATCCGGTACTCCGCCGCCAGGTTTGAACTGCGGCTGTTGCCGTATTCGGTGCCCTTCGACCCAGAAGATGTTCCTGATCCCTTGGGTCCTTTAGGTGCCGGGACAGGGTAAAGGTGGAGAAGTTTGCCAGAAAAATAGGACTGATCTCTGGTTGGTGGTTTGGAACATGATTCTTTTCCATATATTGGGAATAATCATCCCAACTGACTCAAATTTTTCAGAGGGGTTGAAACCACCAACCAGTTATGATTGATATGATGGGCATTCATGCAAATAGCAAGCATGAGAGATTGGCACATGTAATATACGGAGATCCCAGTAGATCCCTCCATATCCTTCCTTTTTCAGGATTTGATTTTCGGGAACCTTGCTAGATTTCGCGAGAGGGTTCTGGAACGGTGTGTGGTTTCAAATTCCCTTTTCATCCTGTTTTGAGCCGGAAGATTTACGAGCTAGCTACAGTAACTCATTTGCCTGCGCAGAAGTCCAGCATTTTAAAGTTTTGGAGACGGTCTCTGTCGTTTCAGACTTCCAAGCACTTTATGGACGGTGACTCCGAACATTTTGTCCAGCGTCTGGAGATGGTAATCCGTCATTGGCTGACCGTCCTATACATTCCATGGCGATATCTTGGGACAATCTTACAGATCTATATAGTGCTCTTTTGCGATGGGTGATGCATATTATATATAGATTAATATACTGTATATATAATAATGTATATACAATATGATATATATATATAAATATATTTAGATTATCAATTTATTATCAATTTCTTATCAATTTATATCATACTATATCCCTTTTCACGGTTAGCACCCTTGTTGCGGACATATCATGCTACGTCCATATCTCCAGAAATTACCCATACATATGCTCCATGGTGCTTGTTCATTTCCCTAGATGACTGGGTGATTTCTTGTGGCAAATGTTGGTTTCAAATTCCAGCACTATGATGCACCATGGAGCATGTGGATGATGTTGGTTTTTTCCGGTTGAAGCCGGAACTAGTTGAGCCACGTTCAAAACCCAGTTGTTCATTTGTAGTAAGGGAGAGGCAATAAGGACCTCGCGTAAGCAAAACCCTGGTATGCGAAGGGGCCGCGTAACCATCCTGCGTGTAAGCTAAAACCATGTACGGGTCAGCAGTGCGGAAGCTCCAGCGTAAGCATTCCCTTAGCGCCTTCAGAAAGACAAGACCTTTTGACCACAGCTCAGTTGGTGGTTCAAAATAACATTTTCCTATAAACATCTATAAACATCTATAAACATCTATAAACATCTATAAACATCTATAAACATCTTATAAACATCTATAAACATCTATAAACATCTCTATCTATAAACATCTGCATCTATAAACATCTTTAAACATCTATAAACACCTATAGACATCTTTAAACATCTATAAACATCTATAAACATCTATAAACATCTATAAACATCTATAAACATCTATAAACATCTATAAACATCTATAAGCATCTATAAACATCTTTAAACATCTATCAACATCTATAAACATCTATAGACATCTATAAACATCTATAGACATCTATAAACATCTATAGACATCTATAAACATCTGTAAACATCTAAAAACATCTATAGACATCTATAAACATCTATAGACATCTATAAACATCTATAAACATCTGTAAACATCTGTAAACATCTGTAAACATCTATAAACATCTATCAACATCTATAAACATCTATAAACATCTATAAACATCTCTATCTATAAACATCTACATCTATAAACATCTATAAACATCTATAGACATCTATAAACATCT
>Ga0126342_10018373_pt1 | contig 11993 bp, 13 predicted proteins | sample Cyp1metagenome_FD_92528 | JGI IMG/M metagenome (GOLD analysis project Ga0126342, IMG submission 92528) | Coral microbial communities from Lord Howe Island, Old Settlement Bay, Australia - Cyphastrea 1 metagenome | ecosystem: Host-associated > Invertebrates > Cnidaria > Coral ... | reverse complement strand
CATTTTTCGGATCTTTTGGCTCAACATGGGTCAACATGAGGCCAACATAGGCCAACATAGCCACAAGATGGGCCCACATTGCCCGCAAGATAGGCCAACATACGCCAACATAGGCCAACATAGGCCAACATAGCCACACAATGGGCCTACATAGTTGGGCCCCTGGCCGGCTGTCGCGCGTAAGCGCTTAAATTAAGGTTTTCTGCAGTAAACAAATAGTGTTCCGAGTAGAGCCCGGGCAAATGTAGGGGTTGCAGCGATAACACATCTTTTAACGACGTTTCCAGGGTGCCCGATTTCTGCGATCACCACATCTGCAGCTTTTCATCCATTTGAGTCAATATCTGAATATATGTTCCATTCTTTTCCATTCTTTTCTATGCGTTTGTAAATGTCTTGATTTTGGGAGCCTCGACGGGACCAGCAGCACTACCGGCTTTGATCTTTGCGTCTGGAGCGACTTGAGCACAGCGGCTCCTCCCGCTCGCATGTGGACTTCGTTCATGTCAATGCGGAACAAGAACAGGCTGGGAGGATTCTTGGGCTATGATGGCTATGGTAAGGGTGTGGCCATCGACATTGTCATTTTGGAGCTTTGTTGCATCAGTTTTGGGAGCAATTTGGATGTTTTGGATCGCTTCACTCTTCGGTCTGGCACTGAACAAACATGTGCAGTTTTTTGATTTCTGCGGCCTCTTGTGAATACATGATAATACAATATAATACATGTGAATACTGATCTGTGTCAGTGTCAATCCTTTGATCGATTTCTGCCGTAGATGACGGTGGGACATTGCAACTCGAGAGTCTTGGTCGCTTTGATCTGTTCGCTTTCCATCCAGAGCTGCGTCAAGCAAGTGTGTGTGTGTGTACCGCAAACATTTGAAGATCAAATGCATCCATTGCTCAATAATGCTCAATAGATCAAGTGAGGCCCAAGCTTGCTGTCAAGTTGAACCAAACATTTGGTATGGTTTGAATTTTTTTCCATGTTCCTCTCCGATCTCTCCGCAAACGCACTGCCTTTTCCATGAATCGTCAGAGCGCTGTGAATGCTCCGTGCTGACGCGTCCTGAATGCCAAGCCTTGGCGACAACAGAATCTGGTGACACCAGACGTGCTGACATCGTAACGCACTGTCGTACAAAATCGACATCTCATCTACCCGAATCTACCCAGTACTTCCAGTGCAAACAATGTGACAAGGTCCAAACCTGTCCAGGTATAGCTTTTGAGCCCTGTCAGAGGTTAAGAAAGATCTATAGAATCTATGCACAATGCAAGTGCATGGCATGACACTCCTCGAGAGATGAAGCAAACATGGAGCAACTTGTCGCAGTCGCCAGCCTCTTAAGGCCCGCCGTATGAGAGGTCGCTTCGACCTGCAAGGTGAAACATCGTTCAAACATAGTCTGATCATGTATTATATAGGTTATATACATGCCTTAGGCAGAACACATCCATACTGGTCCATATGTCCATAATATGAGCGCTCATATGATTCCGTGTGTATTGTATGCTCAGTTTGCCAGAGCTTTGCCTGGACCCGTCGCGCTCGACAAGGTTGGGAGCGTTGGTGCAGGCCTCAAGATTCAAATTTGAAGCCCCTCAACAAAAGCCCATTTATATGACTCGATCCTTTATATAACGTACTCTCGATCTACAATATCTATATAGATCTATTATACTATTGTATGTATTATCTGCATATACCAGAGTTCTCCTTCCAAAAATATGTGCTTTGGTAGGCTCCCCGCAAGCGAGAAATCACATCTTCGAGTTCCTCTGCATTGTAGCAGCGGAACCTCAACAGCTTGAGCTACACTTGCAACACAAGTTGCTGAGCCGCTTCATGTTTCCGTGTCCTTTATTTGTTTTATATTTTATGTAGATATTAATGTGTGTGTGTGTTTAATTGTGTCTTGGTACTTCGGTTACTTTGCTTATCAACAACATTGCTCTGGGTGCGTAACTTTCCAGTGGATGCTGGCACCACTCCCACTTCGATGTTGACTTTGCTCAATTTTTCTTCCATGACCTAGACCATCGATCACAAGTGAACTTGGAAGTGTTCCCAAGTGAGACTTATTTGAGACAATTATCATATTACAGTATATTACAGTACATATTTAGTTGACATACCTATTGACATATTTAGACATATTGTAGACATTTTGGATTTAGGAGATCAACATAGATCAACTGAGACCTCGCCTGCCGCAGTGTGGTGAGTGCCAAAATCTCGGCCTCCTTCAATGTCATATCCTTGTTGTACTGTTCCTGCTAGCTACAGGAAAATGAAGCTGTGCATGTCCCCGTGTCCCTCCATTTCGATACAAACACGAGAGATTATGAGAGATTAAGTCAGATTGCATTTTGAAACATGTTGAAATATGATTGAATAGTGACTAGTGGAAGATACTGGAATCACAGTTGTCTCCGGATGTCTCCGGTTGTCTCCGATCTCTTCTTTGACAAAGATCCAGATTGGCCACGTGACGATCCCATCGAGTCACATCGAGTCACATCGAGTCACATCGAGTCATCCGAGGCCTGCAACATACTCGTGGCTCCTTCTTGGGCGCTCCCAATGGCGCAGGCCGCCTCTGTTTTTCAGGGGCAGAGATGGCAGAAATGGCATAGTGAATTCATAGTGAATTCATGGAGTTTGGCCCGGTTTGTCCCAGTTTGTCTAGAAGTTTCTTTCAAAAGGAGAAGCTACGCTACCCTTTTTTTCTGTCCAGCGACGTACTTGGTGAAAGTCCCGGAAGGATCCTAGAGCAGGAATAGCAGGAGCAAACATGGCAAAGTCTGGAGATTCCATATAATATGGTATATATATATATGGATATATATATATATAATATGGTATATATATAATATGGATATATATATATATATATGGATATATATATATATGGATATATATATATATATGGATAATATATCATATGCAAACATGGCAAATGTGCGAAATGCTGCACAGCGAAAGCGCCATTTCGAACTGAGCACAGAACTGTGTTGAAGAGCACAGGACCATCCCATGGATCAACACCACCAACCAAAAGGGCAACCTAAAAAGAACGCCGATGTTGGTCACATTGGTCACCACAATCAGTGAAGCACTTTTCTGCCATGACTTGAGCTAAGGACCAAAGGATGAATGCCGTTTAAGATTTGATTACATTTTGTGAATTGCAATGGAACATAATGGAACTACGAATGTCCACAGAAAAAAACCATGGACTCCTCTCCCGAGGCATCCACACCGAATGGACGCGACATTGTTTTCTTCTTCTTGTCCGAATCGCTGAAGTCCAAGGCAAGGTCTGCAATAGCCTTGGATTGTCTGTACGATTTAGAAGCGACATTTGGCAAAGTAGGTTGCAAAGATTGAGTATGAATCAACAATATGAATATATTAAAATCAATATGAAAACAGAAACGAATAAGCTTTAACTTTGGCATACTTTGGCTCATCCTGCTTTTTTCTGATTCTTCCATGGCGTGGCCTCTTCGTTTGAGGCCCTTGCGTTCACGTTGCTTTCAATGGGCATGCGCTCGTTGTAGGTGAACCAATGCGCCTTGCGGATTCCCATCGAAATCATGAATCAGCAATTACTTTTGTTTAACGAGTTTGAACCAAAATTGACTTTTGAAATAGGCCTGGGCTTCGACTCTGGCATGATCCACCAAAGTTCGAGCGTCAGCGGTCAGACCGCTCATGGCACAGCCTCACAAACGGTGTTTTTTCTTTGAGAAAAACTCGTAACATCATCGCCCACAGTGTGTGCATACCCTCGCTCTACGTTCGAACATGTTCAATCATCTTCGAGCAAAAGCTGAAGACTAAATTTCAGTACTCTATGTCTCTTCAGTTGTCTGATTCTCTCTCTCTCTCTCTCTGTGATTGCTGGTGGATTCTGAAATTTTAGTAGACCTGCTAGAGACATCTAGAGACCCCTGCCCATGTGGCAGTCAATCTCTAGCAGTTTCTCAATGGAGGTTGGGTCGACCAGCGGAGAAGTCACCCTGGCAAAGGAACGGAATGCACAGTTTGCCCAATCATCCCATAAATCCATATAAAATAATTATAAAATAGTATAAAATCATATAAATCCCACAATGATACTGCGATACCATTCCTTGAGGCCATGGAGGCTGCACAAAACACCCAAGGCAAAACTTTGGGCCTCTTCTCTACCACAAGAATGACCTCAGAGGTTCAAAAGGGTTCAAAAATTATCAAAAATTCACAGTGCACGCAGTTCATGTACTGAATTCCTTTCAAATCTTGCAAACATGATAAAACATGTTGACCCACTGGCCACTGACTCTTTACTCAGGGTGCGAGATTCAAAAAGCTGTCCCTGAGACTGCAACGCCTTCCTTGGTGCAGATTCCAATGGCAGTTGAACCGAGCCTCAGTTGGAATGATTTGCAATCTGCATGTGGCAGTATGTGGCCCCAGTTTCCCTACAAAATGCGACAGCTGTCATCTGCTGTCCATTTCCAAGCTCTGAAAAGTCAACAATAAGCCACATCTCAGTTCTCAGTCCCCTGCTTGATGGCTTCAATCGCATATTCGACCTGGCGCGCGGGTTGAACTTCTGACGGTATTTGACGGAGCTGAAGTGACATAGGGAGGCCTTAACACTTTAGGCTAGACTCTATATAGGGTCAAAAGGGACTTCAAGCGACTCATAAGACTTCACTTTGCAAGTGCAAATAACAACTTTTTTTTCGGAAAACGTACATGTCCGATGAAGATCCTTCAGCTGTTTGGCCAGCAACCAAAAAGTTTGATTCCACTCAAAAATTCATTGCTGCCCTCCTACTATAGTAAGTTCCTGTGCTGACTGCTTTGAAAAGCTCCGCTCTGCTGTGTTGCGCCATCCATAAAAGTTCCACCTGGAATAGTCGACCTTCAGGCGAGAAGGTGTTGACCTCAAAGCAAGTTCTGCACACTTTGACGCGCTTTGACTACCTAGTGCTTTGGGCATTTGGAACTTGCTGCTACCACAGGCAGTGCTTGCTACACTTTGAGCCCTCAGACCCGCATCTGGCTCTGCAATATACTACCCAAGGGGCACACTCCACGATCGTATTCACTTCGCGACAGGAAGCTCATGCCTAAGTCAAGGCGAATTCATGCAGAACCTGCAGAAACTCTCATTCGAGTCCCGCTGCTGTGGGCATTGCATTGCAGCGTGTTTGGTGAAGTCACAAAGTCGTACTCTTTCAGGACCGATGTCCACCGATGCCCACCGAAGCTCGCTTGCGGCGAAGTTGCCCTATATGAATTCCCCACCTTTCGCCGACAAGGCACCTGCCCGAAAGAACTTGAAGTACCGTACAACTCTCTGCATGTCTATTACCCATTATTATCCAGTGTGAAGTGGACAGTGTTAAAATGCATTAAAAAACGTGAAACATGCAAACATGGCAGTGTGGCGGTGGCACTATCTCGGTGGGGCGCCGTTCTATGTCTGAACCCGAATGGCAACCACAAAAAAGTTTTCCCTAAATGCTATACTAATGCCAACAAAGCAAGGATGCGATTCGCTGAACCAGTTAAAAGACTTGCAACTTTGACTTCCCCTTTGATCCAGGAACTAATTTTGTTTCCCAGCATTCAGCGCAACTTGAAACATTGAGTGCCAATAGGTGTAGATACACGCAAGGCACGCAAAATATCAGGGTGTCGAGTAAATGCTTGGCCATGCTTGGCGATGCTGCAGCTTCTTTCCGGATATCAAAATGCATCAAAGCTTCTTTGGCTTTGACTGAGCGGCTGTGTGGCACTTGGCAATGGAAGCTTTGTCCAATCTCACACAGCTCATGGCGTTCATGTACTTGGATCCTTCGCCTGCATTTTCCAGGTGACTCTGTGAAGTTCTCAGGCCTTGGAGTGAAACCCATAAAACATCAGTACCAGATAGTACCACTACATCCGGCTAGGACGCAAATCGAGAGGTCTGCTCTGAGTTGGAAGAACTTGCTGACAAATGCGATGCAGAACTTCACATCATGTCACAAAACACACTGTAAAGCCGGCCTGCAGGCAATGGAAAGCCAATAGAAAACCTGCACAAGTTTAAGATGTTTACCCTCTGGTAAACTAACATAACTATGGAAAATTACCATTCTTAATGGGAAAATCCACTATAAATGGCCATTTTCAATAGCTATGTTAAATTACCAGAGGGTAAGCAGTCTTCGCTATTTGCAAACGTTGCAACTTCACTCAGTATACTCAGTCGCACAGACCTGATGTTTCGCACAGGAGGAGCACGGATGTCAGGTCGTACCTTTGGAGGTTCTTTGAACTTGAAACGATGTGAAACGATGTGAACAAGTACTATCCATGACTATCTATCACTATCTATCACTATCTATCACTATCTATCACTATCTATCACTATCTATCACTATCAAGATACTATCAAGATACTATCATTTCTGTAGTTCAATGATGTTCTTTCTGGTTTCGTGATGTTTTGTGGTTTCAAAGAAAACCGGCGCGCACGGAATCAGCGGATCTCCACGATCTGGATCGTTTTCGTCAATGCCTGTTGCATAGTGTGAGGGCCTCGACTCAAGGTTGCAACAGGCATTGTGCGTTTGAATGTCGTTTGAATGTTCACAAAGTGACTTCACAGTGTGACTTTACAGTATCCAAATGTATCCAATGTGTTCTGACTATGCGATCATATGCGATCTGCTCTTCCCGTAATTTAGAGGCAACATTTGGCCACTCCGGCCGGGAGAGTTGTGCCTCTGCGAAGGTGGCATTTATGTACAGTATAACTGTATATTATATATATATATATATTATAATATATATATATATATACGTACGTATATAACCATTTGAATATAACGTGATGTACATAGTACACATGTATATATATATGATTATATATGTATACACATGTGTACATGCATATGGTTCTGCGATGTTCTGCTGCAATGTTCTGCATATCATGCATATTCTGTGATCGCTTTGCATTCAGAAAGCCACGTTCAGAAGCCAAGAATGTCAGGAGTCTTGGCTAAGCAACTGTTGCACATGGGTGACCCTCATGGGTGTCGCACTTTCTGAAGTCCGGATTCTCGGAAAACAGGTCGTCTAGGGTTTTAGGTCTCGGAGCAAAGTGGCTTCAGAGACAAGAGAACCGTTCGATTGAGATCAACCAACAGCAGCTGTTTCAACTACCACTCAAACTCACAGAACCTGTTTGTCGTTGCAGGGGCACAAATCAAATCAAATCACAAATTTCCGCATGGCTCACACATCAACACAGAATTGAGAAGGCAATGAACTTGTGCTCGCTGAAACTGAAAGATCAATTGCCAGGTGCCGAGCCACTGCGCTGCTTCCAAGTTTGATTCTGAAAATGTTTCTGGCTTTTTTGGGCTGTGGAAATCTTTCATTGTAAAATATTGTAAATCTGTTTTCTTACGATTCCTGATTCTTTGCTTTGCTTTCCGCTCTAAGGTTGCAACTTTAGGGCTCTCCTTGCTCTCAGTCCGCTGAGCTTCCGGCTTTGGAGGCCGCAAGCCCTTCAAAGGTGATGTGCCTGTGGAGTGAAGAGTTCATCGTCAAAAGCAAAACACTAACATCGTTTCTCCCACATCTTCCAACATTTCAAGAGTCTAGAGTCTAGAGATGTCTAGAGAGTCTAAGTTTCAAACAATTCTGATTCATTTCTGATTGTGTGTTTGTCACATATTGAGGAGCACTTGACTGTGCCATTCCCACCTTCATGTTCGTCCAGCTGCGCACTGAAGACCCGCACTACCCCACGTTGGTTTGGCAGCAGACGAGGAAGCAACTGAGCGAATGAGAAAAGGTTGACAAATCAGGACAAACCATGACAAATCAGCAAAGACATTAATCACAATTCCAAAACCTAACAAAACATGGCGTGTTGTAACACTATCAAGCAAACAAGTTTTGAAGTTGCCTCGAAGCACTGAGTCACTGGGCATTTCAGAAAGAATATTATATAATATATTATATTGATTCCGTCTTGGCACCTCCTCTTCAAGCACTGGCCTGGTTACGTACCTTTCAGAGAATTTCTTTGCTTCTTGGTCGTGGAGTCGTGGAGTCGTGGAGTCGTGGAGTCGTGGAGTCTGAACGCAAAACACTTCCGGACGACGCCGGAGTTGTGCACTGTCGCAGAAACGCAAGAGAAGCGAGTCGTGGAGCATCCTCTCGTGGTACTCCAGCCCCCTGTCTTCAGGCACTTGGCATCAAAGTGGATGGTCAAGTGCCATGCAGTCATCTATCTTTGCACATCTTGGCACATCTTGGCACACACTTTGCACCTCTTCCTTCACCTCTACACTGGACTCTACATTGCATTGTCTACTTCCAATCTGTTTTGAATGCCTCTGTGATACATCCTACGCAATCGTATGCACATCTTCATGTCGTGACATGTCGAAGCACGTTGAAGCACCTCTTCGTTGGGGCTGTCCAGAAGTTCTTCATAAGTTGTTACACCTCCGCTGACAGCTCGTAGATAGCTCGTGCTCGTGTTTCCTCATGTTTCTGTAATTTTCTGTCACCTCTTGATCCTGTTGGAAAGCCTCCTGACGTCCATGTGTAAATTAGGCTTGTGGGAGTTGAACGATTTGAACATGTGGGAATCACATTTGCTCAATGACTCCTTCAAGTCTTGCCAGTCTTGCCTTCATCAGCCAAGCTAAGTCGGGCAGCAGGCACTGCCTCCTTGGAAAGAAACAGCTATCAGAAGCATGGGAAATATGAGACTAGCTCATAGAATCTCATAGGCACATATGGCACCATATATAGACACAACAACAGAAACAGGATGCAACCATAGGATCGGAGTCCACTAGCTGTGCTTCGGTGAATCTTTGTCTTGTGTGCCTCTGCGCATGGTGGTGTTTCTGCTAGAGCCCGCAGGGTTTCGCACCTGAAGCAGCAATAGATGGTACAGGCCTGCAACCCCCCCCTCCCCCCCCCGCGATGGTGATGGTTCCTAGGGTTGGGTGTACTATCTCCCTGGAATCCAACTATCATGCAAGGTATCTCTGCTTCCCCGCCCCCCCTGTGGGGTGGGTTGGGTGTAGTTTGTATGTACCAACGTAGGTTGGTAGGTATAGGCATGTATGTATGTGTGTATGTGTATATGTATTTATGTATGTATGTATGTATGCTTCCCCGCCCCCCCTGTGGGGTGGGGTGGATGTAGTATGTATGCAACTACGTAGGTTGGTAGGTATAGGCATGTATGTATGTGTGTATGTATGTATTTATGAAATTCTGTATGTATGTATGTATGTACGTACGTACATACGTAGGTAGGTAGGTAGGTAGGCATGTATCTATGTGTGTATGTATGTATGCAGGGGGGGGATACCCGTGGGGGGATACCAGGGGGGGGATACCATTGGGGGGTTGCCGGCCGCCGGCCGGGACCATAGATGGCAATGGGCTTTGCGGTATATGGAGATAATTGGAGATATTTTTGGAGATGGTATTAGAGATGGTTTGGCCAGGCTCCAAGCCACAAAAGCTGCTCGAGAGATATGGCAGCCAACGACTTGCTAATCTCATCCTCGCTTTGGACATCTTTTTGACTTTCGATATCTTTCAAGGTTTGAATCACACTTCGAGTCTGTCACGGTAACTCTAGCCGCTCCAGCCCTCCTCATCACGTTGCCATGCGTTGATGACCAAGATTTCATCTTCCTCCTGGGACATGGAAGGACCATGAAGGATCTACGAGCACCTTGATGCAGGTTCATGATGCTTCATGATGCTTCATGATGCTTCATGATGCTTCATGGGCTTTGATGCTGCATATCTTTGATCAACTTTGAATCAGTTTGAATCTTTTTGCCAATATCCACTGGGGGGTACCACTGAGCACAACCCTGATGCCAGAACGTCCTTTTTATAAAGTCTTTTCCCGCAGCCGAAAACATCATTTCCAGCCTCACTCGCCTTATGCCAGAAGAGACAGTGATGTCACCGGCGTTGAGACGCCGCTGAGGTGCATAAAAAAGACCCACCGGAAGCGGCCGCCGACAGCTCCAGATCGGCCGAGGTCACGGGTCGGCTGGGTCGGCCGCCCAGCTGCCAGCTCACTCGCAAAAGGGTGCAGATGGTGCAGTTTTTTTTGGACTCGAAACCGTTCTAAAGCTAGAAACGCACCGCAGCCTCTTGCAATGCTTGCAAGCCGTGTTAGGAAGGTAATTTCGACAGCTGCTCATGATTATCATGATTCAGAAAACAACAAGAGATGCAAACATGATCAAACATGTGTCGAAAGTTCTGCCAACACAGTTCTGTTCACAGTTCTGCCAACATAGACTGGAATAGACTGGCTGTGTTTCAAACTCCTCCTTGGACCAGTGGCAGCTGCTCCTTCCTCCAAGGCTGAACATGCCAAAGGCATCCAAAGGTCCCAAAGGCCATGAAGCACGAGGTCAAAATGTGTTCCAAATGCCAGACTCGCCTAGCTGCCTAGACATGAAACTTCAGATTAGCATAGATTAGTTCAGTCAATGGGCGCCAGATGGCGCCAGCTACATGGGATAATCTGTGCCTAAAGCCTTGCGGGGCAAATCAAGCTGTACAAACTGTAGTGCAGGACGAAATGATTCGATCAAGCTCATCGACCAGTATGGATCTGTGATCTGTGCTTGACCACAGCTGACCACACCAGCCACAGCTTTCTTCCAGCTTGGCAAGCAATTGTTGCACAGTTTGACATCGTTCAACCATCCAGTGCTGGTGAATTACTGTTGCTGTGTCCAAGCCCCATTTTGCAAGAACAAACTCAACATGATTATCATGATACAGTGTCTGCCAAATGCCCACATCACTTGGATCTCTTAGACTAGTGATCAGTGCCGATCTGATTGCGCCACATTCGCCGTCTTGAAAATAGGCTATTGAGGCAGCCGGAGTTGTGAGAGTTGGTTTTAGTATCGAATCAGAATCCGAGTTGGCCGAGTTGGGTTGCAAAGATTTGCAAGGGGTAAAGCTGGATAAGAAAGCTTGCAAACAAGCTGAATTCTCAAGGCCTCAGCCTCGGCTTTGAATCAAAAAGGTGAATCAAAAAGGTCTCAAGCAAGTGAGAATCCAAAGCGACGCCACCTCACCAGGCAGCATCGAAATTGACATATTATCATTATTATCATAGTCAAAGCAGGGATATGTATCGAATTCTATCGAGTGAGAGAGGAAGACCTTACAATTCGCTTCGCCAAGTTTTCCGGTGCGCCATGGTCCGCCACACTTCCACATCTGTCAGTCGATGTCAGTGGTAGTGCATATCATCTCCATGCATCTCCCGCTTTGGCCTGAGCTTTTTCGACTTTGTCACAGACTTTGTCCCTGTTCTTCAGGATGCCAAGTGATGTCGCTCTGGACCTGAAGCCGGCGTTGCTGTGGGACTCATGGGAGCACTCAGATCACTTAGACCACTTAGACTCGACGACTGACAAACTGCATCAGCCTACAAAGGCAAGACATGGCAAGACCATGCGAGACCTTGAGCAACTTTCAAAGAAGCCAGAGCTTAGTTGGAGGATGTTAGAATATGTTGAGGGATCTGACTTTGAAGAAAGCCTTCGAAACTCCAGCTAAGTGTCTGAATTCAGGATGCATTTGCTGTATTGGGTGCCTTGGATTTGCAGAAAAAGGCCTTCTAACAGAGCACCGAGAACACATAACACGGCATCTATCTCAATACTCTTGTCTTATATTAATGCTGATTGGAGACATACCGGAGGCAAGTATAGCCCGCAAGATTGTCGGTCGTTCCAATCCCCTCTGGACGAGTCCAAATCTCACCTGAAGGGTGATCTATGCACCTTTGAATCCTTTGAATCCTTTGAATCCTTTGATCACCTTTGACCACCTTTGCACTTGTCCAGGTATCCTGGTCTAAGCTCGCAACAACGACCACTTTCATGGTACTCTATCCTGGGAGTCGACTGAGAAT
>Ga0126342_10018372_pt1 | contig 11993 bp, 14 predicted proteins | sample Cyp1metagenome_FD_92528 | JGI IMG/M metagenome (GOLD analysis project Ga0126342, IMG submission 92528) | Coral microbial communities from Lord Howe Island, Old Settlement Bay, Australia - Cyphastrea 1 metagenome | ecosystem: Host-associated > Invertebrates > Cnidaria > Coral ... | reverse complement strand
TTTCTTTTCCGACAATCAGTACTTTCGGATGTTTTTGGTCTCAATGGCCGACATCATTGGCAGTTACGAGCGGCTGCCCAACGATGCGGTGCGGGCGGTTGCCGTCGCGAAGCGACGTGAATACACGGACAACAGGAAGGCAGAAAAGACAGCAAAAAGAAAGTGCGAAAATCAGGTATCATCAGGTATCATCACGGCTGCAGAATCCACAGAGTCAGAGGGGGTCCTGCTCAACAGAAGCAACAAATGTCAACAGTGGCTGCAAAACGTTGCGGCATCATCTTGAAGTCTTTGGCCCATTCCAGAACAGCTCGAAAGCCAAGCCTCGGAGCTGAAAGGAGAGCTGTGAAGATGGCCAGGTGATCTCACGGTCTCTGAAGATCAAGAGCTCACAGATATCCAAACAAAACCAGGATTAAAGCTATGCCACACGACTCACACAGCTACGAGTATCAAACAGAATCGCAACATCACAGGGACCATCATGGACCCATGGACCACACCAAGACCCCTGCAAGCGCTCGTCAAAGTCCACAGGTGAGAACAATGCCAGCTCCACTCCCTTCTGCTTTCCCACCTTCGAGCGCCAGCGCCGCATGATGCGGTCAGGTGCTTTGGGACCAAGCCATAGCAGCCATAGCAGCCATGGCAGCCATGACGTCTGAGGCCGGCACAAGCTTTTCAAAGATTCTGGAATAAAACATGTACATCCTGGCGGGTGCACATGACTAGCGTGACTGGCACATAGCAACATGCAAATACGGAGTATAGACTCAATGTAAGAACCCTAGAAAGGCCAGGCTAGTTGGATGCTAGCTTTTTGGGAACAATCCTGCTGGAAAGTGCTTTGTAGATCTGAAAATCTCGACTGGCACTTGCACGAAAAAAAACAGCTTGCAGACGTTTTTTCTCAAATCATGCCGGTGATGCATTAGCAAAGAGCCAGGCTGCTTTTTGGTTCTGGATGCAAAGCTTTCCAAATTGTAGCCCTGGAAGTGGTGATGAATCAATGCGCAAGGACCGCAAGGATTGTCCTTACTTCCAGCTCAAGGCCTGCAAATCAAAATATGTCTTGACCTCGAGCTCGCAATTGTTGTAGCTACCAGCCTGCATCAATGGTGGGGAAATGATTGGAAGGTCTGCCAACCACTCCGAAGCAAAATCCGTGCCTCCTCAAGTAGGCGTTGCACCTAGGGCAAGGCAAGAAGTTTTTACTTCCTTGAGGCTATAGGTACTATAGGTGTCATGGTCAGCAATGGCTCGGAGTTGGTCCAAACAAACACTATATATATATATATGGCAGTGTGTCAAAACCAATAGTACCCCTGTAGTTCACATCAAAATAGCTGGGATTTATGGATGTTCATCCCCCTAAAAATGGTATTTTCATAGGTATTGATCCATACCCATATATATATATACATATATATATACGATAATAATAGATCAAACATCATCAAGCATTGTGTAACAAAAAAATGAGGTCGTTTGGCCTCTTCGGAGAACTTCCGAAAAGGAGATGACACCGCCTGGCCGGGCACATCGCTTGGTACCTACGAAGTGCCTCTGGGAGTAGCTGGGATCTGTTCATTTGGGAGTCACCAAAGTCACCAGGAGGGTCACCAGGAGGGTCACCAGTGGCTACAGATTTTTTGATCCGATTTGTACCTTCTCCGGGGCTTCAGCGTCGCACGCATCCTGGTACAGTAGAATTTCAGATGAGCGGTTGCCGAATGTTGCCAATTTGTCCCTTGCATTCCCAGGTCACCAAGTTGTCACCCAAGGCATGTTCGCTTGAAAAATATCGAAATGTAGCATACTTGTTGCATATTTGTGCACCTAGGTACCTTGCACTTGGAAGATTTTACACAGGGCCGAAGTCCTTTAAATTACTTCTTTACATCATCTCCTTCCACTGAAACATACTTCAAGTTCAAACTTCAAGATCTTCAAGTTATATTAAACTACGCCGTACTGGGTCCGTGCCCATTGATTTGCTTTTCCTACCGACGCTTTGGCTGGCCTGCTACCGGGAGCTCCAACCAGCCAGTTTGAGCTTCATGGAATTTCAAGGATAATTGTTATATGTTATTTCTTGTCTATCAAAATTATATATATATATATATATGTATATTATATATATTAAGATATATTAAGAGATATATATATATATACGTATATATATACATCCATAATTATTGTGTATAATAATAACAACTCCCTTGTCTATCTACACCTGGCTGTTTGAAGTATGTCCCGGGATATCAGAAGTTGCGTGACATTTACATGTCCTGTTTTGCGATCCAGTCTGAATCACAAGTGAAGCAAAGTAAGAAAAAGATGAAAAAACACATGTACATGAGTCTTCAATGTCCTCACTTGGAAGGGGCGCAACGCGATTCGCTGGCTCTTCATCATCGGTTTTTTGCTCCTAGAAAAGCCGCTTTTCGAAATCTCTACGGTCACTAAAAAGTGGTGAAAAGTTCTGGAAAGTGTTTTGATCTGGATTTGCAGTGAGACCTTCAGCCGGCATCTTCTCCTCTTTCAGAACATCTCGTTGCGTTGGAGGGCCAGACGTCACTGTACTATCCTGCACCGCCAGCAACTGCCAACTGACCCCGTGAAAAACTTGTCTGTTTGCCTCCTAAAGGAAAAGATGAAACAAACTAATATAATCTAATATACAGTAGAAAATTGCAAAAATATTCAAAATGATGGAAGCACATGAACAATCATGAACAAAGGAAAGAAACGGCTTTTTATTACGTCTTTGATCAGGACCTCGTAGACCTCCGGCACAGCATCACTGGCTTCACTCTCCCATGCCATCGGAGCCCGAGGAGTTGTTTCCGGTTTGGCTTCAGCTGTTTGAGGATTTTGAGGTAAAGCTTCATGGAGGGCCATGAACAAACATCCTTATACATCCTTGATGTATCTTGATGTGATGTATGTGGGTGTTGGGTGTTGGGTACCGAAAGCATGGCTTGGCATCGACCGTAAACTCTCTATCTTTGCAATCGAACGCAACTTTCTTTGTCTGCGTTTGTCCTTATGTACATTTATGTACGAGTACATTGTGTACTGTATGTATGCGTGAGTGTCTCTGTGCCTCTATGTCTCTGTGTCTGTATGTCTATATCTGTCTGTGCACCGGGGCACATACTTACAATGCGGTGAGGTTGCATAGCTTTAAGATCATATAGCGATAATGTTGATGTGCATGTTTACGCGCCTTGCGCATGTTTGATAGAATTCCGCAAATATGGTGCCATGAATTTGCCATGATGCATGAAATCCTGGCCCTATCGGCCCTCTGGGGTTCGAGCTACTGGTGGCAGGATCGTAGAATCCAAGTGCTGAAGCCGCTGAAGCCCAGCTTGTGAATCTTGTCACAAGTCTTGTTATGTGGCAATGCTGTGGCAAGCAACGCATCCGTCCTTCTTTTTACAAATCCTTCGATCTGGACTGAGCTCTGAAGCTCTTTGAGGCAAGCGCAGCAAGAAGGACAGAGAGGCATGGGGGAGCAAACTGCCAATATTGAAGATCACGGCTGAGATGCCAGCTTGTTGACTGGAGATGGAGGGAAATGGATTGTTGATTGCTGTTGAAAAGTTGTTTCTTGTGATTGGTGACACATGTTGTTTTGATTGGTGTTGTGATTGGTGTTGTTTGTTGTGTCAAGTTAATCTCCTTGAACATGAGGAATGAAGCACCAGCTCTTCTGGTGTCGTCATCTGGCTCAGCTGATGGACATTCCCTGTTGAAGCCTGTCGAGCGGAAACCACCGTGGACGTCCAGTGATGTCCAGATAAATCATGATAAATCCAGACACATACAGAGCAAGTCAAGTATAGCAAAAGCTGGCGCAGAGCCTCTGCAAGAGCTGATCAACTCGATCTGGCATTCATAGATCGAGCAGCGCGAGAGTCCAGGCATCAAATCTAACATGCGCAAAAGATGCCAGAAGGTTTGAGCTCCCCACTTCTGTCTCCAGGAAGCATAAACCGGTTCGCTCCCTCACACACTCAGAGTCCAACATACTTCCGGAAAGCCATGGTCAAGATGGCAAGAGACCAAACTGGCAATGAATTTCAATAGCTCCACAATTCACAGATATTCACAACTAGAATAGACCTTGTAGACCTTGACATATGACAGACCTTGAGTACTCCAGGGGCCGAGATCTCGGTGTCCCTCGGTGTCCCTCGGTCTCCGGCACCACCTCCGGAGTGCATCCGTGCAGTTCGCCTACAGAACCATCGTTGCTGTGTCTATCTGTGAAAAGCATGGCCAAAATCAGGCAAAATCAGGCAAAGATTCTTGAAGATACTACCGAAAAAGAAACTTTAAATGAAACAAAAGACCAAACAAAAACAACACTGCAGTGTGGTTGAGTACGAGACCCTGTCACGTCGATATCCTCCGGAGGCCTTGGAGTTTTGTTCCTCTGAAGCTCAATGGAAGGTACCCCAGTCTGACATCAGAGATGCGCCCAGTTCAAAGTGGATCAACTGGGAGCAGTGCGTCGGGCTTGCGTAGCTATTAACTGCGTTGTTAGCCTTCCAGCATCTTCCAGCAATGAAGAGAAGAAACACACTTCTAAGCACACTCACCAGAATTCAAGTGCTGATTTCAAGCAGTTTCACGCCCGGACCAGGACTTGCCAACATCTTCAGCTTCCCATGATCGGAATGAAATATGATAATAAATGACAAGTGTATACACGTGTCAACTGGTTCAAACCTGAAGCAGCCCAGGTCTTTTCGGTCAGCACTTCAAGTACGAGAGCGCAATCCCAATTTCGCACAATGTCTTTTCGGTTGTGCCGAAAGAAGGGTGATGAAAACTGCTGAAATGCCATCCTCTTGACTTTGCTCGGGCAGCAAGCATCGCAATCGCGATCCCCATTGTACGTGCCAAACCCAACTGCAATTGGGGGCTTATGAGGGTTGCAAGCGTTTGAGCGCCAAATAAGCGCCAAGAATTATACTGTTCAATTTGCCCGGAAAGCTTCAGAGCGGTTTCCACAAACGAGGCACAATGTTCCATGATGACACATTTTGGTCTTTTGATGATCTCATGAGTTGGAGAAAAATTAAAGCAAATGCGCTCCTGGAGTATCAAAAGCCCTGAGGCTCTCCAAGCCCCGACTCGGAAAGTGCGCCGTGTTCTGTTGTCCCAACAAGACATCAGACACGTTGCAAACAGAGCTGTCACCCTCCATTTTCTGCAGCAACCCGCCCAAAAAGCTGGCTAGCTGCCCTCTCGCTCCGCACCCGCTTCCTCCTGAAATCGGCGGTCAGTTCACATCAATAACTTAATGAACTACTGAATCTCAAACACAAGTATATATTGTATAACTCTATATTGTATAATGTAATTACGTATAATATAATATACAAGTATATTGTAACCAACATCAACGAACTATGCAAATAATTGCATAGTTCGTTGATGTAAAAAAAATGTCTGCTCCTGGTCTGAAGCTTCTGGTGAACGGCATCCAATTCGAGCATGCTTTTTCATCCGCGGTCTTCGAGGCGCCTGATGCTGAAGTGACATCCACACCCAAACGACCAGTGAAATGACAAACAACAAGCCTTGGTAGGCTCTGGAAATGGGACTGGCTTCCCATCTTGAAAGATCAATGGTTTGAACTCCTGAACCAGGTGCGAAAGTGTGGAATTTGGATGAATTTGGGTGATAAGTCAAGACCAAACTCGGTGAGATGGTGCAAATCTCAGAGGCATTTGTCTAGATGTGGTCTACTATTGGTTTCTTTGAACTCCCAAAGGGAGCAAGGGGCGCCCTCCTACAGTACCAATCTTCCAAGCAGAATCAATGAAAAGCCATGGGTCAAGTGCATCACCTGAAGTCCGCCTCACAGTTTCATTTATCTCTTCAATGATTAATCTTGAGCTGTAATCTTTGATGATCAGAAGAGATATGATATGACCTTCTACCTGCTTTTATCATTCAGAAAAATGGAGGTTCAATGAGGTTCGGTTGCTGGAAATCCCACCAGGATCCTTACCATATATCTTTATACATTGCGGAATATCGGTTCCCAGTTTCCCCCGTCTTCTGTGAGATTTCTAACAGCTGAACATGACAGAACACTCCGGAAACTCCTCATTCACAGAATTGTGCATCACAGGGCTGTTCCTGGATGACACCAGCTCTATCCAGCTCGTGGAGATGCTCTGAGACAAAGTAGGACATCATGGGTCATCGGTGACGAAAAAAATCATGGTTGATCAATGTTGATCGTCATTTTCCTCATTAATATATATATATATATTAATATTGCCATTTGAGGATGTGAGGGTACCATTCTTGGACAAACCCAGGTGTTGAAGCAGTTCTGTGAGTGTCATCGGACTTGGACACTCCTGTACCGGGAGATGTGGAAATCCAGCCCCTGCTGCCTGAGCGCTGTCTCGCCGGTTTCCCTACAAAATTTCTGATGGATTGGCTTGAATGATTGAATGTCTTGAAGTACATGATTCATGCAATGATTCAACTGCATTCTGCTCGACTTTCCTGTGAAACTGCCTGTATTCTGCATTCTAACTCTGGATGTGATTGGTGTTTACTTGGATTGAATAATTTTTGCTGGATCCCTTTATGCAACGCATGACCTTGCTGAATTTGGGAAATCTGCAAATGCAGATGATCTTGGAATTGGTCAGTCTTGTGAAACCATCCAAGCGTTGGAAATGTCTTGGACTTCATGTTTGCAAAACTTTGTTCGTTACCTCACAACACTCCCTGCACACATGATCAATGCAATGAACTTCGCCAATTGTTGGTCATGCAGATTCTGTCAAGCTGCTCTGGGTTGCCCCATGCCACCTCACAAACCTGTTCGAAGCCAGAAAAAACATGACATTGTACATGGAAGTTCGGGCGGCTTTCATTTGTCATCGTACTTGTTGGCTAGTTGTTACATCTCATTTTACACAGCTCAATCCCTGCAGTGTATGCCTGTTTGACAAGGACAAGAACCCAGCTGATTTGCACCAACAAGATGATTTGGTGATCAATCTCTCCATGCTTTTCCACATGCCACTCCAATCATCCAAACACTTTGGCTCCGTGCAAGGTATTCCGGCCTTTTGGCTGGGGACTTTCCAATCTTTAAAGCCTCCAAGTTTGTTCATCACTTCCAAAGCATCTTCATGGCCTCATGGCTTTAGCGCTGCAACTGCTTTGCTGATCTTCGCGATGCAAACAGCATGGGAATCTGATGGAATCTGATTCCATCCATCATCGGGCAGTGTGTCTCAACCGAGAGCTCGGCTTACCATGTTGACAAAAGCGTAGCCAAGCCCGCTGGAATTCTTGAAGTCTATAGGGAGGTACACAAAGTCATATTTGGCCAAAAAGCCCTGCTCGTCCAAAAGAGCCACGACCTTTGACTGCTCGGCGATCATGGTTGGTATGCATGTGCAAAGAAAAGAGCTCACCCTTGATGATTCGTCTACTTAAACTATCGCTGCTCCTGAAGATGCGGATCTTCAAAAATCAACATGCCGTTGTCTTCCTTCAGAAAGTTTGCGTAGCTGAAGTGTGTATATTATACAAATGTTCCAGCTTAGCAAACTTTCGTTCCTCGTCAACCTACAACCAGACAACTAGATACAGCCTACTGCGTCAGCAAGGCACGTCATTTCTGCCGTAGTTGTTCGGCAAGTTGCGGATCATGACAGTCACCCATTCCGATTCACTTGGAAGGCCGGGCAACTCAAGCATGATTGCAGCATGATGCACAAGATGCAAAGTACTAAAAGATACTGAAAGTGATAATGAAATCTGAAAGTGGACAACATTTGAGGTGTGGAACCTGTTGATATGACAGTGATTCAGCCAAGCAGCCTCTTCACTACTGGCGGGGGTTCGTTCCTGACAGAACTCTATATATCAAGTGAACTCTCAATCTGTGAAAGCTCATCATTCAGGCGCCGGAGGACAAAAATATGGTTCGTCCGTGTGGCTTTCAGTTGCGCCAAGCATCTGGGCAGACTGGACAGAATCGGTCCTGGTCCTGATTCAAGGCCGGAGAAATTGCAACACATCTTTTTGAGAATGATCCAAGATGATCCAAGTGAATCCATCAGTCCTGGGTCGCTCATTGCCACTCTTCATCCCATAGCCAGCAGCCTAGGACCAAAATGGGCCAGGTCTGGATACGGATCTGGATGTAACATGATGTAACGTGCTTCAGCCACATACTTAGGCTAGAGCAGCTGCTGGGTCTGGCAACACCCAGGGGTTGAGACCACCACATGGCATCCCAAGTCCTTTGAAAAAAATTGGAGGTCCCAAAAATGCCAAAGGCATCCCAAAGGCTGCAGTGCGAGACAGAACTCAAAGCTTGGTGATGGTCGATCTTGAAAATCCTAAGGATTCACAAGAGTTTCCGGCTTAAGTGAAGGCATGAGCAGGCTATTGGCTATAGATGTTAATGATGTTATAGTTAAACTTCACTAAACTTTAAGTCGGAATCGAGGTCGGGAATCGAAGAAGCCGGACCTTTCCGGTCTTAAATGATTTATATAAATGATTTAAATGATTTAAATATATTCAAATAGTTTACTGCAAATGCTTAAATGAAGCTTAAATGCCTATCAAATCTATCAAGTCAACGCGCAAAAAACACCAAGGTGCCCAGGTCCCCTTCTCTAGCCATGGATGCCACCATCGATGCCTGCCTTGGTTCGACGGAGCTTCGATTGGAGCGGTCCGCAGTCCGCAGCGCACTGCAGCTGAGCCACTTTGAATATTGATCGGCAATGGCTTGCAAACTCGCAGAGTATTGAGCTAAGCTCTGTGAATTGGCACCTACACTGCAGCCAGGCAAAATCAGGCAAAGAGTGCGATGAAGCGACACTCCAAAAATTCCGCAACATGAAACTGTGCCGAGCATGACATCGCCGTGTTGAACTTTGCCAGTGAGCTTCATATAGCTTCATGCTCCGATCCCATCCAGAAAGCCACCTAGTGGAGGTACCATTGGAAACGGTGGCATCGCCATGGGCGGATAGACACCGGGAGCGCCTGAGCACAACCAGGCATTGGCCCATTGACAAATCTCAGCCACATCAAAAAAGAAAAAGTACCAGTTGAACCAGTTGCGCCAGAAATGTGCCAAAACTAGATTCAAAAAACGTGGCCCATTTTTCCCTTCAATTTGACGTCGCTCAGAATCTGGTCATGCTGCCTCAAGCAAGCAAATCTAGTCCAAGCTAGATGCTTGCGCATTTCACTGTACCAGAGGAGCAAGCCCCAGTAGCTGGTACCTCTACCCTGCGAGAAGTCAGGGTCTACCCTGCCACCGGAAAGTGCTGCACAGCAACACAAGTCTCAAAATCAAAATCTTGACTATTGTTCAGTTCCACCATGGGTCTGTTTCTGTTCGGAAGTCCTTTTCAGTCCATGGGAACAATGCCAAATTGCCGTTCAAGGTTGTGGTGTGAGCCAATGCCAAAGACAACGGAGCAGGCCCACGAACGACCTTGCCATTCTCATCATACTGAGATCCATGGCATGGACAGCAGAACTTGTTCTTGGCTTTGTCCCATGGCACCACGCAGCCCAGGTGTGTGCACACAGACAACAAAGCAAAGTCTTTGATCCCTTCCTCAGTGGAGATGATGTAGTATGGCTCACCTTTCAAGCCTTGGACGAGTTCGCGATCATTTGACTTGTGACTCTTCACCCAGGATGCATACTTGATAGGCGTGCCGTCCAAATCTCCACAAAGCTGTGCCCCTCCAACTCCTGTGGCCACTGGTGGCACGAAGTACCAAAGGTAGGCACCCAGAGCCACAAAGAGAGGAATAGCAGCTGTGCTCACCAGCACGACATTCATCAGCTGTCTCCTCTGTAGATCGGGCACAAAGCTAGCGGGACCTGTTAAGGCCCTGGCCACGCTGGTTTCCTGTCTCTGAGTACCTCCCGGCACGAAGCTTGGAAGGGACAGGGACTGAAGGGACACCAAAACAAATGCGGCCAAGCAGAAGCCCTGAGCTGACTTCATGGACAAATGCTGACGCAATGGAACCATGAGTCTTGCTTTAGGTTCGGAGGCTTGAAGTGTCTGCGACTTTGGACCAAAACGGCTTTCAACATGATGGTGCGAAGGCCATGCAAAAATGCTGCTTGCGTAGAAATCTGGAATTTCACAGACTCAATTCACGCATTCCCATTGCAAGGGTTCAGCTTGGTGCAACCATGGTACCAGCTACATCCTTGTCCGAGTATGATGGCCACTGGTCCTCCGTCATCCAAGAGGGAAAGTCCTGGGACAATGTTGCCCGCACTTGGAACAACTGCATCACAAGATGTAGATAAAACAACCAGAAACAATGAAACAACATCAACATCTGCAGTTCTACTAGTAAAATTGTTCAAAAATCTACAGTACAAACTAGATGAAACTAGAAACATCTAGATTCTAGATCATCTAGAAACCGATCTGTCAAATTGTAGCCCTGCCCCATCGGTCCTTTGCGGACATAGATACATGATCGCCAAGGCCTGGGCACTGCTTCGCACTGCTTCGCACGTCTGGAGCTTGGACAGTTTGGACTTCAAACCATTCAGCTCCGCCAGCGTCCCGCCTGCAAGACTGGGGTCACCAGGAAGCCTCAGCACGAGTCTGTTCACACGTGGAACTACGGTGGATTCACACGTTTCATCACGTTTCATCACGTTTCACTTTGATGGCTCTTCACAGTTTGCTTTCACGGAGCTTTCGCTTTGTTTTCGAATTCGTGTCATCTTCGTGGAGCTTTTGCGCTGCAGGGTTTTACTTTCCCGCAGGGAGGTTACATACGTATATATACGTTACTATATGTCCAAAAGCTGCCGGAGATTTTGAGCGCTGCTCATCTGTACTTGGCTTCGGCTAAGATATTCGTTTGGACATTTTGACGCTAGACTCGTACCACTGAGACATTTTTTGAGTATTGAACAGAATTATTTTTTTGAAATGGGTACGGCAGACTGCACTTTGCTCTCTCCAGGCCCCCACCCGGGCAATGGAAAGGGTGGTGGAACTGATCCTTGATAACTTGGAAATTCCTCAGTGTATCACCATCTCACCAAACATTGTCACGTCAATGGACAAGTGATGCTGTCCCTTTTGAACATTTGCTCATTCAGTTGGTAAAGAATGTGCAGTTCAGAAAAAGGCGCCCGTGCACCGTGTAGCTAGATGCAGACAAATGGCATACTGTGTCGACCATGATGCAGCACCCTGCACAGCTCTCAAAGTTCAAAACTGTCAACTACGCCAGTGAATTGTTGTTTCTTCATGTTCTCCGACATCCTATCCATTATGAAACGCAAACAACCTACAAGAAGTTGTTCCTTTGGCAATGCAACAAAGATGGACTTGTGGCGCTCCTGGGTCTGAAAGGAGGGATTTCCGAGAAGGCCTGCAGTATGCAAAAAGAATAAATTGCAACGAATGGATGGTTGTTTTTTTTAAGAAACGGTCTGCACGTGTTGTCAGACTCAAGAATATCAAGATTTTAGAATTGAAATGTAATTATGTAATTGCATCAAGAATGATGGATTCAATACGATTCAATGTGTATATACTTATACAATAATCGGATATAATTCAATGAAGTATGATGAAGTAGCAACTAAGGGACACCGAAAGCCAGGCCCCTGGCCATCTTCACGAGCTTCTCGTGCGTCGTAATCCGATCTGCAACAGCTTGGCAAAGCACGTCAAAGGATTGTTTAAGGGAAAATCTAAAGGAAACCATGATCTTACCAAAAAATAGCATCAAATATACATGTATATATGTATATATATGTATATATATATATGCTTACGTATATATATATATATATCCGCCGACCCCGGCCGACGCAAGGGGGAGCGCGTAAGGGAAGAAGAGGTATTGCGCTGCTACTACTTTTAAGCAAGCCTCTCAAACGGGCTAGAAATGCACATAGCCAGTGGCCAGGAGCCA
>Ga0126342_10018371_pt1:2500-11993 | contig 11993 bp, 9 predicted proteins | sample Cyp1metagenome_FD_92528 | JGI IMG/M metagenome (GOLD analysis project Ga0126342, IMG submission 92528) | Coral microbial communities from Lord Howe Island, Old Settlement Bay, Australia - Cyphastrea 1 metagenome | ecosystem: Host-associated > Invertebrates > Cnidaria > Coral ... | reverse complement strand
TTTAAAGGGGATCAATTAAAAGTCAAATTGGCCAAACTGAAATTTTCGGAAATTGGAGATGGATGCCTGTTTTTAGTATTAGGGGGACGTTTAGTATTAGGAGGAAGGGATTATATATATAATTATATATATATACATATATATATATACACATTCGTAGAGATCATATTGAGTCACATTCAGTCTACAACTTTGTGCCAGCACCATTTTGAACCATTCCCACCTTGCTCGAGCCGTTTGGATCTGTTTACTTCTAACCATGGCACTAATATACGACATGGCTGTGTCTGAACATTATACTCCACAAATGGCAGTGACATGACTTGATTTTTGAAGTATAGACATATATCTGGGTAAATTATAACGACCTCACAGTGACCTCACTGGAATCATGGTTAGTAAGGGACATCATCCCCAAATGGCCTTAATTCAGGTTAGTGAATTATTATAATTTACCCAGATATATAGACTATAGATTTACTGTTTGAAAACAAACATCTTGCAGTTTTTCAGGAGAACATGATGACCATCCAGTGATATCCAGTGGATTTTTTGGGCAACCACTCCTGCGAGTTGATAAATCCGAGCCATCAAGCCTCTGTCGGATGTCTTCCTGAAGATCCAATAATCAAAGAACATGTTTGCCGCACAGTACATCTAATATCTCGGAAGTAGTAATTATTGGTTAAACCATGACATTTGACTCATTCCTGAATCTCCATTTCAAGGTTTTATAGAACCGCAGAGTGGATTATAAGTTGCTACGTGGCAAAAATCACCAGGGGTCAAAAACTAGTCACCTTTTCTAGTGGCTAAAGCATAAGAAGACACGATCACATCATATAACATCATCATTTTTTAATTTTCAGATCACCAACTTTGTTCCTGAAATGCACTCCCAAAAACATGTTTTAGTTCTTGCTTCTACCGTGTTCTACCCTCTGGTAAGTTAACATAGCTATGGAACATCACCATTTTTAATAGATAAAAATCAACTAATATCATGGCCATGTCCAATATTTTCCAGATACGTTCAATTCCCAGAGGATAAATACCACCAGTTTCCTGTTTCCCTGGATGTCTCGCCAGAGATCCACGTCTCATGAGGCCATGAATCTCCCACAAATCAGCATGTTTACCCTCTGGTAAACATACAGAAAACTATGGAAAATCACCATTTTTCATGGGAAAACTCACTATTTCAATGGCCATTTTCCATAGCTTTTTGTATGTTTACCAGGCCGGGTACCAGGATAAAAATACCCCCATTGGTCGGTTTGGGAGTCAACTCACGGCACGGAGCGTTGGAGCTCCACCTTGTTGCGGAGGATCTTTACCTCTACCCCGCCCCCCGAAGTCGTCCACCCGCCCTGCGGCCGGGCATGAAGCAGTACGGCGAGGCAGCGGTGTTCCCCCAGGAGTTGGGGATAGCCTCTGGTAACGTCGCTGAAACTATGGACCACATAGAAATCGTTGATGTAGCCAACAAAGATGGTGATTTTCTATAGCAAACTGTTGAAGAAAACCAGAGGGTATGGGCTATGATTACTGTATGGCCATATATCAACCATGTATCATCATTATATATCATCATCTGGCATATTATGGCCTATATATCATGAAACAAACATACATCCACTAAAAAGAAAGGCGGGACTAGCCAAGTTGCAATGCCAAGTGTTTCATGCTGATCACAACAGCACAGGTCTTTCAGTGCGCTACAGATGACGCTACCTCTGGTAGTTCCACGGAGATGTCCCAGTGCGGAGTTTTGAATCACAACGCGCCACATGTTACCCTCTGGTAAACTAACATAACTATGGAAAATCATCATTTTTAATGGGAAAATCCACTATAAATGGCCATTTTCAATAGCTTTTTGTATGTTTACCAGAGTGTATCACCAGTGAAGGAATCGACCTTGAATGGGAACATATAGGAACGATGGAACGATTTGTTTTTCGCTTCGTGTCATTCAGGAGGATGGCCATGGAAAATGGTGACACAAGCGGCAGCGTTGAGATTTGCCATTTCAGATACTGTAAGTTTAGCAGAAAAATGCCTAAGCCTAGACCCAGTCTTTTTTTTGCATAAGTTGTTGAACATTATTTTTGCATCAGTTTTGTTTAATTTACATCCAACTGAGCTGAGATATCAAGCATAGATCCGAATGTTAGACTAGTTGTACACCAACTTGCCTATCTTTAGATACCCCACCTGATATCTTAGGTGTTCAGTAAACCCTTGCCATTGGGGAACCCATTCAATACAGAAATCACAGAAACCCAACCAATTATACAATTGAGAAAAACGCAGTTTTCCTGTAAATGCCTGTGCCAACAAGCCAATCATGCAGCTTGTGGCCACGGGAAGATCACCGGAATTGATCCCGGCAGTGTTTTGGCTGAGTTTTGGCTGTTCAAATGTAAGTTGGATTTCTTTTGCCTATCAATGATTGTCAATAAATTATATAACTTATATACCCGATATCAATGAATGTTAATGATATAACCCGATAAGTTGGACATATACCTTGGGAATAGTTGGGACATAACCCCCTAAAACACCAGGCCATACCAGGCCCATGGGGATACACCAACAAAAAAGGTTTGGATGTAGAACCCACTGATACAGGATATGGAGGTTAAGGCCATGTTTTTTGGTCATGCAAAAAATCAGTGGAAGCGTAGGGTCAGTTCCATTATATCCCCAACTATATGATAGACCCGTAATAGTCCCATAAACTGGTTGGTTATTTTCCGTAGAAGGTGGTGCCCCCTGACCTACTTCGGTATGCACAGAGCTCGCTGGCAGAAACATTGCCCAAAACTACTGTGGGTCAACCAACTGGTGAGATACTATATAGTAAGTACTACCTAATCTTTTTCTATGGTAGAATTAGTGCCAAAAACATCAAAAAAATCATTTTTTTGGCAGGTTTTGCAGGTATCTAAGATTCATCAAGATTCACCATGGTTATGGGCTTTATTACTATGACAACGAGAAGCCAACTGCACCTGAACCAGGCTCCAGACGGCGCTCGGCCCCCCTCGCCCTCAGCCGGTTCCCGCCGGAAGCTGCGAATTGGGCGGCTCGGACACGCTTCGGGATGGGTCGTTTGTTACCTACTAGTATGAACCTATGAACTTACCATGGTTGGGGGAATAAACATGAATAAGCACCCATTGGTCCATTCACCAGCTATGACTCAGGGGACTCAGGGTACGGGTGCCAGGTTGTCTGACTCATTCTGACTCATAGCAATGTTTGAAGAATTGTGGGTCATGTGGGTTTGTCTGAAGGGTACCCCTTAACAGGCCCTTATTCCAACGGGTTTGTCTAAAGCATTTTCCGTATTAAATGGTCATTTGGAGCGTTCCCATTGTTGATAGGCTATCACTCCCATCCCCCTAAACCTGGGGCCCGCACGAATGGGGCCAGGCTGCTGGGAAAAGATTCGTTTCACCATGGGGTATTGTGTATGTTCAACCATTTTTGGGGTTGGTAAATGTTCCTTTTTGATCCTTTTTTTCGGGATTTTGAGCATCACCAGTATTTGTTGGCAATGAGAGTGTCCAACTCCTTAATCCCATCCCGGTATTAAACACCCCATTTCTATGGTCCCAAACATGCGTAAATCCTCTACAAAACCATGGTTTTGGGGGGTATTGCATATTATAAACAAGGTGTTGTACTGTCATGTATTGGGGATTAATTATATGGGATTATGATAAGCCATAATTCAGAGACCTATTCACCAAGCACAACGGGGAGAGGGATGTTTTTCAGGACTAATTATGTTAGTACCCATTGGATGCAACTGGCATGCATATGATCGAAGGAAGTTTAGAAGTCAAGTGGGTTCGCTCTGCCATCCGCGATTCACAGCAACCAAGCTCTCCTAGAGGTTTCCTATTCTGAAACTTCCGCCACTGCCTTGTGCGGTACTACTGGTAGTTTAAACTTGACACCAATTTTGACCAGCCAGAATTTGGACGTTTGGGATTTGGCCAAGTTGGATCATTTGAAACCAACTCTTAATCAGCAAAAATTGGAGTCTTAACCCGAAAACATGGGATACTCCGACTTTTTTTGGGTGGATTTTCACTCATGAAGCCTGAGATCCTTCAGAAATGAAGAAACTTCTGCTGCTTTCCTCCAGAAATTAAGTGGTCTTTATCCGAGTAGCCGTAGGAGTTGGTATGATATTATGTATTGGTATATTCCCACATAGTTCTGAATAATTCTTTAGCATTTTTAGATACTTTTATCATCTTTTATCTACTTTTTCCAGGTACTTAAGTGTCTAGGATGTTCGTTTTTTTTGGCAAAAGTTGGCATCCACTTTTTCCCCCCAGTTGATTAGAACATATCCATACTCGCTTGAAGACCGCGCAACATGGAGATCCAAGCAGGCCTTGGAAACGCAACGAAGAGGTCACAAAGAGAAAGGATGCCAGGCAGGGCAGGGTGAGCCATCGAAAAATGCCCCCAAAAATGCCTAGGTGACCCAGTAATCTCACCATGACAATTCAAAAATCCAGGAACATTGCAGGATTTTTGATGGAACAATAGATGAACTATCATTTAAGCGACGATGGTGAAATGCCAGGTTCGATTATAATGTAGTCACAAAGGTGGAGTTGATAAATTCACATCCCAAGATCACCAGATGATCACGACCATTCTAGGATTCTTTTTTTGGGAACGGGGTAACCCAACGCTGAGACGCAGCACCCCCAATTTGCTCAGTTTCACCATTTGGAGGGGGGATAGTAAAAACTGCCAAACAATGAATCTTTATTGTTGGGCTTATATAAACAACTTTTTATTAAACTTCCACGATGGATAGCCACTGGTTATTTAACGTAGCGAACTCGAAAATCACCATTTTTCATAGGTAAATATAGGATTATAGGTATGTAAATCATCCATAAATGGACTATTTGCCATAGCTGTGTATCGGTCTAAAGGTCCCCCATCAAGGACGTTTCAGATCGCGACGACCGTGAAAACATCATGAGGTGATGAAGGAAGTTAGATCAACCACCATATGGATGTACTATGTACATATATCTGGGTAAATTATAACGACCTCACTGCGACCGAACCCTGGGAATCATGGTTAATAAGGGAAATCATCCCCAAACGGCCTTAATTCAGGTTAGTGAAATATTATAATTTACCCATATATATATATATACATATATATATATACTGGTTGGATCTGGTTGGTGGTTTGGAACATTTTTTATTTTTCCATATATTGGGAATAATCATCCCAACTGACGAAGTCCATCATTTTTCAGAGGGGTAGGTATACCACCAACCAGTATATATTATATAGTAACACCATGTAACACCAAAAAATATAGACATGTAAATTCCTACTGAAATAGTTATATAATACTATATAAAATCATCCTGCAGTAGTTGGAATACTGAATTCTTGAAATGGCCATAAATCTACTCCAGCATGATTAATATATATATATATGGGAATCGATCTAAAGGTCCTTGTAAGGAGTTTTAATTGCGAAAGCCGTGCATGTTATGTTGGAAACCCTCATGATATAACGTATATATATATTAAGTACATATGCACATGTTCCTTAAGAAAAGATGATCTGCATCGAAATTCCCGTGGTCAGGTTAGCCTGGATGGATCGCGTCTACCGTGGTGATCGCGTTCCTGGGATGCGCTTGGTGGGAGGGGTGAAATGCCACCGTTCGTGCCATTTCCATGGGGAAAACTTAGTTTTTTTTTTGGGGGTGGGGGAAGCTTATGTTCAAAGACGTGAACATGTTTTGGGGCAACAGAAATCCCAGCGATTTTCGGGTGAGCAGAAGGGTATTCCATATGTGAATTGACCCATAACTATGTCAAAACCAATTTGAGTGGAACTTTACGGTGTCTGAAGATGGGGGAACCCCGAATCAGCCAGAATTTTATTTAAGTATTGAAACCCATGGTTTTTGGGTAACCCGTTCTAGGAAACCTTCATATGGGAGTTAAGTGATGGAAGTACTGAACACAAGCTAGGACCTAGGAACTTCAAGCAACAATTGAGGGGCAAGCAACCCCATTAACAACCCAACAGGCCCAACAGGTGAATATGGACGCTTCCTAAAATAGGGGTACGGCCCCAAATCATCCATTTTAGTGGGATCTTCTATTATAGACCATCTATATTAAGGTACCCCCATTCCAGGAACACTGCAACAAAAACCTTCGTCCACAAAGGAATACTATGTGGACAAGCATGTCTTGGGCAGGCAGGGACATCGGAGGACATCGGAAAAATCCGACCATCGATAGATCCCTTCTTGGAGCCGTGCCAGTTCATATCCACTGTCGATAGCACGGTTATAATGTTATATCTATATCTTCATGATTGGTTTAAAGGAATTTGTCCAGGAAACCCAGGGAATTTGATGTATTATTTTTGTTTGCCACCAATTTTACACTCGGTTTCCGGTTTTAATGTTCCCTTTGACGAATTTTAATAGCGAAGACAGCAACTGGATGACAGAAGTTGGCTGCTCGGGGTCAAGCTTGCCCAGATTGGCCATGCCCACAATGGGTTTTTAAAAGCCATGGTTGAACCATGCCATGATGGGCTTTTTGTCGCCAATTTTCCGCCCAGATTGCAAGGGTCCAACATGGTCCAACCGTTGGGGGGATGGTAAAGGAAAACCTCATAAAAAAAGCCCAGAAAAACTATTTAGTATAGTTGTAAGATGTCAAGATTATCCTAAACCATAATCGGGACTCGGGGTTTTTAGAAGACACCATATGTTATTGGAGTATATTGGACTTATGTTCACCAACTTAGCTCTGGTGAGAGGAGCCCCATTTGGGCATGGGACAAACCCGAATTCCATTCCCAAGACTTGGTTGACATCATTTCCAGGGAAACAATATGAAAGAACCAGAAATGGTCCGCGCCTGAAATGACTGGTCCCAAAGAGGTTGTTTGGCCATTTCTATGAGTACCCCCTGGTAAACTAAGATAACTATGGAAAATCACCATTTTTAATGGGAAAACTCACTATTTCTATGGCCATTTTCAATAGCAAACTGTTAGTCATTACCAGGCCGGTCAAAAATGTAACTTTTCTGCGCTGAAAACTTGATTCGCCATGACTTCACTTGATGTGATGAACCAAAGCACCAGGCTTTCTACATGTTTTTACATAGACCTATATCTTCATGCATGACATCATCTGGGATATTATGAAAATATTCCAGTTCACATTTGGTTCATCCTTTCGAATTCCTCGGAGGGTAGAAAGCTCAGTTCATGTCTTCCGAGAGATTGGATGAAGCAATTTTTCTGGAACTCTCCCATGTTTAAGAGTTAAAAATATGGTTTCTTGATGTTTCTTGCAACAATCCCTTTACCCTCCCATAACCAAAGATGGCAACGGAAAACGCCCAATTTATAGATGATTTCCCCATTTTAAATGCCAGTCTACAGATATATGTATATATTATATATACATATATACATATACATATATATATATATATACATATATATATATATATTTATGGGGATGTCCCCTCTATATAGCCATGATGGCAGCTTTTTAGGGTAAAGCCTTTGCCTGCCTGTTTGCCCAGTCGGCAAGTGCTCTTGGAGCGGAACAAGTTTCCTTATGAACTCCCACCTGGGGCCGAGCATTGGACCATTTGGAGCAGGCCGGGCACCGGGGGCACGCCCAAGGCTATAAAAGAGGTTTATTACTAGGTGTACCCCCTAGAAAATGGGATGATGTTGATGAGGCGCAAATGCTTGGTGAATCGGATGGGTTCTTATTGGCTTTAACCACTTTACCATAATGGGATGTTTGCAAGAAGAATTTGGTGGTCATCATTGCTTAGCGCTGGATGTTTCCTGGTGGATCATAGCAATGTGACATCCTGAATTTCAGGTCATGCAGCATAGAAAATGGGGCCCCGTCCCGATAGCTAAGTTGGTGCAAATCACATAAAAATAACTCCCATAGACTCCAATAATCTCCAATAACTATATGGTATAACTATATGGTTTATGATACTTATAAGATCTTATAAGTATAGCTAATGAGGTTTATAAACCAACTTTTCGAACATCATAGAAACATATATATATAGAGGATGTAGAACCACGATTGCTGGACTTCTATGGTTCCATCATTCTGCTATATTCTGATGTCCGGCACCGCATAAACTTCTCCAGCCTTCTCCTGCGAGGAAGCAAATGGATCACCAGGAACTCTGTGATTATGTGGAGGTTCGACAGTGGTGGCTAACCTATGGAAAGCAAGTCATGGAAACTCGTCATGGAAGTCATTAAAGGAAACAATCCCCAAAATGGGCGGACCAAAAAGCTGATGTTCATTGAGTTTCTTTTTGACGAATACGATATGTTCAGCTGAGTTTCTCCACTGCTTGGTGCAGCGTTGTTATCATTTGCTCATGATTTTACAGCTAGCAGCTAGCTATTCCATGCCATTCTCATGGCTGATTGAAATACAGTTGCTTTTTGAATCGGACAATTTTGCTTGGAAGATTTCCGTGTACAGTTTGGTGAAGGGGGAGTTTGGTCAGTTTCATGCAAACTTCGATTCAGGAACATATCATTCAAACACAAACCAACATATCATCTTGCTGGGAGTCATTGTTTTTGCGGCCAGTTGAATATTTGCACAAAGAGTGTTCTTGACACAAGATGTTGATGTTCCTGCCAGAAATAAATCCATTTTCTGATGAGAAAATAATCATATGCATAAATGGATACATATATATATAAATGAACATGTTGAACATCTGAAACCTATCTCTATATAGATATACATTCATAGATATGATATATCTATATAATTCTATATACACATGGAATTGCGGATTTTCAATCGCTCGCTCAGACTACGGAGGGTACCCATGGCTAGCCCACGACTTTGCACGGGACTTACTGCTACGGGGGAGCTAAACTTTAAACGTTGCATCTTCATTTGATTCAGTCGGCCAAAGGGACATGTAAGGAATAAGGATTTCATCGTAACTCTATAATTATTGTTGATACTGTTATATATATATATACATGTATGCATATATATAATATATATATATATATAATATATATATAATATATATATACATACACATATAATATATACGTATGTATACATATTATATTGTAGATACGGAGTGACAGCGTATCGTTGTACTAGACGAATTATCCTATGCGTCAGGCATGGCTGGATGCACGGGAACCACATCACGTGAGGGAACCCAGTCCTGATGTCATGGGAACCAACACCCCCAACCACCCCCTCATTAGTCATTATTGGTGGTTAACAGAGCCCTTTAACAGAGCCCTGAGAAAATTGGGGTCAGTCTTGGGGATTGGTTGAATCTCTCTAAGCAGCGGGGGTGATTACCCCATGTTCAGGGCAAACATCGTGAGAAACACAATGCCCAGGACCAAAAACAACAATCATACCA
>Ga0126342_10018370_pt1 | contig 11994 bp, 11 predicted proteins | sample Cyp1metagenome_FD_92528 | JGI IMG/M metagenome (GOLD analysis project Ga0126342, IMG submission 92528) | Coral microbial communities from Lord Howe Island, Old Settlement Bay, Australia - Cyphastrea 1 metagenome | ecosystem: Host-associated > Invertebrates > Cnidaria > Coral ... | reverse complement strand
ATCTATCCATCTATCCATCTATCCATCTATCCATCTATCCATCTATCCATCTATCCATCTATCCATCTATCCATCTATCCATCTATCCATCTATCCATCTATCCATCTATCTATCTACCTATCTACCTATCTACCTATCTACAGACAGTATACATGTGTAAGACATGTGTAATAGATGCACATGACAAAATCTGCACAAACCCCAAGGCTGATCTGGAAAGCGAACTGAAGGAGGACCGACAAAAAAACAAAGGCTCAAAGTTCATGAAAATCCCGGAAGGAAATGGAGGTTTTAATGGGATAGTTATCTATAAATGATGGTTTTAATGGGAACATTAAGACAAATTATTTTTTAACACTGTTTTTTAATAGTGCAATGTTTGATTACTGGAGGGTGTTGCAGTGCAGCATTGCTTCACACCGTTATTGGTAAATTATAACCACTTTTCGGGGGGGAGGAGGGGAAGTGATGGGAGTTTTCGCCAATTTGCCGTATCTGGAGGAGAAGGAGGAGTTGAAAGAGGAGAAGGTTGACACTGCGAAGGCAGGAGATCACTTCCCCATATAGTGGCATACAACCACTAAAAGGATGGTGGTAAAAAGAAGAAACAAACTCATTGGTTTCAGTATGTTGCACTTCTTATCGATTCACCCACAATGATGGAAACTTTGGGGCAAACCGAAGTGTTGGCATTCAAAACATTCCGATTGTCGGAGGCCTGTGCAGTGTGCCAGTGGTATTTCTTATGTCTGTTTGACCCCCCCACTCACCCAGGACATTTTTTTTTCTCAGATCAATAAAGTTTTTGCTGTCCTCTCCTGCCAATGAAAAATCACATTGTCTCGCCCCAGTGTCAGTGTCAGGGTCTCATGGTTTTGATGTGATGGAATCGGCTAACATGCCGTAGATGATATTTGCCAGGTTGAAATCCACCTGAAGTGTTGGCCACAAATATGTGCTGATTCCAGCGACCAGGTAACAAGATACAAGATGGGATGGTTTTCCAAAGCGACAGATTCATTATTATATAGGGATCATGGTTGTACATGATGATCCTATAGTGAACATCATTAGTGCTTCATAAGTTAATTTTTGGTACATGGTTAGTACAGGTTAAGGGATGTTAAGTACATTTCATTCCATGACCCTCTGGTAAACTAACATAGCTACTGAACATGGCCATTTAGTTCGTTGATCTACCCATTATATAAACATGGTGATTTTCCATAGTCATCTTACCAGAGGGTACATGATTTTTTCCGCTCATGATTTCCCATCCCTGAATGGTGCAACATTTTTAAGTCAAGCCGCGCAGGTTGATAGCCTTGATTCCCTCATGCAGGAGAGGGCGGTTCTGTCCCTGGTTTCACCATGTTTCACCATGTTTCACCCAAGATACCATGGAAATCCGTGTGGAAGTTCATGGAGTTTCAGGGAATTTATATGGGAAACTGCTCAGTTCATCGCCTTTTTGTTCCTATGTTGGAGGCTTTCAACATCAACTGTTGATGAAACTATGAGGCCCCTGTGAGTTCACATCAACGTAGCTGGGGTTTGTGGATCTTCATCGCCAACAAGAACACCCTCTGGTAATTTAACGTAGCTATTGAAAATGACCATAGAAATAGTGGATTTTCCCATTAAAAATGGTGATTTTCAATAGCTATGTTAAATTACCAGAGGGCAATATCTTATGATATGCTATGGTATTTATTTCCTTCCCCCGTTCATGTTAATGTTCCGTCCCGATTTCTGTGGCACCCCCCCTCAAGCGAATGCTATAGCCTCTTTAAAGTTGAATTGTTAAAAGCTGTTCCCCAGATGAATACGATCATACATTTAAATACGGACTTTAATTGACGACAAATGACATCTAATTAAAACTTTGTTTTTAGCCGGTAAACTAAACTTGTAGTACTTGTAGTACTTACTTGTAGTACTTGCAGTACTTGTGGGGTTGAGCATGTTGATTGCGTTACCCTTTGCACCTCAAGTTTTTCATTCAAGGTGTAATAAGAGAAAGAGGAAGATGATGAAACTATTAAAAGAGAAAGAGAGAAATAGCAAGAGGAAGAGCAAGAGGAAGAAGAAGAGAAATATATAGAGAAAGAGAAAACAAGAAAAAGAGAAAAATAAGGTTGCTTTTGGAAAAGGCCTTCCTTTCTTCTCTTGGCTCCAGGATCAGCTCTGGAAAAGTTTGCTGCAATTGTGAACCCTGGGAACAAACCTACTAAAGTGAATTGGGCCCTCTCGTGGTCTATATAGGTGCCTCGGAAATCTGTGGAAAAGCTGTTCTTTAATAAGGGTTGCATCAGCGATCTGAGATCTGATTCTTTTGGGAAACTACCAAATGTCGCCAAAGAATTACCAATTTTCCGACCTTAAGACATTTCTGTTTTTTTTTAGCACATGTCGCAGCTCTACCAGCCCCGAAAAAGCCACAACGGTTGACCAGGACATCGAAAAAATTGAAAGCACTCTACAGGAAAGAACTCAGGAAACTGAGGAGCCTGAGGAGCCGGCTCCGCGCTGGGAGTTCTTCAATGGGGAAACCCCAGATCTAAACCTAAGGCGGGTGGTGGAACACTTGAACTAGTTGTGGCTTTGGTTGTGGCTTAGATACTTATCCTTTGGTTATTTAACACAGCAATGGGAAGATCCAAATATCTATATCATTTATGACGTACCTTTGAACAACGATCAAGTTCGCTATGTTAAATAATGTCGGTAAATCATCAGACATTATCTAACAGCGCTCCTATTGATGATAATTTGCCAAATCCATAGCTATCTAAAAGCTCTCCTATTATCATAGACAAATTATCTAATGATAGCTATTGCCCTCTCTTATTCGCGAAAAAATCCATAGCTATGACTTGACCACACGCCCTCCTCCGGCTCCGACTTCATGGCTCCTATGATACCTGCTTTCACAATATCATGATCTATACATTAGTGTACTGATACGATATCTAGTCTGATATATACAATATATAAATGTGTATATATATATATATTCGTATAAACACATTATATGCATATATATATATACACATAGATGTATATGGGTAAACTATAACGACCGCACGTCGCGACCGAACCCTGGAATAATACCTAGGATTTGGGGAATGATCCTAATAGTTGGCCGAACATATCAGGTTAGTGAATTATTGTTGTTTATCCACACGAATATAAACACACACATAGATATATATATATAGAAAGATATATATATATATATATTTATATTTGGGGGTTTCCCAAAAATATGAGTACCCCAGATCATCCACCATATTACATCATTTTCTGGTCAAAAACCCAGTGGTTTTTAGGATCCCCGATTTTAGGAAACCACTATTGAAACAGCATGAAGTCTATATATGTCTATATAGCATCATCTGTCCCAATTGTAAAAACACATCAAGCACCCATAATTCACCCAAATGTGTATATACATAATATACATACATACATATATATATACATAACCCATGACCGATGGACGACCCTGATGTCATTCCAACAATTTTGAGGAGGCTGAGAATGCTGAGAACTCGACTCCCTTCGAACTCGAGGCGCAACGCAGCACAGCAAGTGCTGTGCGGGCAATGATGGAAATGCAGATTCATCAAGAACTTTGCATTTTTATGGGGTTGAAACAAAACATGACTGGTTGGTGGTTTGGAACCATGGAATTTTATTACTTTCCATTCAGTTGGGAATGTCATCATCCCAAATGACGAACTCCATCATTTTTCAGAGGGGTAGGTTGAAACCACCAGATGATCATTTTCCTGTTCCATTATATTTTCCACAATATATGGGATAATCCTTCCCATTGACTAATATTGTTCAAGATGGCTAAAACCACCAACTAGTAATATGTCTGTTGCTTTTCTGTAGATGATCATGTATGATTCATGTAAGATGGGGATCATGAAAATCGAAGAACACCGGCTTCTTTTTTGCGGCTTTTGATGGCTTTTGGGCAATGAAATCATGAGTTTTTTCGAACAACAATAATTATGATAATAGTGACAACAACAACAATCTGAGTAAATTATAACGACCTCACTACGACCTCACTGGAAATCATGGTTAGTAAGGGAAATCATCCCCAAATGGCCTTAATTCAGGTTAGTGAAATATTATAATTTACCCAGAATAATGACAGTCATGATAGCATTTACAGCAATAAAATTGTGATAATGACAATAAAGATAACATTTTAATACATTTTACCAACGACAATTAATTTCATGACACTCATCATGATGATAAATACAATAATCTATCATCTGAAGAACAGATTTCTTGAGAAGTTACCCTTCATAAGCTTTAACTACCGCTGGCCACCAAGTTGAATCCAGTCGCCATTTTGGTTGAACCCACTTGTCACAGGTGGTTTCGTTGTTTTAACACAATGATCTCACCATCTTTTCCAAGTTTTAACCGCAAAAACGACCTATGACAACTATGACATCATCTTTCCTGACGATAAAGCTTAATGTTGATCAGTTATCGAAGTTTTCAATGACATCATTGCGGAACATGAACTACCCTCTGGTAAACATACAAAAAAACCAAAAAACGATGGAACATCACCATGCTATGTAGCTGGATAAATCAACTATTTCTATGGCTATTTTCAATAGCTAACTCCTAGTCATTACCAGAGGGTACCTATCATTTTCCTCGGGCCATGATTCACCCATCGGCCAAGGCGGAAGCGATGCCGGAGCTTCCGGAGGTTCCAGAGGTTCCGGAGCTTCCGGAGGCTCCGGAGGCCGAAGAGCTGGCTGAGGACGGCTGACGTGGTCCCTCCGATGGGGAGACCCTTTGGTAATGACTAGGTTTTAATGATGGTTTTTATGGGGAGAAAAACTTGAGGATTAAATGGGGATGATATACCCTCTGGTAATTTCACATAGCTATTGAAAATGGCCCAGTCGAAATAGTTGATTTTGCTACAAAACGCATGGTGATGGATTCCAGTTCGCAAACTGTAAACGTTTACCAGAGGGTACCCCAAGCTCGCTGGATGGTTGATACTGGAAAATCCTACAGAAAAATATGGATGATTGTTAACATCAATCTACACTGGGATCATGTGGGAAAAATGTGAAAAAATCATGCCATTTTTACCACCCATGACTGGGAACGGTTTATACCACGCATAAAATTGGTGAAATTGGGCATGGTGTATGGCATGGTGTATGATTGTTTAGTAATATTGGGATAGTGTTTTCATGATCTTCAAGTGGATCACAATAAGGTGCCTAGGCGTATCCAACTTGTTTTTGGGATAGTATCATTAGGGTCATATTATAGGGATAATATTTGGGATAGTATTTGAAGTTCAGGTTATTGGAGATCACATTGGGATAATCCCGTCGCCCCGAAAAAACAGAGCGCATCTCCCCCCGGAAACCGTTTTGTGGTAGTAGGGGATTTACTAACCTTGGGACATATTGGGACCATGCAATGGGGATGTTTAGTAGAGGGATTTGCAGACCTTCATCCAACTTGAAGATCAGATAGAATTTTTTGTTGGGATATTAAGTAGGGACATTATTATTAAAATTAATACTATCCCCAATATTGCTGGAAAATACTATCCCAATAGTACTAAACGTATTGGATTCATCATATTTTCAACTTGGGATAGTATTGGATTAATAATAATATTATATTACTGGACTTACCCTCCAGTCTCATCAAACGTGGCGATTGCATGGAAACCCCCGATGAAAATGGAAGTTTCAATGGAAAATCATCTACATCGTGGATTTCTGATTGCCATATTTGATTACCGGAGGGTATGAATGGTTGATACCCCAATTAGTGATGAACTGTATGAAATTATATGAGACCCCAAAAATAAGCAGCCAGTACGAGTTTGACTTGCACTAGTATCATAATATATAGTGAGATTTGGGAGACCTTCAACTTCAACCAGAAAATCACATGTTCAGAGTACAACTGGTACCCAGTCGGTTGATGCTTATAGGAGATAGTACTAGCTATTTTTTGTGGTGGATTATCGGTCAGTTGGTTCTGTTTTTTTTTGGACAACTATCATTGATTTAGTGTGTAGTCATTGGGGATCAACCAATGTATCATTATCATAATTAGATACTCTCATCTTACTGGTGCTAAACGTAGGGAATGGATGGGAATGGGGGAGTGGGATGATTATTGATAGTCATGATTATGGATCATTCCCTCATTCCCTGCTAAGCACCAGTAAGTCATAACTTCTCAGAATTATAATTTTGAAACATTATCATTCTAAAAATAGTTATAGTAAACATTTATCGTGTCACAATAGTACTACCCCAGTGGTTGATGATAAGCACAAATTCCCCATTGGAGATCAAACGAATGGCTAGGGATATCTCTGATATTTTCATTGGGGCAATTATATCCGCATTGGTTGATTATTATATATAATAGGTAGTACTATCATTTTGCCTGAACCCGTAGCGAAGGGCTCTTGTTTAGTCTTGGGGGTCTGGAGGTGGAGGTGTGTTCGCTCGATGTTGCTTTGCCGTCCGCAACCGTTCGCAGCAATCGTTCACAGTAAAGGCCCTTTCGCCGTACCGTTGGCGATTGCTTTAAGAGGTGTCAGTTTTTGGGGTTTTGACATATTGCTGTGTGACGGGCATGTTTTGTTTCACGTTCTCACGAGTGTGATGAATGTCGAAAGTCGTTTTGTGACGGGCGCAATACTTTAGAAAGGTTTTCAGAAGATGTCTTGCATTTTTCGTGGCAGACTCAGCACTTTGGAGGCCTCCGTGTCCATTTTTCCTGGCAAGCGCAGCACATTAGACGTGTGGTCTCGCGTCTTGCTAACACCGTGCAAATTTCGTAGCAGGCCTGGTACATGGTGAGATCGTCGCTTTTCATGGCAGGCGCAGTATTTGGTGAAGTTCCGTCGATTGTGGAATGTCACTTTTTGTGGCAGGCGGCAGGCGCTGTATTTTGGACACTTGTGTGTTTGCACTTGACGGTTTCCGCATTCAAAACTTCACACTTCACACGCTACACTGAAAACTCCGCACTTGAAACTACACACTTTACACTGCACGCTTTGCACCACACTACACTCCTCACTACACACTTTAGACTTTTAGACTTCACACTCCACACTCCACGCCTTACAGTGTACACTTTACACTGTGCACCCTACAATCCACAATCTACTCGTGCAATCCACAATCTACACTTCACACTCTGCACTACACTACACTTCACACTCCACACTCCAGAATCTACACTCCACACTTCACAGTCTACACTCGACACTACACTCTACACTCCACACTCCCCACCACTCCACACTGTACACTCCACACCTCACGCTCCACACTCCACACTCCACACTGCGCACTCTACACTTTACACTGCGCACTCTACATTCAGCACTCTACACTTCATTTTCCACATTCTAAACTTCACACTCCACACTTTGCACTGCACGCTTTACACCACACTCTACACTCAACATCGGGGAATAGTGCTACCCATTTGAAAAATCCCACCTATCGGAATTGGTGGCTTAACCAGGGCCAAATGGGTGAACCATGTCCAACCAATAGCTGAAATTTTCAACCCATTGCTGGAGTTTAATCAACCAATGTTCGGGGCAATCACCCAGACTGCAGACACCCAGACTTTTGGGCATTTTGAGTGTCAAATTAGAAATGGTCTGGCGCAGTTGACATGTTTGGGTTTGGGATCTGATAAGGACTGATTTATTTGGATCATACAACAACAAATGAAACATGAAGCAGTTGTCGGGCTTCTGTGTTTCAATGCGCTGATTGAACCTCGGTGGTTGTTGGTTGATAGGGGGTCCCCCCATTGATTTGTTGGTCGAGAAGAAAACCTATGCTACATGTCGTTTGTGGCAAAACTTCCGGCCCGGTGACTAGCCAAATGGTTTCAATTTTGGGGGCCAATAGACCTGGTGCCCGATCAAAAATTCACAGTTTGCCATGGCCCATTTAGTTCGATTATGTTTATGGCCATTTTCGATCGCAAATTCATTACCAGAGAGGGTACGCATTTTTGATCCAGGTCTCAGAAAACATCAAACTCTGAAATTTTCCACCATTCTAACAACGATTCTAACAGCCATTTGAGATGCCTTTTGCACAACATCCTGCGACTCAGATTTCTCAGGACTCTACAGCCGACTTGGTGGAAGAGGTTTTTTCTTGGGCCTGGTGATGGAAACTGAAAATTTCAGGGGTCCCAAAGATGATCATACTACTGGACTTGCGCATTTTGGGGTTCCATGGCAACATTGGGATGTGTGTGTGTGTCATAAGTGAATGGGAATTTTATATATACTCTATATAATGTTATATATTATATATACACAATATAACTGACATAAAATCACTATAACATATGTATATTAGTATACCAGCTAAATTTTCTGTACACAATTTTTGGTCAGACAGTCAGGTCCTTCGGGTAAGCATCAACCATATGAGGACCGCTTGCATATTTTTTCCAGCCAAGCCATGGCAGCATGGCATGGACATGTCCACAACTTACCCTCTGGTAATGACTAATGTCGCTATTGAACATGGCCATTTATAGTGGATTTACCCATTGAAAATGGTGATTTTCTATAGTTATGTTAGTTGATTTTCCCACATAGCATGCTGATGGATTCCAGTTCGCAAACTGTAAACGTTTACTCTAGAGGGTATCACAATTTCGCTATTTTCACCAGTTCTGGGAAACGTTTTTCCTTTTTTTTTTCCTTTTCATCCTATTACATAATATCTATTCATTGTGAATCACATCTTATTTCTGTTCGGATGAAAAACTTGAAAAAGGCTAAATCAATGGATCCGTATTCTGGAGAAGCATAAATGGCAACAGTGCGATGGTACGGTACTCCCCATGACAATCCATGACATTCCAAGACTCTGTTGGTTTTATACCATCAAAATGGTCTGAGATCCGATTTCATTCCAATTCTTTCAATGATAGTGGAAGTCCAACATTTTTTACCCTCTGGTTATGACTAACAGTTTGCCATGGTTAAGCCATGGCCCTAATCGAAATAGATGGTTTACCGAACTTAATAGCATGGTGGATCTTTCCATGGCGAACTGTTAGTCATAACCAGATGGTAGTTCCAACAGTTTCCAACAATGATATCTCCATTATCATGTCCATTCCAATAGGGTTCATTGGTGTTCCGTATGATTCTCCACAGTTTTTTTTTGTTTTTTCCCATGACATTCCCCTTGCAGGTCCTGGCTGGTCAGGTGCGGGTCTGGGTGGAGCTGATACCTAGACATGGTGTTTCATCCCACATGAACTATGTACTTTGACCATGTTTTTGAGGGTATTTGGAGGGTCAAACGGTAGTTTCATTTGGAGAGGCTATGCTTGGGACTCATGGTGAGCTGTGACTAGTGGAGGTATATGACATCCTAATGGGATGTCATTGGATTTAAGACAGGACTTCACCTCCATTGCCGTTGCAAAATGATGGGCTTTGAAGATGTGAACATGTTGAACGCCATTTTATCATATTTCCACATTTTTTCATGATTTCAATCAAGTCCTTCTTTCAGCCATTGTAATAGCGCATCATCTTATGGATTTACATGATATCGTGCAAATGGACTGCAAAACATTTGGGCCCAGTTTTGGACAACTGATCAGTTGCGATGGTCGCCATTCGACTAAAAAAAACCGCAGTGGTTTTGAAGATCTTTGAATCTCCAAAAGCATCCTCAGTTCAGACGGTTCCAACAAGCAAAATGCATCATTTGATTGGTCTGGAATTCCCGAAAAAAATGGCCTAAGAGGAGGCCCTCAATTGCCGGTTGTATGGGTTGTATGCCGCGCCATGGATTTTGAAACATCACACATCATGAAACTACGGAATGTTGAGGGGGGTGATGATGTGGATTTTAATTTCGTGATAGCTGGGCAACTGGGCCAACTCTCCCGGGCAGGTCACGAAAACCGAGGGAGAGGAGGTGCTGTGGGAGTTGCGGATTTTCCAGCTTGCCAGCTGACTACTGGAGGAGACTCCAAACAGGGGCCATAAAAATGACTCCGGTTAGGAATGGTGTAGAAATGAGAATGGGGATAACTTAACCAGAAAACCAACCAGAAAACTGGTTTGTGTTCAAAGATGTGTCTGTAAAAAAGCCCCAGTTACGACAATGATCACTAAAAAACTTCGGCAGCTGCGAGTCCACCAGCTCCAACTATCGCTTCTCAGCCATACTGCAAAAAATCCATCACCATTTGGCGGATTCACTTTCAACTTAGTCAAAAAACCATTTGTTGAAATCAAAGGTGGGACCTTTGGAAGTGGGACCTTTGTATTCAATTGATGAATTCTTGGGACATTTGTTGAATGAACAAAAAAAACGAGTCATTTTTGGACCTTTGGAATCTGACTGGACCTTCACCAGTCGTATCCATCGATCCATCGAATCCCTGAACTTTTCACCAGGCGTTAGATCCAAAGGTCTTGGAGGACTGTGAGCTCATGGTCGAGGACGCGGGACCCCGGGACGACATGGGACGACATGGGACGACATGGGACGACAGTTTGGCGAGGAGTCATGGGGCTTACGTGTGGTTACTCGTGTTGCCCCAGTGGTCACCATGGCCTGTTTTCAAGATGTTTCAATGATTTTTTGGGGCACTTAGATGCACGAATTGGACGCCCCAATTCGTTCGATGATTGGCTGGCCATGTTCCAAAACGCGAAGTGTTTGGGATGGGTTCAGTTCACTGATTTGGATGAAGCACCAGGCGGCATGGTGCGGAAGTTGCCCCGTTCTCCCCCATGCAACATGGTGGATTTCAGAGGCATCACCTGGATGTCAATTTAAAGGCCCAAAGCACCATGCTGCCCAGGCCAATGACCACTTTCTGCACAACGTGGATTTGCAGAAAGTGGAGGCCACGTGGTGACATTCCTGTAGCTAGCAGAGGGTATCCCATTCAATATTTTACATGATATCCCCAGTGAAAACATTATTTTGAACCTACGAGCTGGGTAGGGAGTTGCCAGCTGAAGGCCACCAGCACCCTGTGTGGATGCCAATCACTCATTAACGCATATTGAGAAGTGGAGTTTTAACGTTAATAATCTGAATCCAAATCACTCGTACAGATCTATAAAAATCATTCTTATATATATATAGAATTATATATATATATATCACTTATAGTATGGATCATTATAGATCCTTATAGATCCTTATAGACTACTATCGATCATGATAGATCAATATAATATAGATCATGATAGACTATTATAGATTGTTGTAGATCAATATCCAAGGCAGAACAGGTGTTATGATCTAATCGGTGCTACTTGCCAGGAGCAAGCTGGAGAGGCGCGACTTGGGGTCCCAACTTATGAGTCTAAATGGCACTGCGCGCTGCGCTCTGAGAATGGTGAGATATGGTGAGTCAATCAATGGGGAGTCAATATGGTGGTTTAATGGTGGTTTAATGGTGGTTTGATGATGTTTGATGGTGATTTAATGATTCAATCATGATTTGATGTTGATATACAATGATTTACATATACCGTTTGCCCCTCCAAATACCACCCAAAATTGCTAAAAGTACATGGTTATTAGATGTTATTATGGGCCAAACCACCATAACAGTATGGGTACTTGGAGGGATATTCGGTACCCCCAGAGACCAGGCATGATGATCACCAGAGACCGATTTTTCAGACGACGTTTCTTCGCACTGGCTGAGGTCACGAATTGCTGTGCCAACATGACATGATTATCATGAACGACTATTTGAACAAGTTATAATAAGTTTATATCTCCCTGATTTTGAGATTTGGTTCTGCAGGTTCTGTGTCGTCTTTTTCACGCGCTGGGTATCATGTGTTGTCTGACCTGGGCATGTGTTTTGCACAGGTTGGGCTTGCCAACTCACGTCCAATAATTGTCAAAGATGCTATGTATGAT
>Ga0126342_10018369_pt1 | contig 11994 bp, 9 predicted proteins | sample Cyp1metagenome_FD_92528 | JGI IMG/M metagenome (GOLD analysis project Ga0126342, IMG submission 92528) | Coral microbial communities from Lord Howe Island, Old Settlement Bay, Australia - Cyphastrea 1 metagenome | ecosystem: Host-associated > Invertebrates > Cnidaria > Coral ... | reverse complement strand
GGTGCTTGAAATGTTTCAACGTTTTTCAAACATTCAAACTTATTTAAACAAACAAACCATGTCTTGATGTAAAGACTTTTTGTGAGGACATGTGTTTTTGATCGCTTTTGTGAAAGTTAGCAGCAAGATGCTGACTGGCGACTCCGCATCATTTTGTGTCAAGGCGTGACACACCAACAAGAACCATAGCGACATGAGCAGACATCTTCTTCTTCTTCTTCTTCTTCTTTCTGTGCTTGTGTGTTTGGTAAAAGTGGCTGAGCTCTGGGAGTGGTTGACTTGGTTGCGTGGACGGTCTTAGTGAGTTAAGGACGACCTCCTGGACGCTGACCCAAGTAGGTTTCGAAGGCTGTCGGCCTTCCGCACAGCGCCCGGCTGGAAGAAAATATTAACCGATAGAGACCCACGCAGCATTGTTTCTAACTTGTCGGCGGCACCAGCGATCTCCTTCCGACGCGAAGATCAGCGCACTGCCGTTCTGCTTCACCGCTGCGCGCACGATCTGCAAGGACGGGGCACGCGGTGGGGAGGTCGTGGATGGGAAATCCATGTTTAGAAAAACCTGGGAAAAACACGAAACAATCCTAAGATCAGGATGAGTGGGCCACTTGGGGCTGAAGGATTTGAACATATTTGAACATCAAGGTTCCAGCTGCATCTGATGGGACAATAGCCAACTCATGTGAATGTATTTGTCGAGCCTTGAGGGTGTAGTATCCATAATGGTACACCGCAGCGCCGTGTTAACGCCACTGTCGCTCGCCCATAGCAATTCTCTCTGTCATGCAGAGGCACCTCTTCTCTCTCCACTGAGAAAGCTACACCCTGTTTGTACAATGACTGCAATACGGGCTGTGGCACTAGCTACAGAAGAAGTGGTAGCAATCCGCAACCGTCCGAGCCATGCTGTCTGGAAACCATGCTGAAGGAGTTGGTTATGGACCCGCTGTTCGGTTGCACTAGCAGGTGCGCTGTGGCTCCTTGGCTCAGGTCTCGATGACGTCTTTGTAGGAGGTTAGGAGAGCTACTACATCTTCGACTGCTGTTCCTTCGGTGCATCCCAGAGGACAGTGCGGAATCCTCCGTATTCCACCATATGATCGTGAGCAGAAGTGTCCGATTTGGATGGAATCTTGGTCATGACAAGCTCAGGGTATCGCACTGGCAACTTTGGCTTTGTAGGTGTATTTGGAAGTACGACGCCCCATCTGTGTGGCCCTTCCAATCCTGCAGCCTCCATGGTGTTGGTACACTCCGGCACCCCAAATTCCTCCGGTGCGGTGGCAATCAGCAGGACAGCAAGTTTCCTACATGGCAGCTATGTCTATCTCCACATGTTTCTCTGCAAAGGATGTTGCCAACCGGCGAATGGCATCAAACAGGGATCTCGCATCTGTCACTGGCCAAATGGCAAATGGGAATTCACCCCAATGAGAGGCTGTGTTCTCAGGACACGTCAATTCACCTAACATACATCTAGGACCTAGGAAATTTGCATAATCTTCAGATTTGTCTAGACTTGCCGCTTCAGATGCCAAAGTCGAGCGAAGCACACGCCGGTGTCTGTAGCTCTTGAAGCGTAAGTTTCACGTCGAGTTGCTTCTTCAGTGATGGCCGTGATCAAGAAACGACCTTGAGATTTGCCACCTGGAGCATTTGCAAATGCTGAATCGCCAAAAGCAACCAGAATCAAAGAATCCAGAGGTAGGCTTGATGGTGAGATGAGAATCAGCTGTGGCTTGGACATACTTGAGGACTAGTCGTAATCTGATACATAAATGGTATCCCTCCAAAAACAACCGTTTGGGGTTTAGAAATCCAGGGTTGACATTACTTGATATCTTTTCCAAGTAGGTGTCCAAGCTTGGCCCTGTCCTTTCATTTCTACTATATACTGATAACCGCAGTTGTTTTTGCGAACACAGCATACAAAACCATCAAACATTTGTGTGCGTGCGCAATAGCTATATTGCAGCTATATGGCTGTTTTTATGATTATTCTATGTTATTCTAGTTGCACTCCTGTAAACGAACATAGACGTGGAAAACCAACCAGTAGGTCATTTTCCAAACGGAAAACCATGGGTTCTCCACATGTTTGTTGTATGTTTACCCCAGACTAAGGTATTTACTGCCATAGGTACAGACCTCAACTGTTAAGCGCTTGGACATGTATGTTAAAAATTGCTAAACATACCAATAAGTGATCAACTGTTACCATTTGGTTATGACTAACAGTTCGCCATGGAAGATCACCATTTTTAATAGGTAAACAATCTATAAATGGATATAAATGGGCCATTTCCCATGGCGATGTTAGTCATAACCAGAGGGTATATTGTTGAATTCTCATTGAAGCAGTTGGGATAATCAAACAGCGAATCATCGCACATTATCATTTCCTTCCAACTCTGGAAGGTCGACAGAAGTTCATTGCTAGGTTGCCATCGATGTGTCAGGTTGGTTACCTCCAGTTTGATGGAACAAGATCCAGCAAATACAGTAACAACCATGATGCCAATATAAGCGCGCCACTTCCCACTTTCGGAAACCTCCAAAAAGGTATGTCAAACATACATTGTAAAAAAAACTCTGGGAAATCGGAAATGTGTATATTTTGTATATATATATGTATATATATATTTATTATGTATATATATATATACACATGTTGTTTCATCAGTTTCTTGATCTTCTTGGGGGCCACGAATGATCTCGGTTCTCGCAGGCTGCTGTTCTCGATGATCGGCCAGATGGTGGCGGTGGCTTTGATGATTTTGGTGGTCACCAACCTGGATACCAAGGCGCCATAGGTCAAGTCATTGTGGCCCTTTTGGAGCAGTGAAGTGTCAGCTGCTAGGTCCGGACGAGTAGTTCCAGCCATCCATTGAAGAGAGCCAATTGCAGAGCGAAACTCTGACATTGCATCCCGATCTGTTCCCATCTTTGTTTCTGGGTCATTCTTGCTCTTAGAAATGATCACATCTGTTGCTTAATGACTCTGACTTGGTGATTTTCTCATCATCATGTTTGACAATGCGTCTGCCCACAAAACACGAAATCATTCTTTTCCCAAGCGCTACCCCAAAGAAAAACTTTTCTCAACCTCATTCAAGACCCTTGCATCCAGAGCGCAAGCTAGAATGTCATCGACATGAATGCCGACAACTGCCACCACTTCGCCTGGAAAATGCAAGGATCAAGTGAGTGCTGCACCCAGTGTAGTTGAATCATGGTGTCATGAACACGCAGAAACCATTGTCTGGGAGCGTTGGCTTGACCGTATACTGGAGCATGTAGTTGATACAGCTGACCAGGATTTTGAGACTATTCCGGAACGGCTTCACGGGCGACGCCGTCTTGAGGAGCTTTCATAAAGATCTTTTGAAGTCTCTCCTCGTCTGGTTTGCCTTGCAAAAGGCTGACTTGCAGTCAGCGTTCCATATATCCAGATTCAAGCTGCATGCCCATTGCAAAATACACATCAAGCCAATGCGCCTCAATACAGGTGCATCACGAGCTAAAAGAGGAAGGTGAGGATCGCGAAACCCTTGGATCACGATTCTGGCTTTGGCACAACAAGATGCACCTCCATCGAGAGGCTTCCATCTGTAGCACACTCGCGAAGGCAAAATGAGCTCTTTGGGTATGGCGTTGACATCGCCATCAAACTTCTCACAAGAAGACCATTTGCACCACTCAGCCCATTCTTTCTGCATCGCCTCAACGAAGGCTGGCCAATCTGCCTCACCTATTGATTTCCAGGGGAGTTCTCTTTTCAAAGCTTGCCTTTTTGTTCTTTTCAAACCAGCATCTTCTTCGTCTGAAGTATCCGGCAAAGTGCGGAAGGTCTGGCTGTCATTCACAAAGGCCTCATAGCTGGTTAGGACATAGTCTGGAGAGGACAACCAAACTGATCGTTGTTCTGCTAACTGCTCTTCCCACTCAGCCAGGTTGCACGCAGCACTGAAATGACATGGTGTGCCGGCAAATTGCCAGGCCACGTCAATGTCTCAGATTTTGAGAGCAGACAGGTCGGTATGCACAGATATTAGACTGATGGTACAAGACCGTTGGATTAAGGGCCTTGATGCAGCTTTGACTGACCATGATGTTACATTTCATTTACTTACTTCCATTGCCTCTGCTTTCTGTCAGCGCCTATGCCCCAGTCCGCAACCGAGACTGGCAATCTGGAAAGGATGAATTCAACCCCACGCGTTTCAACACAAAACCGGAAAGATGAAGCGAAGTCCAAGAGCAATCAGCAGGGATCCAGTGCAGCACCTAGAGGAGCAAAAGGAGCAGTTGGGCGCGACAACCGTGGGCGTGCAATCTGTGTTTACTTACAACCTATCGGAATGTGGAGAAGGGCCTGCAGGTGGTGCATGCAGGAAAGGACGCCATGTTTGTTTCAAAGCCAACTGCTTCAAGCTGCACAGTTTTCTGGCCAAAAAGATGAGATGCCCAAGACAGGACTGACTTGGAGCTGCGTTGGAAAGTTTCACAGTGCATGATACAATAACTCTTGAAATTTTTGCCGGACAGGGGGTGTGACAGCTTGCTTTAAAAGACATGGCTTCTCAAACTCTGTAGCTGCAGACAAGGTCAAAACTGCTGGTGCGTTGACAAGCATAATTCCTGTCTGATCTCACAAGAGACGAGGGTCAGAGAAGCAGTTTTACAATGGAAGTGCGACCCGAAACATTAACATACCGGGGGGGATCCCCCAAAGCCCTTACGCCTTACGCAGTTTTGAGGAACCAGATGGCATTGCAGGATTGACTGGTTTGGATTTGAAGCCTGTTGGAGCGGCTAACATTTTGTATGCCTTTTGTGCAGAAGTGTTGGAGCTTTGCTGCAAGTTGAATAAATTATTTATGCTGGAGAATCCACGCAATTCTTTATTTTGGCTGACCACTGCTTGGAGGGAGTCCTGTTGTGCCCACAGCTTGTATTTATCTGAACACCGGCATGTGGTCATGGTCGTAAGCGTCCTAAATGGACACGTTTGGCAGCCAATTTTCAGCAGGTTGAAATATTGCGGTTTGCCCCAACAATCATCAGCATGAATCTCGGGGTTTGGTGAAAACTGGAGCTTCAAAACGCGTTTTCGCGACTTCCCTGGAAGTACACTATCCCAAGCTCTTTTGTGAAGCTATTGTGCATGCGTTTGTTCTTAAGCTACAGAGATGGGCCTACAGTTTGTGGATGCCACCAAGGTTCAACATGCGGCTAGAGCTGCCACGCTGGAACAGTCCAAGTCAGGACGTGAAGCAGCTGGCACAGTCTGAGATGAGGAAAAGGATGGAAGTTGAGCTTGCAGTTTGGGGATAAAACTTGCGTTGGAGGAATTTTCGGCTTTGAATTTATTTGGAACAAAGTCAAGATGTTTGGAGTGCAGTGGCAGCCTTGTGAATTTCTTGAAAAGTCGTGCAAAGCGCAACATCCGTTGAACTGCCTTGTCCTTGCTCACAGTTCTTGCTGATGCCATTGAGTTTCATGCGAGGCAAGGTTTGCATGAAGTTGCCAAGAAAAGGGTTGTTTTTTCATGTTATGCAATGCAAAAGTTCAGAGTTTGAAGGACACAGAATACGAGTTGCGCAAAAGCATGGACGCGACAGTTGAGGCGGCGGTCAGAGGGGAACGAATTGTGTGCTTTTTGAGGAGATGTTGAAACACCATGGCTACCCAGACTGGGGTGTGGTTGAGGAGCTGAAGCATGGAGCAGCACTCACTGACTCACGGGTGAAGTTCCCCAGACTGACATGTTGCCTTTCATTCACTCCTGCTAGGCGATCTCGTCGTGTAGTGGTATAATGCCCGTCTCAGGACCGTGCGTAGACAGCTAGCCGCGGATCGATTCCCCCCGGGTACGGGGCCGCGATCGTGACGTGGTAGACGGGTAAGTCTCAAGTGCTGCGACCCGCCGAAAGGCACAGGGCGCCGGTCAAAAAAAAAACCTTTCATTCACTCCTGCTCTTCTGACAAGACTCCGAAGTCTGGCGGCAGACTCTTGAAGAGAGGGACCGTGGCTGGTTAAGAGGCCCTTTGTCTTTGTGCGAAGTACCTGGGGAGGCGCCCATATCCAGAAGGTTCGGCCTTAGACAAGAACATAAAATAAGGTTAATAGACGACTTCTCTGAGTCTTCAGTAAACAGCACAGTCGCGAGTTTATGAGTTGCAAGTCCTTCATACGGTGGACGTTGCCTGTGCCGCAATCATGCATAGGTTCTCTTGCTTCAAAGTCGCTGGAATAGGTCCCACGCTGGTAGCCAGGACTTTTGATCTCTCCAGTGTATACAGACAAGCAGGCTTGAATGAGACAGGAGGGAGTGTTGGCTTCATTAGGGTATACAACCCAGAGCACAAATGTTGGAGCGTCTTGCAAGCGCTTGTCCTACTGTTGGAGCGGTGAAAAGTGTCCACTCGTTTCTACGGCTTGGAAGAGCCATTTGGTGGATAGGAGTTGTAGGCTGTCAGCTATTCTGGTCCTCTTTCTTCGAGTATTACATCGTTTTTAGCCCTCCAGCGCTTTCCAAGAGCTCAGAGTTAATTGCCTTTGCTCTCTTCAAACTACTTGGTTGGATTTTTGCAGAGGATGGCAGAAAGTGCAAGCCTTTCAGCAGCAGTTGTGAAGCCTGAGATGTGATCTTTGATTTGTCAGAGTCCAACAACTACATATGCAAAGTTTCTAACACCGCGTCCCGCATTGAAGAAATCTCCACTGAAATCCAGAAGCTTTTGAATGCAGGTTCAATCACGCAGGTGGATGCCCAGAAGTAGAGAGGGCGTATGCAGTTTGCTGAATCGCAGATTTACGGCCGAACTGGAAAGTGTTGCATTGCTTGGTTGAAGGATTTCTCTTGTCGAAGGAGATCAAAGATAGCTGACCGAGATGGAGTGTATTTGAAACTATTCTTGAGTCTTTTGAAATCTGAGGAACCAAGGGTTGTGTTTTTGCAGCAATCTTCTTCTGTGGTGATGATCGCCGATGCATGTTACGAGCGTGATGCCCGTGACTGGGTTTGTGGCTTGGGAGGAGTGCTAGTGGATCAATTGGACGATGTGAAATTGTTTTTCTCTTGCCAATTGACTGAACAACAGCGTGTGCCCTTAGGAGAACTTAGAAAAAAACAGATCATCTTCGAAGCAGGAACTTTGTGCGCTTTTCTTGCGTACTGCTTATGCATGGAGTTGTTTTGTGGCAGAATGTCCTTTCTGTACGTGGACAATGAAGGTACAAAATTCAGCCTTATGAAAGGTTCCTCAGAAAATTTGACAGTTGATGCAATGACACAAGTCTTTGTGGAGGTAGAGACGCATGTGAAAACAATTTGTTGGTTAAGCTCCTGCAGCAAAATTGCGGATGAGCCTTCGAGAGGAGATTGCCGAGTTTTGAATGAAATGAATTTTACACATGTATCCAAAGATGCCACAAATTGTCGGAAGTCTCTTTGCATGTCCATTGGTGAAAAGAGGGGGAAGATGGCTGGACATGCATTGCCCATTCTGGAAAAATAAGAGTGTCAGCCTGTCCTTATGGGCGTCGGATGTGAATAATTAGCAGTCACTTGTGACTATTGATTATTCACGGTGTGAATTGTGTGAACAATTCAAGCGAATGGTATTCTTGGCTTAAGGGCGGGAGGGTGGGCCCGCTTTAGATTTGACTTTGCAGCACCACCAACCCCTGGCACCTCCATTCCTTTGCAGTGCACAATTCTGGATACTTGCAATCAATGTCTTCTTTGCCAGAAAACTCATGCCGCGCCCGCAGCCAAGATGGGTGGACATGCATTGCCCATTCTGGAAAGATAAGAGTGTCAACCTGCCTTTTAAACTGTCGGATGTGAATAGCTTGAGAGTTCTTTTGTGTTGCAGTGTGATGTTGATTTCAAGTCGTTTTTTAAATTGCAATTTGTATCAAAACAATTGTCCCAAATTTTGTTGGTTCTGGTCTTGCATGGGTTTTGGCGTTGTTGTTTTTGTGTTTTTTCAACGTTTGAAATTTCACATGCAAGACTAATATTCCGCGCCGCAGCTTGTATATGTTTCGCCCAATGTTCCTGGCACGGTGGCACAGTGGTCAATATATATATATATGCGGGGAAAGGACGTCCAAGACAACACAGCTTTAAACACCACGGAAATTTGTGACGGTGCAATTTTCCTGGATGGCCTTGTTTGTCCGCACCTCAGTGAAAATTTCGGCGAATGTGGCGGATTCAACAATGTCGCTTGGGAAACAGTTCGAAAACATTGTTGACCAACCAAAAAATGTGTGAATTGTGCACGCGCATGTGCTAACGGTTGCCAAGGACAGAAGGTTGTTGTCATATTTTGATGATGGCGGAACTATTGGGTCCGGGACTTTTCAAGATCGCATTTGTGACTACCAACAGGAGTCCTCCGGGGTTTGGGGGCCAATGATGACAACTGGTGCAAATACCTTGATTATGTAATTTCCATTTTAATTATGCGAGTTAGTGGCCCTAGTTTGGGTCAGTATGCGCATGAGGCCTGTTGCGAGCATGTTTAAGAATTGCTTCGCCAGTGGGCCAAAGTTCTTGAAATTGATTCCTGCTTTGGAAGAAGGTTGTGTCTTTTTCCATTTTCATCTAGAATTGAGACAAACAAATGATTCTGCCACTGAATGAACACCGGTTCCATGCTTGCTGTGGGTGAATGTTCCCCTTCCGAATCAGACCATTTTGCCCCAAGTTAAACAATAATGCTCCAGCTTGAAACAATGTTCCACTCAATTCATTCACTTGTATGGGTATTGATCATGAAGTCTGCTATGTGGTCACCTTCCCAGTTTCGGATTGATGTAGAAAGCAACGGTGCCACATTGGTGATTGCGGCCTTTGACCATGTTCGTGCGAACACATATTTTGCGAAAACATTTATAGAATCGGGGAGCTGGTTTGCGCGAATTGGGGTGCTGTCAACTCCGTGGAGGAACTTAGTGGAAAAAACCAAAACATATACACATTTTTCCATTTTTGCATTATCGCAATTCTTTGAAAACCTTGCAGCTCACCACATTGACATGTCGTAATTCTATTTTGGTTACAATAGAAGGTTTTGTTTTGTGAAGAAACGTTTCCAAGGAAACAGTGAAACGTGGCAGGTCCAGGTTGGTCAGCTCACAACGTGGCAGGATGTCGTTGCGGAGGGACGACCCATGTTGATGTACTGAAACTATTTTTTGGACCGTTGCCCCCATCAACACCCGATTCAATAGATCAATTTATCACTGCTTCCTGTGAAATGTGACTTCATTTCTGCCTAATTGTGTGGACGTGCGTGTTCATTCTTACCTCTTTTGTTTGCTTCTTGGTATGGCAGGTTTCACCGAGCAGTGAAGGAACAAAATGCTGACATGTTCCTGTTTGCATCCGATGCTGACTGGACCAAACAAATTGTGTCTTCCATGCGATATGTGACGGCAAGGTGTTCCGTGTATAAATCGGCAGGTTTCATAATCACAAGTGCTATGTTGGCTATGTGGCAATGTATATAATTACAATACATCAACCACAACTTCATTGCACGTTCCGTGTCAACATTGGTGTTGAAACTGAAGGTTGGCCCGATTGCGCACAATCAATGTCAATTTGTTTCAAAACCCCAGCTTCCTTTTACCCTGATGTGGAAACTATGCATCGTCGCTTCAACACCGTGGCAGACCGGACCAAAGATGACCAAAGACATCATTAAAAAAACAACTGCCCAAACCGCCCAAACCATAAAATCTTTCCCCAAATGGCAGCGGAAGGTCGGATGTACACACTAAATTCCCTTTTGACAGCAACGTGATGTGATGCGAGGAGACTCATTGGCCTAAGCCAAACAAGCCGAAGGATGGGTATGACTCCAACTTATTGATCCACATTTTGTCATTGTAAAGACAAATCATATTTTTGAACCATACCAAGGAAACGTGGAGGGTCCGCTGGCTGTCCAGATGAATTGCGATTTGGTTTGGCGTAAAGCGTGGTGACTTGGCAACGTGTTGCCGGTCGCACCAGTGTGCAAATGTCGAACAAGTCGCTGCAAGAACCGCAACACCACAACCCACCAGGTTCTGTGTCTTTTCAATAAGTCCAACCCTTTTTTCAACGAGTCCAACCCTTAATCCAACCCATTTTAACCCTTTTACATGAGGTAAAAATCAGTATAAACGCATACTTGGCATGAGACGCTTGCACAATATCATTACGTGAGTGGCGACCCCATTTTGAGACGTTGGCACAAGGGCACCAACAGTAATCAGTCAAATCCAAAGGACATTGACACCTTTTTCGAATTTCCAAAAATTAAACATGAATCGAATGGCTTTTGGTTTGAAAAGAAACCAGTTGGCTGCGGGGGAAACGACCTGTGCTTAGGGATGCGCCCAGATGAGGCCACACGGCAGGCCCAATACCACTACCACTACCACTATCAGACACTATCACTATCAATATGAAGACGACGACCACTTCTGCCATTGCTATTGCTGCCGCTGCAATGATTTTGTTGTTAATGCTGCTGCTAATTCAAGTGCTATTGCATTTAGTGTCAGGACTAGCACAGGGTTATGGATGGAACTGTTGGCACTGGGTTGCCTTGATTAAACGTGGTTTTGTACAGCACTGTATGGTGAGTCGCTTCATTACACTGGAAGTTCCTAAGCACATCCACAGGATTCGTAAACCGGGCCATAGACCAACCAAATTTGCTGGCACCTCGTTAGCCAACCATGCAGCCAGCCATGCCTACCCATTGGTGTTAACGCCAGTGTGTCTATAATCTGCGCGTTGGCTCCGGCACTGCTAATTCGGGAAAAACTTGCGTCAGCACGAAGTTCCGTTATGTGCATCCCCACAAACACATGTCATTGAGCTGCGAACCGAGGTCATGCCCATTGTGGATAGTGCACGAAACGCACAGTGCCTGCATCGTTTTTCGGCTGTCTGTGTGCGGAAATCTTTGTGCAAAGAAGAACATCCGAACATACGATGCAAAAAGGTCAACCAATTGCACCGAAACCGCGCAACGTTGCAGCAGCAAATAGTGCGCCCCGAATTTGTTTCTGACCGTTTTGAAACACTGGTCAATCTGTTCGATTTCAGATAATCTTCGAAGGGCCTCTTGGCATGCGCCCGATGTTCATAAGCATTACGGAAATCATTTGAACCGTTCCCGCAAGCATAGAATCATACAGACATCAAAAATTACGAGTCTGAGTGGAGATAGGCAATCAATCCTTGGCAGGGGTGTAGTCCGCCAATTAAAAAAAACGTGTCAGCGTAGCATATTTCACAACGTGGCATGGCATGCGAAAACGATGCGGTTCATTGTTTACATGTGCGGTTTGAATTCTTAGCGCAGGACGGAGCTGCGTAGATTTGTATTTCCACAGTCAGCCTACGGTGTGGTAGGAGTTCTATTCGGGACTAGATATGGCTAGATCAGGGTGCTCCATCTGGGCCCCGGGATTTTTTCCCTAAATTCTCGCATAACATGTCCATGTGCATTTCGACTGCGCAGGCTCGTGCAAAAAAAAAATTGCGCCGCGGGTTCTCAAGGTCTTGGCCGGTCTTGGCCGGGGGCATTTTCATTGTAAATTTCGTATACGCGGGCTCTTGTGGAGATCTTGTAAAATTCCTCTCCAGGGGGTCTTGCGTGGTCCTGTACGGGTGCTTTCTTGTGGGAATCCTGTAAAAATTTTCTTTCGGAGGTCCCTGTGGGAATCGCTTGCAAATGCCATGTCATAGAGGTGCTTGTGTGAATGCCGTTGTGGGAGGCTCTTGGGAGGCTCTTGTACCGAAACTTGGTAAAGTTTGCTCGAGCAAGCGATGTTATTAGATTTTCCCAAGCATGCTGGGATGAAAATCTTGTTCAAGGTCTTCTAACAATTTTTGTGTTTTTTTTTTTTTTTTTTTGGGGACCCCCGTTCAATGCAGTCCAGGGCCTTTTCTGTGTTTCTTCCCGTTCCCCGGG
>Ga0126342_10018368_pt1 | contig 11995 bp, 11 predicted proteins | sample Cyp1metagenome_FD_92528 | JGI IMG/M metagenome (GOLD analysis project Ga0126342, IMG submission 92528) | Coral microbial communities from Lord Howe Island, Old Settlement Bay, Australia - Cyphastrea 1 metagenome | ecosystem: Host-associated > Invertebrates > Cnidaria > Coral ... | reverse complement strand
GGATGCATGGATGGATGGATGCATGGATGCATGGATGCATGGATGCATGGATGCATGGATGCATGGATGCATGGATGCATGGATGCATGGATGCATGGATGCACGGATGCACGGATGCAAGGATGCATGGATGCATGGATGCATGTATGCATGTATGCATGGTTGCATGTATGCATGTATGGATGTATGTGTGGATGGATGTACGTATGATGGATGTACGTATGATGGATGTACGTATGATGGATGTACGTATAATGGATGTACGTATGATGGATGTACGTATGATGGATGGATGGATGCATGCATGCATGCATGTAGGTATGTAGGTATGTAGGTAGGTAGGTATGTAGGTATGTACGTATGTAGTATGGATGGATGGATGGATCTATGGATCTATCTGGATCTAGCTGTATCTAGCTGTATCTATCTGGATCTAGCTGTATCTAGCTGTATCTATCTGTACCTATCTGTATCTATCTGTATCTATCTGTATCTATCTGTATCTACCTGTATCTATCTGGATCTAGCTGTATCTAGCTGTATCTATCTGTACCTATCTGTATCTATCTGTATCTATCTGTATCTATCTGTATCTACCTGTATCTATCTGTATCTATCTGTATCTATCTGTATCTATCTGCATCTACCTGCATCTACCTGCATCTATCTGCATCTATCTGCATCTATCTGCATCTATCTGCATCTATCTGTATCTACAGTATCTGTATCTATCTGTATCTATCTGTATCTACAGTATCTGTATCTATCTGTATCTATCTGTATCTATCTGTATCTATCTGTATCTATCTGTATCTATCTGTATCTATCTGTATCTATCTGTATCTATCTCTCCCTATCTGTATCTCTATCTATCTATATCTATCTCTATCTATCTATATCTATCTCTATCTATCTCTATCTATCTCTATCTATCTATCTCTATCTATCTCTATCTATATCTCTATCTCTATCTATATCTCTATCTATATCTCTATCTATATCTCTATCTATATCTCTATCTATATCTCTATCTATATCTCTATCGATATCTCTATCTGTATCTCTATCTATATCTCTATCTATATCTCTATCGATATCTCTATCTGTATATCTATCTATATCTCTATCGATATCTCTATCTATATCTCTATCTATATCTCTATCTATGTCTCTATCTATATCTCTATCGATATCTCTATCTATATCTCTATCTAATTCTCTATCGATATCTCTATCTATCTATCTATCTATCTACTATCTATGTCTGTATGACTGTATGTCTGTATGTCTGTGTGTCTGTATGTATATGTATTCTGTATATGTATACACAAATGGAACCTCTTTTGTCGAATCAAAACAATGAATTCCACCGCAGCACCTTGCCGCAAAGGTCAGCACCCACATCAGCCTCAGTTGTGAGCGATCGCTTGAGCCATGCAGGTCACAGCAAATGACACAAATAGCCAAGCCTCTGCTGTTTCATGTTCTCTTGCTCCAATGAAAGAAATAGATTTCAAGTCAATTGAGGAATATTCATAGAATATACTAAATATACCATATATTACATAATTATAATGCATTATATTACTATATTTCAATATGAATCAATAATTATACAATGCTTTTTGGAACAATCGACTGCAACGATCTAAGGCATCTGCTGCCTTCGTGTAGATGCCACCACCCACACGACCGAACATGGCCACTGTGCTGCCGCCAAGACCATAACCAGCAGCGCAATCGAAAAGCATCTCCCAGTCATTTGCTTCTGGGTAGACCTGGAGGCTGCACCGGTGATACCCGGCCTGGTAATGACTAACAGTTGGCTATTGAAAATGACCATAGAAATAGTGGATTTACCCATTGAAAATGGTGATTTTCCATAGCTATGTTTGTTTACCAGAGGGTATCTGGAGATCAGGGAGACGTGATCAGTACAGATACTGTAATATAAACTGAGAGTAAAGAAAAATTGGATATAAAAATTGGATATCAAATTTTCCTGATATTAGATCAGGTCATGGAAAAAAATGGGAGATACTATAGATACTGATATAAGAAAAAAATCCGGATATACTGCTGTACAATGCTTTCAGTCTGCTGTGATGAAATGGAGCGATTTAGAGAACCGCTACTGCAGCCTCGATCGGATCGTTTTTCTGCCACCCAGAGCGCGCCTTGCGGTAGACGGTCAGCAAAATCCAGAGCACGAGCACACCCAAAGAGCACAAGGCGTAGCCCATGACACTACCTCCGCGGAAAGCGGTGTTGAAGCCCTCAGTATAGCCCTGGCGCTTCGCTCTGGATTTGCAGCACAGTACTGTTGAACCCCTCCAGCAATTGAGAATCTTTTGGATGCATCTGGCGACAGAAAAAAAAAGTCCAGGACTCAGAGCATCTCAGAACCACTTTCTGTAGCACATGCATCACGAAAAGCTTCTGATGTTTATAAAATATGTGTTTTTCTCGAGAAGAGCATCGTTCCGATTGCCCACAGCCTTCTTGGCACATGCCAAAGTGGTTCGCGCATTGGAGTAGGTAGCAACCATCATGCCGAGGAAACCACACAACATGGAAGTGAAGGCACCTTGCAGCGCCCAGTTTCATCCCCGTGGCCACAGCCCCCACAGCACAAGATCCACCCAAGATCCCCCGGAGTTCACCGCGCCTGTCAAGAAAGCACCAGCAGTGAGCCCGCCCTGCGTTGAGCTGTGTGTTCCCCAGGACCTCAGTGACTCAGACACCAGAGTCCGGTGGCGTTTTTTCGATCGCCTTCTGGCAGATTCTGGCAGAACAGGTAGAACATCAGAGGATGGTAGAGAAAATTTCACTGTTTCCCCATGTTTCCCCTATGAATCATGATGCTCATAATGCTCATGTCCCCTGCGTATGGACATCTTGGACCTTTATTTAGGGCCCGGACACCAAGAAGTATATGACAAGCGAGAAGGCAAGGCAGAACAAGGTGCAAATGGCATATTCCACCTGGCGGATCCAGAAACATGATGAAACATGAAGCATCTGCAGATTGAGGCACCAGTGCGGTAAAGCCAAAGTACCCTCTGGTAATTTAACATAGCTATAGAAAATCACCATCTTTAATAGGTAAACCATCTATTTCTATGGGCCATGGCTTCCATAGCTATGTTAGTTTACCAGAGGGTAAAGCCAAATCACACATCTTGGAACCCGCTGCAACACCGATGTGTTGCAGAAAGCAGGCCTTGAAACTTTGACAAGGGCAGCATCGCGAAAAATCACTCAGGAAAAATCAGGTGTAACAGTTAGACACATCGGACCTGTATCAAGATTCTCAAAGAAAATGGGAGCCGCCACAAAAGCCTTTTACCCACTTTACAGTACCCTTTCCTTCAGCCTCTTTCTTCGCAGCTATCACCATTATCACCCTATCAAATCTCTCAATCCCTGCCTTCAAAAACTGGATGGCTCCATCCATGATCCTGTTGCAGCTATGACACGGTTCTGGAATCCATGGGCCCAATGGGGTGATCAAGAAAAATCAAAGATTTACCAAGCACTCTGCATACAAAAAAAAAGATCAGGAGCGTGAAATTTAACATACTCAAACTGTACACAGTTAAATTGACATTGATCGGAGGCAAGTCACTTGGCATAGATCTCTGGGACAAGCTTCTCTGGCGCTTCCTCAGTTGGATCAAACCACTCCTTCCCGTCGACCATTTTCGTGGGTGATCTTTCTCAAAACCGGCAATTCAACAGAGAACCACAGTACACACAGTACACCACACCAGCTACTTCGGTACTCAGTTCACAATCTTCACAATTTTCACACCCCAAAGAAACCCTGTTCTTGGGTCTTTGGAGACGTCTGCAGCCAAACAAATGCAATTCCATCGCTTCTAAATCCTCGCACTTCCGCTGAATTCAAGAAACCCCAGAAGTCAGAGACGTCGAAAGGCCCTGAAGCTGTGGAGCGTTTCTTCTGGGTGAGCATGAAGCTGACTGAACACTTCTAGATCTTGCATTCTGTTTGTGAGAGACTTCGCTGTGTGTGTGGTATATGTCCAATTCATTCCAATTCTATCTTCCAGTCACCTAGAAAAACTACGAAAAGGGTGTCTTGTCTGCCTGTTGATCTGCTAATTCAATCAGTCCAAACGCCAGTCACATCCACTAAACGCCACAGCATTTCTTGCAGGACTTCTGCCATGATATCTGCTCCTTACCACTCCCCCCACAAAAAGCCTGCTTCTCTGGGTCCAAAGAGATTTTCCTGCCAATCTGACATGGGCCAAAAGGATTTTTTTTCATATCGGAGGCAAATGCCAACACCCCGAATTCAAAAATCCTTGTGTTGCACCATGTTTTTCACCCCGAATCAGAGAGAAGCCAGGTACAGCCATCCGTACAGCCAGGTCGTCGCCTGATGATCAAAAACTGTGCCAAGGCTGCCAACAGGCCTGGTGAATGACCAGTGAACACGGCTGCTACGGATTGAATCATGACCGACTACCGACTGCGACTGCTGCCAAAATCTGGGTTGGGATCTTTCGGAGCACCCTGATTATCCTAAAAATCTCAAAAATCAATCGTGATGGTCGATAGTTGCAACATGTTGCAACGCTGCTTCATGTTGAATTTTCCTTCAACATCTGCAATATTCTGTATTTGTGAGTGTGCTTCAGACTGAAGCAAAAAAAGGCCTATGATGCAGGAGGGGACAATGATCTCATCCACGAGACCAAATTCCACCATTTTCTCCTTGCAACCAGAACTTTTCCCCATTTGCTTTGGCAGAACCTGGACTTTCCTTGGAATTGGAGTGACATGGAGTGACATGGAGTGACTTTTTTTGCTGAAGCAAAATGACCTCACTTGCCACATTCTACCGGGTCCTGAATTGAGAAAGTCGGTTCACGTCGCGTCTGATCTCTTTCTCTGCAAAAACGTCTGCGGAAATATGCGTATAGGCCGTGTACATGCTACATGCCCCTCTGCAGTGTGCCGTTCAGAATGGTTTTTCAGGGTATCATTGGGAGTCATGGTGAATGGTCTTTCTACGAAAGGGTTCAGTCTACGAAAAAATAATACCAACACAAAAAAAAAAACAGTGCTGGTTCATGGCGTGGAATACAATCAAGAAAGGCATCAAAAAGGTGCACTGAAAACGTGCACTTCAAAGTGGTCACTTACGAAGACGAGCACAACTCTGAGCACTGCAGCGCACACGTATTCGACACATGTTCTTTGCCGCGGCGTATTTTCCGACGCGATTCGATGCTCTGCATCACTGCGTGTTTGCATCACCGCATTGCTCATTGCACAGCCCATTCAAACATCGCAAGAAAAAACAGAGTCACTGCATCGTGGAATCCAAGCTCTGACAGCGCTGGCCAAGGCAAGCCAGTCAGGGCAGTGGAGTAGCTCAGCTACGCTTGGAACACTGGGCGTTCACTCGCTGCCTTTCATCGCTCAGCTCGCAAGCCCTTGACTAAGGTGGCTGAGAGCTGCTGTGCAGTGCTCTTTCAGCAACATCACATGATGCAAATTGATGCAAATGGAGTATCACTGGTACACCTCATCACCATCATGTAAGCAGGCCTGGACATAGTATCAAACGCCTTCTATTGGAGTACCCTTTGGTCAATGTAGTCTCTAGAAAAAAAAATCCAGTAGTTTCATCATGTACTAGTGTGAGAAAGGATGGACGAAGTGCAGAATGACCTTGCGCGTTAAGGCAGAGTGCACGGAAAGGCACAGAAGTTTGTACCCACATATTCCAAGATACATCCAATGTACATCCAATGGATACATCCAACGTACTATGACAGCTTCTGACAACGACTGACAACTTGTGACAACTTGACGGAACTACGTGTGACGACGTATGACGACGTATGACGTAACCAACTCATAATGACGTAACTATGATGTGCTCTCATCCCAGCTCTCCGAGCTCTCCTGCCTTCCGCCTGGCTATTTCTTTGCGCCAGCGCTGTTGCGCCACATGTGCGAAGACCACGGCAACCCACTGGTCCTGCTTTCATCATCAAAGGAAAACCATAACGCAAGAACAGCATTTTACCCTTCCTATACCCTTCATCAGTTTAATTCGGGTGACGTGTCGATAGACCAAATCTAGGCCTCTTTTCAGCCCTCAAAAGGAAAAGAGTAATTCGGAAGATCAACAGCTCCAGTTGTTCCCTGCTGACAGCTGACTGTGGCGATCAGCTCGAGAATCTCCACAATCTCCAAAATTTCCAAAGAATTTCGATCTCAGAACATTACAGAACCAAAGAGGCAAATCGTGCTTTGGCTGGACCCCAACAAAGGCACAAGGAATACAAGTCGTAGAGGCCACACTGAAAACTCACGCAGACCTCCCAGAACCTGGGGCCCTGTCTGCGAACATTTCAAAGCCCCTCCTGGCGAATGCCTGAAGCAGCACCCCAGCCACCATAAGGAGTCCTCAACTCGGAGCTCAGAACACCTGTGTCTTGCGTTACAGAATCGTGTTAGGCTGCGGCCTTTGCGATGTGTCTCACTGTACATTGCAAAATCAAATTACATGTATAGTCTATTATATTAATCATATTGTATATGTATATGTATTTAAATATATATATATACATGTATATACGTGCACGTTAAAGAGATATTATCCGAATCAGTTTTTCTATCAATCATGTGTGTGTCGTATTTTATAGTTCGGTGCATTAACGGTGGATAGGTTTACGGCAAATCATGCGAAACAGTTGCGAAACCTACAAGACTTTGGCGTGTGGCACGGCAGTGTCTTGAACTCATTTAAACAGCAAGATCAACAAGAGATACGGCGAGATACCATGCATATCAAGAGATACATAAATAAATAATATACAAGTGATATATGTGTGAATACATATCATTATATATATATATATCAATATAAATATATAGATATATCAGTTTGAATATATATATATATATCATTACCTAAATATCATTTTATATATACATATCATTAAATATATATCATTACATATATACATCAATAAACTATATATTGTATATATCATTGGATATAAATATGTCATTATATGTATATATATATGTCATTATATATATATGTCATTATATATATACATATATATATACATATATATATATATATATACATATATATACATATATATATATACATGTATATATATATATATCATTACATAAAAACATCAAAAACTATATATATCATTACACATACATTTTTATAACAGTATATACATATCATTAACTATGTATATATATATATATCATTACATACAAAAATCATAAATTATATATATCATAAAAAATATACATAAATATATATATATACATCACTATAAATATATATGTATCACTATATATATATCATTAAATATATGTATAAAAATATGTATCATTAAATATATGTAGAAAAAATTAAACAATTAAATATATGTATAAATATATGTATTTTATATATATAAACCAGTGTATATTTATTATTAAATATATTTATATTATAGATCATTACAAATATCTATATATATATATATATATCGTTATATAAATATATATATCATTATTTATATATATATAATTTTATATAAATCACTACATATATATATATGATTATGTATATATATATATCATTATACGTATATATATACATACCATTGTATATATGTATATCATGAGAAATATATCATTATAAATATATCATTATATATATAGTTCAATATATATATATACACATCGTGATATATATATATATGATTATGTATATATATCATTATATATTTATGTCACTATATATATATTATCACTATATATATATATATCATTGAATATATGTATTTATCATTATATATATATATATCATTATATGTATCATTAGATAAATTAATGTCACTATATATATACATCATTAAATATAAATATATCTCATCAAATTTTATTTATATATGTTATATTTGTGTGTGTCATGAGATTTTTCGGTATATTTGCAATATTGCAACAGGACAGGTCGGAAAATCCTCCATGGTGACTTTGGGCCCCCAAACCCACGGATCGGCAGGATTGCCATGAGGGTCAGTGTGCCACAAATAGGGTAATAGATCCTCGGATGTGACAAGAAGAATTGGATGTAGATGGCACATATTGGCACAACACTGCTTCAGAGTTGCTTACCCTAAATCCTCAGAGTCTCAGGGTGTAGTTCGATTTGATGTTGGCTCAAGCATCTTTGCCAAGGTTCCACAGCGGATTCGCCATGGCCGTTCCCATCAAGTGGTGGTTGATGACCACCACTGCAGCCTCATCTGAAATGTTCCACAGAGCACTGTGACATCAGATCGGAAAAACACATGAAATTCCATGTGCGTATCTAGAATTATCTAGACACACATACATATATATATATACACACACATAAGTTGCTTTGAAACTGACTTTGCAATGTAATTTTAACCTTTTGGAAGTCTTGTCGCTTTTCAGAGTCATGAAATCACGACACCAAGCCAAAGACCAGGGAATAGTCAAGGAATTGCTACAGTGATCAAAAATGTGTAAGGGCCTACGAAAGCCCAAGAGCATTCCAGTGGTGTTCCTGCTGTCCAAACCCATTCATGATGTTTTGCTTGCATGAGCAAATATTTTTTTTTATCCTTGGATGTGATGTGAGCTGTATTCCCTGGCAAAGGTCCCAACATTGCCAATGAGGCTTGCTAGTTGTGCTGCTATGCCGATTGCGCTCAAGGACTGGCAAGGAATCAACTCAAACTGACTGAAGGGATTCTGTGCACCTGCTTTCGCTAGCTGAATGAACTGCTGCCAGTCATCTTTGGTAAAGTCTGATGGGTGCAGAGGTTCGCGAAGCCACAAACACATACTGGCCACGCCTCGCCAACACGACCAGGAGGGGCCAGCCTGAGAGGAGATTTTAAACTCAGCGCTAAAACGACCATCAATTCTTTAACATCAACACTTAGAGTGCTGACGAATGAACCATCACCATCCATCAGCGCTATCTGTTTTGAGTGCTCCGACCCAGACACCAAGCGCATCAATGGCACATTGGGCAGACCAGCGTAGTTCAAACAAATCACCTCGTGGAATCGCAGGAATGGCCATGGCGATGGTCAACTGGTGCTAAAAACCCAGGGAATGGATGGGTTGCTGGGGGTTGCTGGGATGATTATTGATAGTTATTGATAGTTACTATATTGTGAATCATTCCCGAAAATTCCCTACTAAGCACCAGTAAGAGATTCTCTGTAGAAAATCACTCGGGGTCGTTTACTGCATCGAAAGCAGAGGTAAGATGCCGGCTGTCACCGCAATGAACCAGAACTGCTGCACCTGAGACAGGCACCAAACCAGCACTTAGTTCTGCATCTGGCCCAAGACTTGGATTTCATATGATTTCATCATAGATAGGCAGAAGAATTGACAGAACATGACAGAACCCATGGGAAATGTCATGGAAATCTGATGACTGCCGCCATGGCCGCCTGGGCCATAAAGGCACCCACGGTCACCAAGATCGAGGCGATGGGCACCTCTCCAAGGTCCCAAGGTCCCGGTCCCGAAAAGCCGCATCAATCATTGGATTGATTTAAGGGAAAATCTACAGGAAACCATGGTTTTTACCATCAAATATAGGGCTTTCCTGTATATTTTCCCATCATCCAATTCTATGAATCAATGCCGCAAGCCATGGAAATGCACTGAGCTGCTTGCAAGTCGTCTCAAAAGATAGAGCGGTCCCCCACCTCATCGCTGCGAGGCGGAAATTTTAATGCTACTTGGAACATCTTGAAACCATGGCATGGCGAATGTATCAAAATTTGACCAGTTACTATAGCTACTCCTATTTGAGCCCTTGATATCCCTTGATCACACCACACGTTCCTCTCTCTGGGGACATCGGCGTTTGGAAAGGTACCCCGTGATCAGGTTTCCTGGGATAGCCAAGAGCTGCCCTGGCCACGATGAGACAAGGATGAAACTGATGGTTGTTGATTGCAGGTTGCCTTCAAGATCCCCAAGCTCCTACATCCTTCATTATCCCAATGGCACACAAGAGAGAGTCGAAGCAAGTGGAAGCGCCAGAACTTGCCTGGAACCATCGTTAGAACAGCCACCTCGGCTACGCATAACCAAGCGAAGTTTCACTTACCACATGGCACAACACCTTTTCATGACTATACCCTCAGTGACCGTTCAGGCATGAGCACGGCACCACATGCCATCAAATCCATCAACATTCGTGTTGCTGAGCTACCCAGCGGTTGTGAGTTCATCCTTTGTGCCATAGGGTATGAGGTCCATGGATTGGTTGAAGTACTGCCTGGCAAATCTGGCATGTCGACATGTCAGCTCCAACTTCGCCGACATAGCCGTAGTGTACCGTAATCAGCGGCCAGGCAAACCCACCAATGTCCATCACCAGCTGACCAGCAAACCTGGGCTCAGATCAGCAAAATACCTAAGCCTCAGCTATATGGGGATCAAAATTAGGCACTAAAAATGGATTGGTAAGACATGCTAAGACTAAAAGGTGCCAAAATCTGAGGCCCCCCTTCAATTTTGAAGATCCATTTCTATGAGCGTCAAAATCGAACGCGCAATATTCATGTCCAAGCATTCGTTGGAAACATTTCCTTGAATATGGCCTGGTCTTGTTTACGAGGGAAGATAGCAAAAACATTTGAAGCCCAAGAAACATCAGCATGAAGCCAGCGCACCTGTGCAGCCACCCGTTTGCTTTCAAGTGCATGTGCAAACCCTTGTAAAATATGTTGCGAGTTGTTGAAGCCTACAACATCCTACCACTCATGGTGGATGCCATGGCCATCCTACACTTTCTGGATTCGTGTTTCTTGATTCCACTCAAAGCCCTCTACACATTGTCCCACACGGTCTTGACTTGAATTTCCTTCTCTGCGAAGTTTGGCGCAGCTATATGCGCATTCGCCCAATAACCATCAGTATGTACATAGAGAAAGGGCTTAGGAATAGGAATGCTTCGGATTTCAAAAAATCCGAGCCAAAGTCGGGGAAATGATTCGCTGCGCACCATAGTCTTCTTAGGCGGCGATTCCCACACGCAAGGCGGACAGGAAGGATGAACTGCCTCTGGAATGCAGCGGCGAGGCAAAGCAAGATCCAAAGTCCAGATTTTTGAATTACGTCACATGAAAAAATCCAGGTTTCTATGAATTTCTAATGTGGGAGTCAATTGGTGAGTTTGTGGGTGGGCAATATGTCGACCATGTCAAACGTTTCATGTCTTAACTTGTGGCCGATTTAGATTGGCGCTGCATGTTTTTGGAGTGTTGGACTCTCAGATCCGCATGGCATCCACATGGCTCAACGCCTGACCGTGCGGCGAATGCGATCTCCTTGGTTCACTGTCCATCAAGGCATGAAGTCTGAAAATGTGCATTTATATGTACGTATGATACGTATGCATAAATCTGTATGTATGTCGTTTATGTAAAATATATAGATATATGCATATATGTATATGTGTATATTTATACATGTAAATATATATATATGCATGTATATATATATATGTTATATATATATAAACGTAAATGTATGTATGTATGTATGTATGCATGTATATATATATATGTAAATATATCTGTATGTATATATTTATATATGTGTATAAATATATATATATATCTTCCAACCCCGGCTGACAAAAAGGGGGCGCGTCAGGAACAAGAGCAACAACAACAACAACACCAACAACAACAACAACAACACCAACAACAACAAACACACACAAACAAACAAACAAACAAACAAACAGACAGACAGACAGACAGACAGACAGACAGACAGACAACAACAACAAACAAACAAACAAAAACAACAACAACAACAACAACCACAACCACAACCACAACCACAACCACAACCAACAACAACAACCAACAACAACAACAAGAACACCAAGAACACCAAGAACACCAAGAACACCAAGAACACAAAG
>Ga0126342_10018367_pt1 | contig 11995 bp, 10 predicted proteins | sample Cyp1metagenome_FD_92528 | JGI IMG/M metagenome (GOLD analysis project Ga0126342, IMG submission 92528) | Coral microbial communities from Lord Howe Island, Old Settlement Bay, Australia - Cyphastrea 1 metagenome | ecosystem: Host-associated > Invertebrates > Cnidaria > Coral ... | reverse complement strand
AGTGGCAGGCGCAATATCTTGGCGCAGCAACATATTTTGGCCACATGTTCCATCAAAATGTCCTGCAAAAGGATGCTCCAAACATCCATGCATGTGCATCCCCAGATGGGATGGGCTATAATATATAATACCAACCGTTTTGTTTGTTTGGCCTTTGCCCGGTCTCCTAAGAAAACTCAAGCAGATGTGGCTTCAACTTTCTGTACCTGACAACTCTCTGGATTCCAATCCAAAATTCTTCCACTTAGGTTTGGAGGGTGTGGTGAGTTTTGGTCATTTTCCTGTTTCACAGGGCCCACGGCCCCCCAAAACGCCACGGCGCCCAGGTGGCGTTTTGCCATCCTTGGCCCTGGGGGATAGCTCCGCCGGCACTTTGTGTGTGGGTTTCTCGGTGAACCAGGCGCCCTTCCCCTTCTATCGCACCTTAGTGGCGCCTTGGTGAAAAAAGCCGGCCATGGGCTCAGCCGAGAAACTCGGGGTCCCAAACGTGGCCCCAAAAACCCGTTCTTAGGCTATGTCTATAACAATTGTAATGCATTTAGTTGTATGCAGTCACTGCAGTCACAGTCTTTTTCCATTCGCAAATGAATTTTGGACTATTTTGGACTACCTGATGGGTGAGCAAACGCAATTTGGTGTTCATAGGCCCCAATCATGAAATGTGGTCTCCCAGAACTGGATTTTTAGAGGGCTATAGTCACATAGTTTTACCCTGCAATGAGTAGGCAAAACGGCAATTTACCTATGTTTTTTTCTGTAATTGTTCCCTTTAGTATGGAAAACCAATCGAATGATGTTGCTGTTGCTGACCCAAAGGAGGATGGCCACCCAAACCCAAACTTTGACCATTTAACCAATGAAACGTGGACAAACATTGAGCAGCGCTTCTCTCAAGCATGAAAGGATTTACATAGGCAATATACAACAATTGAACAGCCTTTTCTTCCGCGTAGCAGTAGGCTTAAAAGCCTACGCGGCGTAGGCTTTGCGTGGCTCTACGTAGGTCCTTTGTGCAAACAATTCCCCCCATTTTTTTCCAAAAACCAAGAGATCTTCCAAATTTCCCATCCCTCCAAGCATTTAGTCAACAGATCTTCCAAATACCTCCAAACATATTGTTCCAGAATGTTCCAGAATATTCCAACTCATCATGAAATCCCTAGGTGGAGCTCACCCGTCGCTACACCTTGGTGAATTTGAAGAAGCACCGGCTCTGGGTCTCCGACGGCTCACGAGCTCTGGAGCTGCCTCCGGGAGAGCCCAAGGCGTATCATCCCAACAATGGCGATGCGGAGTTCCACCTGGACCTCAGTGCCTTGCGGTGAACTACTGCGAACAACAAATGACTGAAAAAGGATGACTGGAAATTATATATATATGCACATATGTTTCTATCCTTTTTGGTGGTGGTTGTCATATATAATATACATGCATGCATATATATATATATCATGATGATTATACGGACTTAAGCTATGGAGTGGGTGACATTTATCAAGCACACATAAGGCGTCAAGATAACCTATCAAGTATTGCGAGATTTCACACAAATCATCGAAAACGACGGAATATCCGAGAATTTAACCAAAATGGGAACTTGACAAATATCACTGAAAACATGGGACATTTACTGTGCAAGATTCAATTCACTCTGATTGGGCATTTTGATGGAAAACCATCTGAGTGAATGGTTGAAGATTTGCTTGTGAAGTCAAATACCAGATGGAGGATTGGTTATGCAATCGTTGGTGAATGACTAGTTCAACGGGCTGGGATGGATGAGTTGGTGGACTGGTGGGATCTTAGTGGGTTTATTCCCAGCCCAACTTGGGATATTTTCCAACAATCATTGGAATTGGTGGGAAATCATGCATGCCTGGGTGTGGTGGTTGTGTCCCTTGGATTCCCTTGGTAGGGATATATCCTTGGTGACCTTGGTGAGTGTTCCTCAAGAGATCATCCATTCCGAAGCTGAGTTGATTCACCAGCAAGCTTTTGATCATTTCATGGATTCATCACCCAATCATCATATTTCCCAACATATGTCCATCATTCCATCATTCATAGCGCCAGCACAGGTGGTGTTGGCCCGAACAACTTCACCGCAGGTTTCCGTCCCTTGGCCAGAACACCTTAAGTGGCAACTTCTGGAAATTCATGATGATCCATGCAATGTTGGGTTGCACCCTTTCTTTGGATATAGACAAGGGCTGGGAGCGGGCTGGGAGCTGGGATTTCCCATCCGATAGTCTGGAAAAGGTGGTTGGTGTTCCTGGCTTTTGAAACGTTGAAACCTTCGCGCCGGACGCGACCCATGGATATTCTCCACCTCTCCACCTGAAATCGCCGATCAGCCGGCTGATCGGCCTGGAGGCCTCAGCCAACTCTTCAATGTGGATGGCTCCACCTCGGCCCGAAGGGGCAAACTCCAGCTGATGTACATGGTGCCGTTATGGGAGAGATCACCAAGAACCCCATATTTTGGGTTGTTCTGAGTTGGGGTTGTCCAGAAAGACTATAATCATCTATAATATACACTGTATGCACCCCCAGATTGCCATTTGAATGCGGAACATGATTAGAATACATTGGATTTTGGGGTAATTATTTTACCTGACACACCCAAACGGGAATGGCCCAAACCCATTTATTTGTGGATCCACTGCTATACCCAGCAGGGGGTTATGGCTCCAAGCTGTGAACATTGGCACGTCCAGTACTGATCAAGATGCCTACAATCACAAGGATCGTGGAAAGAGAAAATCGATATTATGCCTGTTTGCTGATCGCATTTTTTTTTCTGTGAAAGAGGTACCTGACCAACTTCCACGACTGGAGATACCGATTTTCGAACCAGACTTGTCAACCTTTGTACTTCTAAAAGAACCCTAGCGTGGAATCCTTAATCCCTTCTCGCTTTGCACATCAAAGGTGCTCAAAATCGAATCACGTGTTTAGTCACAGACTACCTGACCTACATTGCCATGGTCAAAGCATTGGATCACATAGCAAAAATTGGAGGGATGGTCATCCCCCCTATAGGGAAAACACATATAGACCATATAGATTATAACTTCAGATTTAATGCCCAGCCCATTCTGGGCATTCCTAACATTCCAATGGGATGACCATCAACGGCGCCATCAGGGCGAAAAATCGCCAGGTGACGGACGACGAGACCCCGCACCGGGGCTCCGTTCAGAGCACCGGCAGCATGGCCTTCTCGGGGCAACGCTGGGGACTCATTGCCGTCGAAGCCATGGAGGCCACCAGCTGGGATGATCTGTGGGGTTTTGTCTGCGCGTTGGGTGATAGTTGGATCATGTTGGATATACGCACTATCAGGAGTTGGTTGATGATCAGCGCAAATCAGACTTCAGGCTTCAGGGGTTTCCGGAAGGGACAAAAAAGCGTTTTTGCCGCAAATTAAAGCAAGATCGTTCACCACTCACCATTGGCCATTCATCACTGCAGATTTGATTTGCTTGGCTGATCAAGTGATGATCTTCACTCTGACCAATCGTGGCCTGGAAAATCTGAAAGATCAAGCGATTGGATCTAAAAGGTATACGGCGAAAAAAAGGTAGATGTCCCAAAAACGAATGCGAGATTGTGCCCAACATTCACTCAAACATCTTAAGAATCTTTCAAGATCTCACCGACCAAAACATCCCCATATTTCTTGGGGATCGGATGGGGACTCGATCCCCATCCAAAGCCATCACCAGGACAGCAGTGCGCTGATCTTGCGCTTCTCAGACCCGCTGAAGCCGCAGTTTCGCATGGTGAATCGCTCCAGGTGTTCCGTGGCCTTTCGCCAGGAGGGCTGCAGCCCAGCAGTAGATCCTTCAGGGACAGATCTCTTGGGGATTGAACCACGGAGATTGAACCAACGACCCAGTAAGAATGAGGATACTGCCCCCTGGTGGAATCTTGTGGACCAGTTATAGGGGCCACAAAAAATGGCCGACCCATGGCGATAGTTGCCGCAATGTAGGGAAACCATCGACCTGTATATGATCTACAGAATCCAAGGAATGTGATCTGGTGTAGAGATAGTGCACATGATATGGACATACATGGGATACTGATGTTTCACAAACTATATCACCTTGTGCACAGACACATGTTGTGATACTGTATGATACTGTCTATAGATGTGCAGCATGTGCTCAAATTCAGGAGGGCGGATGCAAAGATGCATTATATTATATGTATATAATTGTATATACATACTGTATATATATATACTGTACATATTGTACACATGCATGTTTACACTATCCAAAAACAAGATATGATCTCATGGCAGATGAAGATGAACATCATTTTCTCTCCATGTGGATTTCTGCCAAAAAGTTGGGTCCAGATATTCCCAAGAAAGGCTATGGTCATTCCTACCATCTGGTTATGACTAACAGTTCGCCATGGTATAGATGACCCATAGAAATAGATGGTTTACCTATTAAAAATGGTGATTTTCCATGGCTATGTTAAACAACCAGAGGGTAGATGCATCCCCCATAGGAATTTGTTGCAATCTTATGCAATCTTGACCCCAACTATGGACCAATCCGTGGCCTCGCATGCGGAGAGGACCATGCTTCAGCTCCCTTCTTCTACTTGCCGGCTGAAGGCAGGGTTTCAATAAGTGGACCCATCCAAGCAAACAATTCAGAAACTAGAAATTTGGAGCACCCGAAGTCTGTTCTTGGCCCACCTTTATGAAACTTGCAGCAAACGCAACAATTTGGATGCTTGGAACATGAAAAACAACATCATGTCCCTGGTTTTTGCACGTGGACGTCCAGTGAAACCAGCTGTTTTACCTCCTGTAATTAAAACACCAGAATTTCACCAGAGAGTTATCCATGAAGAATCCATTTAAGTGGATTATAATATGATTACAGTCAGATTAATCCAACTACCAAACATTTTTCTTCGCGACGCTCAGGCGTTCTGAACTTCGCCTGGTACTCACCGCCCTCCTTCCGGTCCGCTGCAGTGGCGCCGGAGAATGTGCCGTTGGCGAAGGGGGGACTGAAGCAACAAATGTGGGATTTGAGCGCCGAAACACCTTCACATGGCAGATTTATGGCAGATTTACGGCAGATTTATGGCAGATTTATGGCAGATCTAAGATGATTAAGATGATGAAAGCAACAGAAGGTTTTAATAGGCTTTAACTTGAGCAGCAAAACCAGTGGGACTTCCTTTTCATGGGCGATTTAGGCAGCAAAAATACGAGTCTCAAGCCATCCAGGGGGATATAATGAGAAGATTAGATACAAGGATGGAATACAGAATCAACAATAAGACATGGGTCTCTTGCAATTTAGGCTTAGAAGTTTCTTCCTGGATTAGAGTGAACCGCAATGATGGGAAGTACAAGCGGATCAAGGAATAGCTTGACTTCAGAGAAGAAACACCTTAAGGATCCGTCGCAAAATGGATCCATTTGCCACCAATTTATGACAATTGAATGATGGGGAACATGACTTTCCTAATGGGATCTTGGGACAAGTCCATGGTATCCGGGTACGCCGATTGGTGGGTTAATTTGTTGGCTGCAAATTTGAATATATGAATAATACATCATTGTTATTTTTCAGGGTGTGTATAAATATGTATAATATATGATAATATATGTACATATAATGTTCAGACTATGTTCAGTCATGGCTATATGTAGTAAGATCTGTTGTCACTTGGAGTAGTTCACGTTATAGTGGTGACAGCTCAAAGGTGTCCAGCTGGTTCAACAAACTGACTTTGCATTTGCTGCGATCCTGGCCGGTGGGGCTGTGGTGACCTGGGGCCATCCAGACGCTGGTGGTGACAGCTCTGCTGCTGAGGAGCAGTTTGCAAATGTGTAGCAAGATTTGGTGGAATCTTGCACATTCTGATCGCCAGTGTGCTCTTCCACATTGACTTGCTTGCAGATGTGTGGTTTGAACTCCCCAGCACCGCGGAATTGCTCATTTGCTGATGACCACATACTTTGAGGTTTCAATCTAAAGCGGCAGTTCGGCAATTGTAGCGAATAAAGGTGAGTCCAGTTCTCCCTCAAAAGTAGTACTTGTACCAAATGTCATGCGGAACCAATGCTCACAGATCTCAGATTATATATAAAACTATATATATATATTTATACGTATATATATATGTATATAAATTTATATACACAATATTATACAATATATATATACTATATATATATACTATATATATATGATATTATAGTTATGTAATACAATACAACTATCATACAACTGGTAATAGGATGTAATAGGTAGATTCGATATCCCTACAAGCTGTTTATTTTTTGGATCAACTTATTACGTCGAGGAGTTCTTCGTCCAAGGTCACTAGCGGCCATCCTGCTCTTCTGCTGGGTCCTGCAGGGGACAATCTGGTCGCTTGGTGAACGTGGGAAAATCCCTGGAGCTTGGGAAAACTTGGGACTTACCCTCTGGTTATGACTAACAGTTCGCCATGGTTAAGCCATGGCCCATAGAAATAGATGGTTCACCTATTAATAGCATGGTGATTTTCCATGGCTATGTTAAATAAACAGATGGTAACTATGAAACTGGAATTCAGTTGTTGATATACTCTCAAAACTTGAATTGTATTAACTAATAACATTTGAATTCCATGATCAAAAGGATTTTTTATCATCCCAGTAACCAACCATTTGGGGGTCATTACTTGCATCATCCAACAGAACTGGGGTATTCCGAATTCTCAATTTCATACCCCAATTGGAGGATGGTTATTGAATATTGGGCATTCTTCAATAAGTTTTTCAATAACCATTGGGTAATAACTATTGGCAACTATTGAATAACCCTTGAAACAATTGGTTCTGAGATTTTCAGATTCCAAGTTTTTTCAACTTCCAGATCGACGCCCCCAAAATCCATCCGGGACAAGCCCCAGAGCTATGGCTTGGCGTGAAACACATCCTAGCAGCACCCCGAGCCAATGATGGTTGATGATTAGTAATCAATCATATGGGGTTGTATCGAGTACCGTTGAGTACCGTGTTTCACATTACGTAACTGCTCTTCTGATTAGATGGGACCAGTAGCATCATGTAGCATCCAATCTGCTTTTACGAGGATTAAATAGGATTACTATCATTCAATCGATCCTTTCTGTGAAGATTTATTGTCAACGGCAGGAGTTGACACCGCCGCCCGACAGGAAAACGAGGAAGACCTACAAAAACTCACCCTGCATCGTTCCTTGGCAATACAATGACTTGGACTGTTTTGACCCTTCTCAGGGTTCAATTGACTGTCAAAGTATGCACCATTCTGCGAGCTGAGATAATGTAATGTTTTGCCAATTGGATACAATCATGTCCCATACCTGTCAAGACGCTTTTACCGCTATCAATGTTGGGTGTCAATTGAAATTAAATATCGCCTGCATACGTGGATTGAACCCTGCTTCATTTTGGACCCACGTTTCACAGATCGAAACGAAATTTTGCAAACCAAATCCAGTGAAACATCAACAGCAGGGCCAAATTACTGCCTGAACAAGCCTGTCATAGTAGAACGAACATGAACGAACTCTAGACCCCAAAAGTCCCAAAAATTGATGGACAAAAACTGCAAGGAATCCCCCGTTATCTCGATGGGATCTTCCCTCAAACGATGGAGAACTTTCCCAGGCTATGACATCGCGCAAGTGCGAGAGCATGCGCAACTGGAGTGCCTGGGTTTAGCAACTGGAGTGGCATGGAAAGTGATGGCCCAGCTGACACGGTATGGCATGGCATGATATGGCATATGGATGTATAATGATGTATATAGTATGGTCTCCTTCCTCTGCCTGCAAGATATAAAGACATTATGGTTGCAGCCATAGGAATTGCAACGTTGGAAGCCTTCAAAGCACCCCGAATCAAGTCTTCCATCCCAGCGGCCGGATGAGGTTCCCTTCAGCCAGGGAGCTGAAAAGCACCAGTCGCATGAGCCAAACGGTGTCCAAGCGCTTGACCCGGATGACCCATCGCATGACCACGCGATTGATGGTGCCAGCTGGATTGCCAGATGTCTACAAGGCGGAAATGGCATGGCGGGATTTCTGATGAAAATTGATGATGAATTCAGTTGGACACAGGATGACCAATGGATGACGATATTTTTCGACTGGCTGGGTAAGATCACAGCTGTGTATCTAGCATAATTCTGGATATTACCAGCAGAAAGTGCTGTATCGATTTGATTTTGCGCTGCGTCGCAACCCCTACCATGATCACCCCAACCGTCTCTGGAACGATCGCAGGTGCGGACCACTGTGCATCAAGGCAGTTTGGAAGTTCACATCTTCCCGTGGGTCAGAGTGAGTGGCGCAGCAGCAGATGTTTCGACAGATGGGAACTGGGGCCATGCTCAAGATTCTCGATGATCTGCTTATGTAGATGGATCACATTTTTTGGGGCAAATGTTGGGAAATAGTCTCCATGGATATGCATGGAGCATGGCATCTATGGGAAGGGCTTTATTGAAGCCAGGCGATGACATCAAGCTTTGGGGTTCCCGAGGTCTCAATTCATTCCTATCATCTCCATTTTTCAACGTTCATAGAGGTGTCCCCCAAAAGAAGAAAAACAAAAAATGAATTGAATAGATAGAAGATGATGGCAGATGGATTCCACTATTTTTGATCTCTGTTGATCTACTTTCTTTTTTTGAGGGAGCCCCACGGTCAACGACTTGACCAATATTCCAAATGTGTAATACACATGAGCCGATGGAACTGGTTCAGCAGGGAATATGCCATGGAATGGGAATGGGATGGGTCAAACGGAAGTGGTCTCAACTCTGATCAATCAAGATTGGGTGGTCAACGAAAGAGGACCTACCATTCTGCTGGTCGTTTCAAATCTATAATTTGAGCCAATCATAGTCATTCTATCTTAACCCTATTTTAACCACTCAAAATTAGCGCATCACCGCTGAATCATAGCTCCACGTGCACGTCTCTGTGTCGCCGCCGCTGGCCACGGCTTAGGCAACCAGACCTCTTGGCAGGTCACCGTGCGAGCAGATAGCACGGATGAGGGTGACTTGGTGTTTGAAGCCTTGGTGCCCCGAAGAATTGGCATTTAGAGTGGTTATTCTATGGTTAGTTTATGGTTAACAATGATTACCATCTGGTTATTTAACATAGCCATGGAAAATCACCATGTTTAATAGGTAAACCATCTATAAATGGGCCATTTTCCATGGCTATGCTAAATAACCAGAGGGTAATCTAGGCTGATTATATGAGTAACTGACAAAATTATTGTAATACTAATTTAGTCTTTGCTTCGCCTTGGCCTTTCCGAGGTTGCACAAAACCTTCATAATTCATAACCGATAGGGGACGACCCTATACCGATACCCCATTTGTGATACTTCCGGGAATACTGAAATCCTCATAACCGAAAGGGGACGACCCTAATTTGTGCATGGCATTCAATTTAACATATAATTTTGTCCGCTACTCTTGTGATGGTCAATAGTTAGTGGATCATCGATGGTTGACAATGGATGATTGCTGCATTGGATGATGATCGCTGTGGACTATTGGGATATTCTTGGATTAAACATGGTGGATTATGGATAATTATGGATACATTGGTATGGATTGGGATATATTACATTGGTATGATTACTGTACATGGATAATGATTGATGTATAATGATCAGTGGGATATGCTTGGGATACATTGCTATGGCAAACCCAAAAGCTGATCATCCCACCATCCAACCATCCAACCATCCCTAAGGCCTCCTGATCATGACATCAATGTGTGGATATTCACCAACAAACAGGCGGATAAACCGGATAAACCCAGCAGCTGGGGATATCATGACCAAAAAAACGGGTTCAAGCACCAACGACATGTTCCAGTTCGTAGTCTCCATCAATAAATCGTAACATGTCTTGGATGGGTGGCTTAGCTTCCCCAGATTATACAATTTGCAAAGTTGAACCAACGACAATGAGGGTTCTTGTAGAAGCAACAGGCATTGGCATTGGGGAAGTTCAGGTACTCATAACAACCATGAGGACATAGTCAACAGGAATAGAGATCTGTTACAACCAGCAAGAATTGGGATGTCACCAGTATATGGCCAAACAAATAAGTGGGTATGATAAAAAGTGGGGGATATGTCCCAAATCCCATGGTTGTCTTGCGCAGAATGAAAATGTTAGGAAAATATCCTGCACTAGATATCCACAATGGGGGGAGACCCTCTAGAACCGAGGATCCACATCGAAGTTATAGGTCGTTTTGTACTGTACCAAACCATTCAATAATATCAAATCCATGTTTGATCCATCCATATTCCAGATATTTCCAGATCATCCCTCCTGCCTGCTAGTAACTAGTATATGTTCTTCCAACATTTTACCCTCGAATTATTCGAATTCCCTCTGTTTTGTAAGAATTGTTCTCCCAGTTTTTTTCGTTGAGGAAAGTTGGTGGATGCAGACGAGTGGGTGGACTTGTGGCCCAGGGGCAGCAATAGGAGACAACTTAAAAGCACCAGGGGAGTGGGGCAACTGCACTGCTTGGTGCAGTTGAGGTTACAAATGATGGCTTGTTGCCATGGTGAGAAAATCACTTCCAAACGAAATGGACATCCCCATTGAGCAGTATTTTTTTTTGGTTTCCAGATGCTTTTGACACTGCGAAAATTTTTTTGTCTCTTCATATTTGGGATGTGAGCAGCAGAATGGGTTGCTTGTTGTCCACTGTCTGAATACAGTCGTTGCATCCCGAGACGGGAAAATCATCTGCCCTCTCAACGTGGCTATGGAATCGGAATATCCCTCCATTTCTAGATGATTTACAGTGACTTACCTATATATGTAAGGATGGTTCACCATAGCGATGTAACATTACACAACAGATTACCAGAGGCTAGAACTAAGGGCTATTTCCTGCCAGTTCGCTGGTGCTGCCAAAGTTTTGCAGGAGTGAGATGCTCTTCCAGATGAAACGCTCAGGGGAATATGACTCAGGCCTGGTCACGCACCGAACTTGGATCATCATGGGCCCATGGGTCATGTTTTCGTTTTTTGAATTCTGTGGCTTGTTCCTTTCAGAGATTTTCAGAGTCCATGGCTGTGCCATTTGGGTCGACACTGGTCGACATTGTTGGACCCAAAGCGACAGTTTTTCCAGGGCGTAGATCCATGGCTGTGACCGCCCCACAGGATGATCTTTGGAGTCTGCCATAGCCCATAGCTATCCATAGCTGGTGACAGGAGAATTGAGTTTCAGAACCTATCAGAATCATTGAGTCATTACCATGTATTAAATTATTAACCGTATCAGTGTATTGTTAGGTTTTAAGTATTGTTAAGTTATTCCCTATTGATGATTGAGTTTAACAGCAGGATCAAGTTATACCCCGCAGCACCTCAGCTTTTATTTTCCAGCGTCATAGCAGCGTCTTTCTTGGTGAAAAGTCCCCGTTGGACTATGACTATTTGGCTATGGATCAATACCTATACATACCATTTTTAATGGGATGAACATCCATTTACCAGCTATTTTGATGTTCACCAGGGGTACGAGGTTTTGACACACTGCCATTTATATTCCCTATGACTATTGCATTCTCACATATTCCCACAGAATTATTGTCAAATTGTCCACCATCCCTATATTTTCCTCACCTATTTCCACGACATGTTATCCACATGTGCCATGGTCAAGAGTTCATATTCCCCTCTTTCAGGGGATGGTCATCAATCCATTCATGGGGATTTGTATACCCATCATCAAAGGGATTTATATATTTGTAATATATATATATACATATAATATATATATATATCTATACATTGTATGTATATATATATGATCGAGAGACCTTTAGGTACCATTTTGTTCCGGTTAATTCTCATAATGTTTAAAGCTTTTTGGCAAATTGAGAGGATTTAAAGAATTAAATGATTTAATCCTTTTAATCCT
>Ga0126342_10018366_pt1 | contig 11995 bp, 9 predicted proteins | sample Cyp1metagenome_FD_92528 | JGI IMG/M metagenome (GOLD analysis project Ga0126342, IMG submission 92528) | Coral microbial communities from Lord Howe Island, Old Settlement Bay, Australia - Cyphastrea 1 metagenome | ecosystem: Host-associated > Invertebrates > Cnidaria > Coral ... | reverse complement strand
TCTATCTATCTTGATCTATCTATCTTGATCTATCTATCTTGATCTATCTATCTTGATCTATCTATCTTGATCTATCTATCTTGATCTATCTATCTTGATCTATCTATCTTGATCTATCTATCTATTTCTATCTATTTGTATCTATTTCTATCTATTTCTATCTATTTCTATCTATTTCTATCTATTTCTATCTATTTCTATGTATTTCTATCTATTTCTATCTATTTCTATCTATTTCTATCTATTTCTATCTATTTCTATCTATTTCTATCTATCTCTATCTATTTCTATCTATTTCTATCTATCTATCTATCTATCTATAAAGATCTTTATACCCATAAAACTGTGTTATAGCCGGCATGCCCCAACAGGTTCTGTGGAGGCGGACGAGCGGAGCTCCATCCGCCTGGCGCGCGAGCGGCTGCGGCTGGACACGCAGACGGCGCAGCGGCGCCAAACCACGGAGGCGGAACTGCGGGGCCTGCTGCAGCAGGGCAAGGTGGGGCACGGTGGTTTTGGGAAACTTGGGTATATCACACACACACACAGATATTTGCATATATATATAATATAATAACAAATTTAGTGCAATATATATACCTATCTATTTAATATATCTACTTAATCTATATATTTGATCTATCTATCTGTCTAGCTGTCTATCTACCTAGTATATGTAATATTTGCAGGTGCATGTAATATGGGCCAGGCTTTTTGGATCATTCCACAACCCGCAAGCGGTCAACAATCAAAGTTGGTTCACCTGTTTACAGATGGGGCTAAGCCACGAATTGGGACCTCACGAAGCAGGGTTGGGGATGGCGGGGGGGCCGAGATCTTGGAGATCCATTAAGAAAGGTGATGTCTATCGGTCAAATATAGGCCTGGGGATGGGTTGGGGCTTGGGGTTTGGGGATTTTGCTGTTCCCCAAAATGGGTACACAACCTGTGAAATCTGTGAATAATGATGATTCTTGGCATGCTTTAGGGGATGTGCATTTGAGGAGTCAGAAGTGTACACTCCAAAGGAAGATCTGGGGGCTGGGGGTGGGTGGGGAGGTGGTCCGGGAAATCCGGAAATGCCCACCATGGGCTCCAACCATCATGGTGAAGTCTCACATGTGTTATTTTAGTATATTTCAGCATGGAACCCAAGAACTGGTGATGAATTTCATACATTTTCATCAGATATTCCATTCTTTTCCCATCAGTTTTTGTATTGGAGTTACCAAATCTTCCATTAAGAACTGGTGACTTCACCATTTTTCATCATTTTTTCACAATTCTTCAGCTGGTGATGTGATCTGCTGAGGTGCCGGCGGCGGTGGTGGACTTCCGTGAGCCCACCTGCTGCATCTGCTATGAGGCCGAGCCCAGCGTTCAGTCCATGATCTGTGGACACAAGGCGCGACGACGCGGCCTGAAGGGGGTGTGGATGATTGAGCTTCGAAACCATCATGGATGATTCTGATGAGTTAATGATGATCATGTGTTCGAGATGAAAAATTGAAAGCCATCAAAATCAATCTTTATGTTCTAAGTTTTGGAACATAGATTGATAGATTATGATTATACTTTTTGGAACATAGTTCTGATGTTAATGAGCCATGGATTGATGGATTTGGACTAACCCGGCTAGTTGATAAAATCATAAATTGATGGATTTTCTCATTGGAGATGCTTCACCATGGACAGAGTTGGGGCCCATTTTTCTTATGGAGGTGAACTCACCATGGTTATAGCATGTTGTAGCCATATGACCCCAATTGCACAACCAATTCCAATATCTTCAAGCATGTGGGAAATCATTGAACTATAGTTGTTGTTTTTCTTTCAAACCATGTTTGATGACACCGGAGGGGGTATGCCCATTTCACCAGATGGGGAAGGGTCAAATCACTTGGAATCAATCATGTTGGCTAATTTCCACAGACGCAGATAGATGGATGCTTGGATGGATGGATAGATGGTTTTCATGAATGGATGGATGGAAGGATTGATAGATAGATATGTAGATAGATAAATAAACAGACACACACACACATGCACGCGCACACACACACACATATATACACAAACTGAATAAATAGTAATAATAATAGCAATAATAATAGAAATAACAATAATAATAGTAATAATATATGTATATATATATGCATACACGCACACACACATATATATATATACATATGCATATATATATACACATGCTTATCTAAACAAATATAAATAAATATATATATATATACACATTGACACACACACACATATATATATATATATATATGTACACACCCGTACACACACACACATTTATATATATATATAGTTACACATATTTTCATATGTGCATAAAAAGAGAGAGAGAGAGAGAGAAATAGATAGATAGATGGATGGATAGATAAATAGATTAGATAGATTAGATGGATTAGATAGATTAGATTCGATTCGATTAGATTAGGTTGGATTACAGTAGTTTAGATTAGATTATATAGATTAGGTTCGATAGATCGATAAATAAATAGATAAATAGATAGATAGGTAGCTAGACAGATAAATTAGCAAATTGGATTTGATAAATTGATAAATTGATAAATTCATAGGTAGATGTACACACACCAAACATATAAGGGTCCAGTTTGAGACTTGAACACAAACAGAGGCTATCCCGGCCTGTCAGGCGCTGTGCAACACCTGTGCTTCAGTGGTTGAAAGCGGTACCAAGCAGTGCCCCTTGTGCCGCGAGCGATTCGTGCGACCCTGGGATGTCTCGGTGTCCCTTTGAAGGCGCAATTTGCAAAGCGGTGGCGGACAGGATCATTTCAACAAAATAGGGGTTTAACCATCCTTTTTCATAGGGGTTGATGTTGATGGTTGATGGTTGATGGTGGTGAATCGTCCCAAAACCGAGTATGGATATCATGGGTTTGAAGTCATTATTCATGCAACAGCGCATAGGACAGGTATGGGTCAAACTTTTGTGCCTTTTTTTTTGTGAACCATGCCCGCATACATCACATTACATGAGATCGCATCACATCATTTATGTAAACCGTCTCTATGACTCTATGTCCGTAGTGTCTGTAGTATAGTTGGAATTGGCGGGAAATTCAGCTGGGTTTAACCCAATGAATTTGGGACATTTTGGGGCAAAAACCAGGGTTCTCTCGACATTTTTCCATAAATCGATCCACATGGGCATCAGGTGCTTCAAAGCCACGCTCCTAGTGAGATTCGTGGTTTCTGACCACTACTGAGCCTACATCAACTTGATGAATTTGAATAGAACATCCCTGGTTTGGATGGTTTGGTGACTCCTCTTTCCGCATTTCTTAAGAGGTCAAGAGGGTGCCCCAACAAGCGATGATTCATTATTTGATGATTAAAAACTCGTCCTCCAAACACAACCTACTCCCTAGAAAAGGGTATGGGATGTATATCCGCTGGGATTGCAGTGGAAATACCTCGTGTCGGGCCAGCCACACTGGTTCACCAGGCGCAGCAAGGGACAGGTTGACCCTGGGATCTGGCAAACGGGCTTCCCAGGATAGGTCTACTTGAAACGTTCCCAGATCGCCAGGGTCAACCACAAAGTCTGCACAAAAATGCAGATCCCTAACCTTGCCACAGTCACTTAGAGAGATAGGGGGCACTTGAAGAGTGTCAGCGGATGGTCGCAGCTGTTAAAATTTTATGGAATTTTGTCAAATTTACGCTTTAAAACTCACCAAGTGTTTTGTTTTCATTCACTGATGTGTTAATGCACCAACGTCCAATTTAAACAGTGTTTTATCTTTGTGGGAGCCCTTCAGCAAATCCAAGTCTTCCGACTGTTTTAGCATGGTGGTCCGCATATTTTCCGTGATTTTCCCTTCAAAAAGATAGAGAGCCTAGGTGAAATCTAATCCTGAAATAGTGGTCAGGTTGGGGATGGGTTAAAAGCTATTACTGGTTGGTGGTTTGGAACATGACTTTTATGACTTTCCATATATTGGGAATCTCATAGCCCCAACTGACTTTCATATTTTTCAGAGGGGTAGGTATACCACCAACCAGATTACCTGTTTATTGCCAATATTTTGGGGAATAAACATCCATCAACCAGCTATGAGCCAGGCTTTTGACTTATAGCCAGTTCAACCGCGAAAAAAAACAGCTGAAGCCACTCCGAAGTCCCGAGTGCTCTCGATGACGCGCCGAGAGAAAGTGATGGATGGGGGGGTTTGCATGTGGATGACCCTGTCATACCATGTCATCAAAACCCCTGCTTGATGATTTGATTAGTTCTGGAGTTATACAAATCATCAAATCTAATCAAAATTTGGAGACTATCATAATCCAGGAATCACCCCAAAAGAATCATGCTTTTAACCATCCAATGCCATCCGGTATTCAATAGACATGTTGGCTTTGGAACACTTCTGTGTCATTGGGTCAGGATCTCTGGCTGTGGACATTTGGATTTTCAAAGATATTTTGGAACAAATTGAAACATATGCATCTATCTTTTCTATGTATATACGTATATATGTGCATGCAAACCTTAAAGACATAATGTATATAGATATAGACTAGACATGTACTCTTTTTACCGATCATTATTTGCATATCTACCTGCATGCGAATTCTCCAATTGCAACCAGTAACCAATGGCTATACAAAACAGGAATCGATCCCAGTTCCAAGATTTACAGTAGATATATCAAAAATACATCAAAATGTATATATCACACACACACATATATATATATCGACAGTCTAACCTCTCTGCATACCTCCCTGGATTCGTTCCAAAGTCCCCTCACTGCGATCCAAAATGTCCAAACTCCATGGGATCGTCCAGCCATCGTTCGTAAAATCGGGGTTTTACAGAGTTGATTTTACCATTTGACCAGAAACGATGGTCATTTTTACCCAGAAAAACCGGATAAAACACCAATTTTCAGGGTTTACCCTCTGGTGAACTAACATAGCAATGGAAAATGGCCATTTATAGTGGATTTTCCCATGAAAAATGGTGATTTTCCATTGCTATGTTAGTTCACCAGAGGGTAAGAAGAATCCCCATTTTCGAGACAGCGCCAAGTCTTTGGTCATCCCTTCAGAACCGTTGCGTGGCGAGGCCTGCTACTCGTGGCCCCGCCACGTGGTGGGATTTAAAAGGCGCTTCTGAAATCATGGGTGATTGACATATAAGAGGCAGCCTGCAAACTAAGAGTTTGATAATGTATCAATGTGTAGCAAGAGGTTCATAGATATATAAATGTATTGCCATGTATTACGTCCCTTTTTTTTGAGACATGACCATTTGAATGGGGATTTCCACTCGAACGTTGAACCCGGTATTTGATCGCATGGGATGATGATTGTCACCTGGGGATGATGTGAAACAGCCCAACCCAACCATTGAATGATTTTGGGTTTATTTCACACTAGGGTCCACCTGTTCGTTAAGATTCCCCCCCCAAAAAAATATCAAAAAATAAATTACATCAAATTACTCTCCAGTTATCGAACATTGCAATTGAACATCCACCATTTATAGATGATTTGTTCAATTCAAACCTCGATTCATAGGGGATTTCCGTTTGCCAGCCACGTTTAATTACCCGAGGGTATCGCCAAGAGTATTCAGACCTCCATTTTCACACATAACACATATTATGAAACATATTTCTATGACCAATATCCTTTAGATGTCTCCATGAAAAACAACACACTCCCTGCAGGGAAACCACTGCCACACCTAGCACCGCATTGGTGTTTTTTTCCCCGCTAGCGCTTGGCCAGGAGCCGTGAGGGCGGCGAAGGCACCGAAGCGCAACTGGCGGCCATGAGGCGCTTCTTTGATGGGGATATGCTTCGCGATGTCACCATGATGAATGGGACTTTATGGGGATGTTTAATAACCATATTATGGTGATATTTAGTTGATAATTATTGATTGATTATTAATCATGGGGATATAGTTTCATAATCATATGTGATGGTTGATGGTTGAAAGTCCCTAGTTACTAGTTAACTATGACATCATGGGAATTTTTGGTGGATATTTAGCAAAAAAAACAAAACTGATTGGGGGTTTCAAATATGACTTTTGTTTTGAACAGCCATGACGGGATGATTGGCTGAGATGATGGTGCCTATATATTTTTGGATGGGTCAAAACCACCTTAAAGATGCGAATGTGCATGTATGTATGCACATTATACACTTTTTCTTTATAGATACAATTCACATTTGTGTGTTTCATTTTTTGCATTTTCTTTAGGGACCAAGGGGATATACATAATACAAGCATCAAACATGCGTTTGAAGCTCCGAACAGAGGGACAGATGCAATCAAGAAGGGATTAGTACTGAGATTTGGGCTCCTAAAAGCATGCCGAAGTCATAAACATGATTAAACATAATGATGCCAACCAGCAAGTATGTGACTTGAACATGTTTTAGCCAGCCAAAATGGGCTGCCATTTGCATTAGCATTCGCGTTGTTAAGCCACATGGTGGGATGGAGATTGTAAGGACTATAGTTGTAGTGGTGCTGAATATTGGAGGTTCAATGCCCAAAGTGGAGGACGAATCTCCAGCAACAAACAGTTTAGGTCACCTGAGGTGGCAATGGAAGAGGTATTCGTAGGATTTCGTAAGTGTCTGGTCTTCACGTGTCTTGACCCAATACTGAAGTGTAGACCGACCCTTTTGCTCCTGTTCCAAGCTCGGGCTTTACTACTTCACTCCGATGTGTTTCGTAAGATGCCATCAGCTTATCGCTGCCCCCATCACTCCCCACTATGAGTTAAGCCACGCAGGCCCAAGATGAATCAAGTGGGACCACATGCCTCGGAAATCACGGCTCACGGCACCTTCATTTTAATGGCCTGGATGGGGTCAAGACCAAACAAATCCATGGGACAATGGAGGGTGAAGCAACAATGAAACTGGCATTTTCAACGGGTGATCAGAATCTATGTTTTGACAATTTTTTTTTAAGGGAATGAATATCGCTACAGGTGGGGAAAATCGATCTCGCTGCATGGGAACTCTGAACTTGATAAAGTGTCAGCAACTGTCAGCAAGTAGGTCATAGAACCTTTCCACCAAGCAGTATGAACATCGAAAACTACAAGCGTTTTTGAATGCTTTTGATGTGCAAGCCCGGGTCCCAGGGTCTCATCCTCTAGTAATTTAGCAGCTATGGAGAATCAGCGTGTGAAAATAGGTTCATCCTTGGACTTTTTTTTGGGGGGCCATCTACACCATAGCAACAAGCAACAAATGACCAAAAATAATACCCTCTGGTTATTTAACATAGCCATGGAAAATGGCCCATAGAAATAGATGGTTTACCTATCAATAGCATGGTGGATCTTTCCATGGCAAACTGGTTTTGTCATAACCAGAGGGTACCACCATAAAAACGCCCTCTCTTATTGTTGTTCTAGTCACCATACATCCCCAATCTTTTGTTGGTTCACCACAATTCACCGCCTTTTTGGGCCTGAGGACTGATTATCGGCAACCAGCCGAAGCTGCTCCCTGCAGGCGGCTGGCGGAGTTCGAGTTTTCCAAGTTGGTGTACCGGATGGTAAATGAGCTACAGCCAAAATTTGGGTTAATGGAGAGTAGTATTCGAGCGGTCTCTATTTTTTGGAAATTGAGCTGGGGCTTGGAAAACGACAATACACTCTTCAAAAAACGATAGCATTTACTTGTATGCCAAAACCTGAAAAACGACAATACATTCTTCAAAAAGTGATGACTTGGACCTATATACCAAATATTGACCGTGGCCCAAATATATAAAGAGACTTAATAGAGACTTTATATTAGTTATATATATATATATATGGTATTAATATATATATATAGATGTTTGGTTGTTAACATTTTATTTACTGGAGACGTTTTTACATTATGGCATTATGGTTTTCAACCACATAACATGCCTGGGATGCACCCCTAGAGAGGACTTGCCAGCCTATCACATCTACCTTGCACAGACATGAAAAGGTGCATCAAATCAACCTTGAAACGCAGGCTTGGTATTGAATGTGTTCATTTGGGCGGCTGTTGTAGGTTTGGTTATCTTTTTGGGAAGGTAGTGTGCTGTTTTTTTTTGTTCCTGTTTCGATTGTGGTCTATTCAAGCCAGGGCCCAGACGGCAACTTCATAGAGAAGGTCACATTTTAGGCCAATCAAATCCAATTTTCTATAGATTACTATATCATATTTTTGCATATTTTGGATCATAATTTGTGGGACGAGAACTCTTAAGTCCCTTAAGTCTTTCTTTGTCAGTGAAATCACCACTTTCTGTTTGGTGTAAGATCTCTGGATCTCAGTTCTCATATATTCCGGATCCATGTTGAGTCGGGGAACGTTGTTTCTTTCATCTTTTGTGACGATCCTGGGTTTGGATAACATGAGCCAAGCAGTTCCAAGTCCAGTCCGTCATGAGGTCCGCGGGTGATCAAGATTCCTGAGGCCTTGGGAGATTGTCAGCCTTGGCTGGGACTGGGGATACAGATATTGGGATAGAACTAACCAACAATGTATGAATGTATTGGGAAAGATGGGAATTCACCAACAGGATATGAGGGATACATGGCTTTTTCCATTGAGTATACTGAGTATACTTGAGATCCCCAAGTGGGTGACGAAACGCAATAAAGATATTATGATTCAGGATGATTTCGCCAGTATCTGGGATGACTGGACTTCGCTGCTTCGGAATGTTCAGCCACTGGTTGGCTGGCGGTTTGCGCTGTTTCGGGAAGAAGAGAGCAACATTCCCCTTGGCAATTATGCATGTTCATTCTTGGGGCCAGATACCCTCCCGTAATTAATCAAACATGGCAAGTGGAAATCCCTGTAAATACTTATGAATAGAGGCTTTAATGGGAAAATCAGGTCCGTGTGGAGGGCGCAGTCCAAAAAAACATGGGGAAAATCGTCTGTAAGTCGGGGATTTTCCAAGCCGCGTTTGATGACACTGGGGAAGGGTACCACCAAAACCAGAGCAGCGGGGTGTTTTCAAACCAGGCGATGGAGTCGACCGAAGTAAAGTCCTCCCACTGCGTGTCTCCGGCAGCGGCTACTTGGCTGCAGGAAGTCGTAGTTCCCATGGATAGGGGGGCGACTTCTGGTTGTGATCCAGGGCTGGAAAATTCCCAAGTGCTCGGGGATTTCCCAGCTATGATTAGGCTAGGGGGCGTGGCTCATGGTAGCAGCTTTCCGGGGGCCAAGAATATGACCGGGCATGCTGGTTCCAATGTCTGCTGGTAAAAAAACCGATAAGAGTTGGAGCAACTCGATTTTCTCTCAGTAAAATCCATACTTCTGCACCAAATCCAATTTTTCCAGCAAATTCCAGATTTCTTCTGGAGAAACTCGACCTTATGCGAGTGGCAATCATTGAAACGTGCAATTTTCCTCCACAAAAGCCGGCAAGTTTTTGCTAGAAACAAAACAGCAGGAGCGTTTTCTTAGTACGCCGGCACAAAGATTAGAACAGTGATGTAGCACTAAAAAATAGACTTTAGAGTTTCACTGAAGATCTCCATCTTTTCAGTTGCTCCCCCTTAGCGGCCGCAGGAAAAGCCGCTGCCGAAGGATGTGACGGCGCTGAGCATTTGGGACGATCGGAGCTGGGGCGAATACCAGCCGCACCGGTGATCTTCAGCGTGGGATGGGACAATGCCTGGGGACGCTGGTTAGCTGCGGTTAGCTATGAATGCCTTGCTGAACAAAAAAGGGATAAACATCAATCCCACAGATTTGAGCCAGATGGGTTTGTCTGAAAATACCCCCAATTCCTATGGCTGATAGTCATTTTGCCTACTAAGATTGCCATTTGTTCTCCCATATTTAAAATTTCTGTGCCTTTTTTTTTGGTGGTGACTCTTGTATATTTTTGGGTTGCAATAATATTAATTTCATTTTAAATGATTATATAGAATCAATGCCTCCAACTAGCACAACTAGCACAGACATTGAGAATCGACATTTTTTCGGGCTAGTTATGCTGGAAAACTAAAGCAGCGTCTATGGAGCTTCATGTTGTATCAATTTTTGGATGGCCACATGACATCCCATGTCCGAAGAATTTCTCCGGTGGCCGCCTGTGAGCAAACAGGGCATTGGGTTTCACGTGTCAAGGTGCTGTTGATCCATGGTGTCAACGTTGCAGGTGATTACAAATACATATACATATACATACATATACACACATATGTATATACCATTATACACCCTTAAAGGTGAGGTTTTCCCATCGATTTTCAACAGATTGTGGAACTGATCATGCCACCTTCAGTTCAGCATTGGCCTTGTGGCAGCTCATAGCCGTCATAGCCACTGGTTTCATAGAGATTTGAGGTGACATCCGACCCATCAGCCAACGTTCAACAGATTTCAACAGCAAACTGCACCAAGTTCCGGTCAAAGTCACAGGATACTTGGGTGCTGCGGCCTGCGAGCACGGGGAAGTGATGCGTAGGAGAGGATACCCCAGTTCGAATGGGCTAAACCTTAGTTGGTGATTTCGAAAGCTAAGAATCCAAGGGGGGGCAAACGAACAAAAACATCAGCCAATCAGCCTACAAGTATCACTTCTCTGAGGTGTTTGAATGGGTCCAGCCATGGTTCCAGCCATCTCTTCATGCCGCTTCGCCTGGCCTGGCTATTTTTCCTTTCAGCCGGGTTCATGTTCCTGCCACTCCCAAAGGGAGGGCACGGGTGCGTCCATGGCCCTTCCTAACCCATTTCGGTGCTGTCAACTGAAGCAGGGTGTCTGGCCAACTTGATACGGTAAACCCCAATTAACCCATCCAGAATTGTGAAATCCCAAATTGAAAGTTTTTTGCGTGTACCAAATTAGTGTTGAACTGGGCCCCAGTTGGGATTGTCTGTGTGGTGCGGTAGACGCCTGGAAGCATCCGCCATATCCGCCCGGCATATAGAGGGGATGCGTTGCGAAGGTGGGAACACGCTGCGGCAATCCAACACGACTGTGGGTCAAAACGCCGGTAGCACATTGAACAAAATAGGTTCATCCTATGCAATTTTTTTTGATAGGGTTTTAACAAAAAGTTGAAACATGTTTTAACCCATCCCAATGGAAGAATCAGTTTCCATTGCTAGGCTAGCAGCGGCTAGCACACAGAGCCCCCTTGAATGATCCTCTATAAAATGCACATGCTTTACCTCTATAAAATGCTGTTCCGGGACTCATTTTATAGAGGGCTGGCTTGGCTGTCTATAAAATGCCCCTCCAGAGCTCCCTATTTTATCATTTTATAGAGAGCTTCCTTCCCAGCATCAAAGATGATAGAGAGGTACAAGACGTTGCAGATGGATTATGCATTTTATAGGGGGGATTCTTTGCAAAATGTTACCGTCAAAAATAAGTACGTCAAAATTAAGATAGATAGATAGATAGATAGATAGATAGATCGATAGAAAGATAGATAGATAGATAGATAGATAGATAGATTAGATAGATTAGATAGATTAGATAGATTAGATAGATTAGATAGATAGATAGATTAGATAGATTAGATAGATAGATAGATAGATGGATAGATGGATAGATAGATAGATAGATTAGATAGATAGATAGATAGATAGATAGACAGATAGATAGATAGATAGATAGATCGATCGATAGATAGATAGATAGATAGATTAGATAGATAGATGGATGGATGGATAGATAGATAGATAGATAGATAGATAAAATAGATAGATTAGATAGATAGATAGATAGATAGATAGATAGATAGATAGATACATAGATGGATAGATAGATAGATAGATACATAGATACATAGATGGATAGGGATAGATAGATAGATAGATAGATAGATTAATTAGATAGATTAGATAGATTAGATAGATTAGATAGATTAGATAGATTAGATAGATTAGATAGATTAGATAGATTAGATAGATAGATAGATAGATAGATAGATAGATAGATAGATAGATAGAT
>Ga0126342_10018365_pt1 | contig 11995 bp, 15 predicted proteins | sample Cyp1metagenome_FD_92528 | JGI IMG/M metagenome (GOLD analysis project Ga0126342, IMG submission 92528) | Coral microbial communities from Lord Howe Island, Old Settlement Bay, Australia - Cyphastrea 1 metagenome | ecosystem: Host-associated > Invertebrates > Cnidaria > Coral ... | reverse complement strand
TATATATATTATACTATATTAAATTATATTATATTATATTATATTATATATATTGTATACAATATATATATATATATATCAAATAATATAATATAATATAATACAATATAAAATAAAATAATATAATATAATATATAATATATATAGTATATATAATATATATAAAATATAAAATATACAATATATATATATATATTAAATTATATATATATTAAATTAAATATATTATATCATGTTGTATATGTATATATATATATATATGTATTACATCATGTTATATATAATATATATATATGGTCCAGCAAAACCCCCCGCGGCCATGGTCATGTGTCAGCTCCCCCCCCTGTGGTGTGGTGGGGGTTGTGTGTTGCGGGGTGTGTGGTGCGGGGGGTGTAGTGTATGTATGACAATATATATGGCAAGGTGAGTGTGGTGAGTATGGTATGTAATTATCTCATGTACGGTATGTTTGATATGTATGGTATGTCTGGCATGTATGGTTGGTATGGTATGTATAGTATGTTTGGAATGTATGGTGTGTTTGGTATGTATGGCAGGTGTGGTATGTATGGCGTGTATGGTTGGTATTGTATGGATGGTAGGTGTGGTATGTAAGTATGTTGGGTATGGTATGTTTGATATGACGGTATGTGTGGCATGTATACCAGAGTAAGGCATGTATGGTAGGTTTGGTAGGTTTTGGTATGTATGGTTCCCATGGTGGCTATGGTATGTATGGTATGTATGGCATGTAATGGTTGGTATGGTCTGCGGTGCAAGTGTGGTATATACGGTAGGTATGCTATGTATGGTATGTATGCCATGTATGGTTGGTATGGTAGGTCTGGTATGTTTGGTAGGTATGGTATGTATGGCATTTGTGGTTGGTATGGTATGTTTGGTATGTAGGGTAGGTATGGTAGGCATGGTATCTACAGGTATGTATGCTAGGTATGGTAGGCATGGTGTAGTTTGGTATGTACCGTAGGTATGGTAGTTCATAAGTACGATATAGAAGCATATGCGTAGTAAGTCCCTAGTATGCAGGAAAGATATGTTGAACACATGTAGTGTTGTGAGAGTACACAGGTAGTAAATAGAAAGTACATACATAGCAAATGTATATATGACTACAGGTAGCACGTAGGTACTTTGAGGAAGTATGGTGCTACGTAGGTCGTCTAAAAGGTAGCATGTACCTAGTAACTGCGAGGCTGGTAGTCAGAAATGCTGCAAAGACCTAGCAAATACGAGGCTGGACCTCAGAAATGCTGCCAATAGCTTGCAAATAGAAGGGAAGGGGGTGCTACCTGGGGACCCATACCATGGGGGGGTAGGAACACGGAACACGAGACCAAAAAAATATATATATATATATATAATATATAATATATATATATATATGTAAATAACCACCAACTAGACAATGTCGGATTGGACAATACTAGTCGAAAGCCATTCTTTGCGAAAAACGCAATGGCATTTCATGGTCGAGATATGTGGTTTCCCATCATGATTTGGCCCTAGCAGTTGGGCCCGCCAGTTATGCTTGTTGATGTACAAACCACATTGATTGTAGATAGTTCATTGCCATAAACCCTAGTTATTGGAACTATGTTCACCAACTTAGCTAACGAACTGGCCCCACATTGTACAGTAGTCTGCCAAGTTCGGTGGCAAATCATGGACCTTCAGAGCCTGGCACCATCCCAAGCCGACCTTCAAAGTGGTCGCTGAGATAGTTCTGAGTAGAATCATTGAATGAAAGAACTCAAGTCATCATTGGAATCTCTTAGAATAATCACCAAACATATGTCAGAAATCATTGAAGCATCTGTGCTTATTATCTCCGAAAATCCGTCAATCCGTCAGAAATTGAAATACCAAAGAGTCATCGCCAAAAATCCCTCAGAAATCTCCAACCTCAATCAGCCCCACCCCATGGATCTTCTCCCCATGGTTTTACCGAGTTTTACCATCCAACTCTGGTCAGTTTTTTCCAGGATTCGAGGCACTCACAATGCTTTGGAAACGGCACTCGTCGGAGACCAGCTGAGTGAACAGCACCTGGCCGCGGTCATGGCCACATTTGTACCATCCGGCAATGCTGGAATTTAAAGATGATGATATATGACTATAGAATGAAGATGGATTATATAATCCATACTAATGTGTATATTATATATATATATATCATATATATATATATACTGTATTTATATTGTATTTATGTGAATCCCATCCCCCGTTCCAATCCTAACTACCCCCTATTTTTCATGGTCGCCCATGATTTCTGTGAGGTGATCCATTCAAAAATACCCATGGTTCATTGGTTACTCTAGGGACTTATACTACCAATGTTACTCTAGGGATAAACTGATAAACCACGGGATTGGGAAACCATGTTCAACCAACAGGTAGGTTTTTTTTTAATGAGATGGGAGGATGGTATGTTTAATGGTTCAATGAATGGTTTTTTGTAGCCCCCCACTACCATGGCATGGTAGCAGCCAGGGGGTAGCAATGGACCTATTGGTCAATCCCCGAAACGAAACCCATGGGTTTTGTAGGGAATTTCCACATTCCGGGACCATAGAAATGAGGTGTTTAATATGAGGTGGGGATGGGACTAGTAGGGCAACCCCTTTTCAAAGATTGAAAAGTAAAGTCCCACGGATTAGTGGTGATAAATTGCAAAAATCCATCTTTTCACGGGGTTGCTAGACAGTGGCCAGAAAAGCTAAGACGTACCCAACATGTTCCGTTCTTGGTAGTGCAAGTGTCAGCTAGTTGCAACTGGTTGGTAGTGTACATCATCCTGTTTCATTCTGCTACACCCTGATGGGTTTGTCTGAAAATGGGGGATTTCACCCCCAAATGATCATTTGAATACGCAAAATGATGATCAACCATGGGATTTTGAGGTACTTTATGGGTTGTAAACTACAAGGCCAAGTACCATACGCACGGCCTCCCTTTCATTGATCATCTCTGTTAAATTCACCAACCAGCACTCCCCAACCATCAACGAAAGCAAGTGAAAACTTGGCTTCGAAATTCTGCCGTAGCCCCCAAACCATTAAAATCAAACCTATCTTTTTTCCATAATAAAACCTCCAAGAATAGGGCTTTATGCTTTAGGGTGTGCCAACCATAAATTCGAGGCGCTCCAAAGGAGTAGAACAGCAGCATCAGCAGGACCAGCGTCCACAAGAGAGAGGCCATGCTACCTCGCTTCGCTTCAAGTTCAGGGGGCTTTAGAGGAGAAAGACAGGGGTTGGGAAATGTCCTCATTTTCACATAACCCAACTTTTTTCTTATATATATATATGTATGTATGACTTATAATATAACTCATGGCATAACTCAGGATATAACCTATATATAACTTATGATATAACTTATGATATAACTCATGTAAACGCAAAAAAAAAGGGTAACAACATATTTACCGACCCCAGAAAGATTGACGTAAAGATTCAAAGAAATGACTGCTCTGAACATATGGCTGCTGGGTCAAAATTCTAGTACCGATGGACCAACATCTTGGTCCATTCCCATCTATGGGATGTGGCCAACAACTCATCTATATACGGGCCCCAGCGTGATCCTACGCCATTTACTAGAACTTGCGCCAGCCGCATGGCACACCGCTTACGCCAGACATCAATAATCTTCCGCCAGCTGGAAATCTTATTGGCACACCGACGGTCAAAGTGGACTAATTCTGAGGCAGGCAACTCAAATATATCTATTTACTATACGTTTAATGTACGCTTGTTAACCAAAAGTTGACAACCATATGCCTGTTTGAACATGTTTGAACAGTCAGACCTATCATCCTCCGCATGGCACACCAAATTTCATGGCATTTCCAACATACGAGTACAAACTTGGATGTGATTTCCAACATCCAAGCAGCAACAACAACAGCAGCAGCAGCAGACCAAGCAGCAGACCATTGCAAAGCCGTTCCAGAACCTCTCGGGGCTGGGCTCTGACTGGTTACAATTTTAACGAGGTCCGAACGAGGTGCGAACGAGGTCCGAACGAGGTCCGAAATCAAATTTTGGGAGACTGACCCCCTAAGTCTCCTGACAAACTCTTTGGTAGCCACACGCTTTCGCATTCTATTCAGAACAGTAAAACTCAAGAGCTTTCAGCGGTGGAGCAGAAGAGGAAACCAAGCCAAGCAGCAGCTGCAGGCAAGAGCAAGGAGAGAGAAGAGGAGACAAAGGGCGAGTAAGGGAGACAGAGGGGAGTATAGTGGGTAAACCCAAAAAGATATGACAGGTAAGCATCGTGTGCCTATGCGAAGTGCCAAAAAATACATCAGTAAGTTGAAGTCATAGGCGCTGCCCATGTAGGCCTTTCCCCATGGACACACCACGATTTGGCACAAGATCTTGTCATCGGCACTTGTTACAACATCGACCCAGTACAATGAAAGTCAGGAAGGATGCTGCAAAATATAATCTGATAATAATCAGATATCAAAATCCTCAAACAACATGATGATGGGTTGAACGCAGGCACAATCATCACTTGGCAAAACTCCAAAGCCCACCCCTGGTCTGGTCCAGGGTAGTCAACCCGGTAGCTTGTTGGCTGTTGTGGGCTCGGTTCAAGTTGCGTGAGCAAAAGAAACATCATTGGACGATAGTGCCTGAATGCTCCTCTAGCACTCAGCTGACTAGGAACCGTAGCGGTAATGTCCTACCTTGAGTAGCTGCAGACCTTGGTTTAGTTCTGACATCTGACGAACTTGTGGGTCTTGCAGAGCTCAACATGAGTCTGGCCAAGGCATTATCCCCAAGGGGACATTTGCCTGGCCAGTATTTGATTCCAGAGCCATTTGTGGATGTTCTGAGCATCATGCCGAGTTCAGCGGAAATCATGGTTAGTTGTCCCCATCGTCATATCAGCCAGTGATCATGGGTATCCATTCTGACATAAGCATTAAATACTATATTATATATTCCATATCAATTCACCATTATAAAGGTTGAGATAATTCACCATCATTATTCAGGCAAGAGGTTCTTTCACCATGATCAATAAGTTACCATTATTCCACATGACCACCAATATATTCCCTAATGGATTCTGATCCTGTTAATGGGTTGTGATAATCCCCAATTGCTATTAGGTAGTATCATCCCCGAATTAATCGTCAACCAACAATCATTCAGTTATGTCCACTTAAATCCCCATATTTTTCATGGTACCCCAAAAATGTCTAACATCAATGACGACCTAATATGATCTAATGACCTAATCATCAACACTCCCTTGGCCAAGCTGCTCATGATTGATAGCACCAGGGTCCTTAAGGCACTCACGTAGCGCAGCAGCCGCATCACCCGGATGCCCCGCAGGGCCCGGGCCAAGCGCACCGTGCGGACGAAGCGCAGCTGCGAGGCGCTGACGTGCTGGCTGGACTCGGAGGTTGCCTCGGGCGGCAGCCAGGCGCCAAAACTGGGGACCGTTGCTTGTGGCCCAAAAAAAACGTGGCATTTAGAATGGTTTTAAGAAGTTTGGAATGGTTGAAAAGTAGAAACTTCATCCTGGAAATGGTTATAAATGATGAGTTGAGCGACAAAAGGAATGTTGATATAATGGTTTTGTAATGAGATTTTAATCTCAAACCCACCAGTTATATAGCATTTTCTGAATGGAAAACCAGGGGCTTTCTATATCTATGTTATTTTACTAAATTACTGTAGGGTAATCCTCGACTGGCAATCCCTAAACAAAATGGAGGATCTAATGCGAAAATCCTTGAGCTTGCGGGAATATTCAGCTAGCCGCTAGCCATGTCTGATTAAGGAGTGCCAGGGATGGGTCGGTTTTTGACAAATTGAGAAATTGACCGACAAAAATGCGGAGTTCATCAATAAAGAATTGGCGGATGTCATGGGTTGCAAGAAAATTGGAGGATTTCATACACCAACAACACTTGGTGGACTTCGGGATTTAACTAAGGACAAATCAGGTGGTGGGACGAACCAAAAACATGCGGGGTAACACCGGGTTGGAACCCCCAAGGAAACGAGGATATTAAGCCGAATCAAGGCAAGTGCCACCAAACCAATCGCAACCAACAAACATAGAGCTTTGCCCGTTTTCATTCTGTCAACAAAAAAGGGGAAAAAACTTGCAACAACGGTACTTCAACTAGCAACAATGAGAATACAAGGTGGTATGCGCAAAGCAAAGGGTTTGTATATAATTGTAATTAATATAATAAGAGCACTAAATAGGGCCAGGGTGTGACCAGAAATCTCTATGCACATGATCACGCATATCTTCTTGTATATGTCAACAAATCTCATGACACTTTGGCTTCTCGTAAATCATAGACATAATCAGATATTCAGGGTGAACCGCTTTTCAACAAGTTCAATGTCTGAAACCTCTAGGGGAGCATATCAATCTTATGGGGTAGAATTCACAGCAAGAACGGGGATATCATGCACTGAAGTTGAAACTTGGATATCAACACCAATGAGAAATCATGGAAAATTGTCAACAACAATACGGGCGCTAATGAGACCAAATTGAATATCATATGAACTGATCTGGCGAAGCAACTAACTGAACATAGAATCCATCACACAAATTTTAACACAGAGCCTGCATCCATCTGTTTCAATAGATGGTGCAAACCTGAAAGCACCGCTTCGTGGTTCAGATGGAAGACATGCCAAAACCAGGGTTCATCCTAGATATAAATAGATATAAGTATATTCCTTTCAAGAAAAGTTCAATCTTTAAGTCTGTCCTCCCATGTCTTCTGAAAACTCAAGCCACTAACCTCGCATTTGCCAAGCTTCAGCCACGATGGCGCCCCTGTTTTTTTTGCCCGGAAGAAACGCGAACAAAACCCGCGTTTTTTAGATCCGAGTTGCCCAAAAATCCAGGATCGTCTCCAGTACGGACACGATGATGATCAGCAGATCGAACCTGGTTCTCAGCCATGGCTAATTCAAACCCAACAATTCAGGTACTTCATCATGGATATGAATGGGTTAACCCAAAGAAACCCATTGATTGAAAGCAATTATGATCAATATCTCTGTTCTGATGGAAGCTGGAAACAAAAGATGCTGTTTGTGTTGCTTAAACATGCTTAGACCAGAAAAAGGAAAAACAACATATTGACATATGGTTGTGGGTGAAAACTTGGTTCCTAAAGTTGCACATCGTCCATGAAGTTCTCCAGTCCTCCAGTCGGAGGATCATCCTACGACCCGCGCTGACCCATCTTGTCTCAGCCAGCAACAGATTCCACCACCTTTCGCGGCCGCAAAAGAACACGCCGCATCCTTGTGCGAACAAACCTCGGCGCCAGCGCTGGGATTAAGATGAGGTGGTTCCAACAAGAAATGGGAAAATCCTGGGAAAACAACGATCATTCAATAGGGGAGATGTTGTCCAATGAACAGCTGAACAGCCATCATTTAGATTACCTCTGTCCAACAATGAATGGTGGACATGGGGGTACCCTTTTCAGGCAAAAATTAGATGTCATGACTGTTTGGTTCCCTGGGTTCAAACCCCAAGCCGCCATTTGCTCGTCAACTAGAAGCATCTTACCAAGTTCGGAGCAACCAAAGGAAATTCATGAGATATAGTTACTGCATGTCATAGCAACCCCCCAAATAGATAGAACAGAGTTTCCAGGATGTCCAAAAGATATAAAAAGATGATGTCTTTGCCAGATTTTCCAGGTCAGCTTTTCCATCTTTTTGGGTGGCCTCCCACAGGGATGTGGCCAGGTGTTGAAAACACTGAGGGTTTTTTTGGGGAAAAAAATGGGAAAACACATGGAAACACTGAGGATTTAGGGGAGAATCAGAGTTCTGATCAATTAAGAAACTCTCAAGCAACTTGACTTGAGACACCAGCAGGGTTTCGTAGCCGTGGTTTGGAACACAGTGTTCCCATGGTAGCCTATTTAAGCACCAAAACCGACCAGAATTTGCAGTTTTTTTGTGCTTCAAATGTTGATCTACAACAAAATGTTGTTATATTACCCTCTGGTAATTTAACATAGCTATTGAAAATGGCCCATAGAAATAGTTGATTCACCTATTAGAGATGGTGATGTTCCAGTTCGCTTTTTGTATGTTTATGGATGTTCGTCCGTGAGAAAAACATTGCTAACATGACCCATCCCCATTCAAAGCCCCATGTCTTATGGTTAAGTCCCTCATTTCAGAGTGAAATCCCCAGATTTTTGATGAAATCCTCAGCTTTATAATGAAATCGCCATGTTTGATGCTTAAGTCCCCCTGTTCCAAGCTAAAATCCATTTGTTTTATACTTAAATCCCCCTTGTTCTTGATCTTTTGCAAGCTATTTTGATGCCCATCGATGCTCGCCCCACAAGTCCGGCCAAGCGGCTGATACTCATCTCGAGAGTAAAGAGAATCACCTCATGCGTAGACGGCGTAGATATTGGATCTGTGAATTTTTGGGGCAAATCTGGGCCTATTTTTCACCAGGCTCCATATGGTCCATAGATCCCATTCTGGAGAAATGAATCTAAGTCACCCAGGGTCCCATGGTTCCCATGGTCCAATATGTCCAATCCCAGGCCCCAATCATCGGGATTCTGGGGGGTCATCTGGGCACAGCTGGGCACTTGGCAAACCACTTGGAGTGGTGACAAGTGACCAGGTGAAACACCATGTTCGCAGTGTGGTTTTTCAAACCATCCCTGGGAAAAAATGCTGATTTTTGAAAAGCACCTTTTTTTTTGATCGAGGAACAACGATGAGGTTGCAAATGCCGAACCACTCGGGAATATCCTCTTGCCCCAATTTGGTCGAGACATCCACTTCTATACCTCAGCAGTCAGGCAGAATTGCATGAGAGTCCATAAAAAAAAAAATCGATTGTCACTGAAGGTTTTCAATGCTGCCCTGATTTTCGGACAGGCTCAATTGCGATGTTGTGGTTCAAAGTTTCTGGATTTGGGGTGCCAGAGACCCCAAAAAGCAACTGTTGGTGGTTGCACTCGCGGCAAGCTTGCTCGCCCTGTGTTTGTCACCTGGGATCCACTGGGTAACCATCAACTGAAGCAAGAAAAATGAAACACAACAGTTTAACAAACGATATTATATATATATTAATATTAATATACACATCGAAACAAAAACCATCCAAAAACTACACCACATTCACCAGTGGGTCATCCCAGCAACCCCTGTCGACCAAGCGTCCCAGGATGATCAAGTTGAAGGTGATGATGCTTGTCACGGCATAGGCAAAAAATGGTGACTTCACAATTAGCTTCCTTGTGCAAAAAGGGCTCTGTGAAAATTGGCTTGACAACGACGCAAAGACGACGACGACGACGAGGAGGAGGAGGAGGATGATGATGATGATGATGACGACGACGACAATGGCAACAGGCACCCCAAGTGGTTTTTGGCTGAACGAAAATCCCATCCGAACCCCATCTGCCCAGTGGATCCAAGTAGCGCAACGGACCTCGCGGACGAGTCCCTGTCCATCTGAGTCACCATGGAGCATCTCCGCTTTTGCTTCAAAAGTTCAGCCGCACTTTGCGCCTTGCGGTCTGCCCCAGGAATGCTTTGAGTTGGTGAAAAAAACATTGGGCTTGAGACAGGTGGAAAAAATGGAGAAAAAAAACATATCAGATACTAATCAAATCCAACAAAAGATGTTTGGGACAAAGGTGAAACTCGGACCGGAAATTATGAGGCATCAATTGATGCGCCAAAAATGTTGAGGTCCCCCAACTACCTTGGACCTCTGATCGCTGGATTTCAACTCACCGGAGACTCATCGGAAAATCATCGAAGTAAATGGTGATTTCTTCAGCTCTTGATCACCATGGATCAAAGCCGGGGAACTGATCCAACTAGCAGGGTGCTCTCATCGACCCGCCCTTAGTCACTAGTTCAGTCTCGGCAGCGAAAAAAACCCTCCACTTCCAGCCTTCTTCTCAAAGTTTTTCAAAGTATAATTCCTGGTCCGAGGCCGCCGTCAACCCAAAAAACTCAGGGTGAGTTTCCGTTACTATGGCAGTGTAGATCCAGGGGGATCCACTGTGGTCTGGCAGTTCTGTGTGCAGCTGAAATATGTGTGGCAACTGGGTGTTGATGCTTTCACGATCCTCCTCTTTTAGACGTTCAGTTTGGTCATTTAGTCTATAAAATACAACAGCTAAGCCGTCTAAAAAACAAAAATGCACGAAAACATATTGGTCGCTTGTCAATAGGTTTCAGATCATCCCACATAGAGATAGAAACCGTGTTTTTTTGAAAAACTACAAAGTAGTCAAACAAAAAACACATGCATGTTTGAAAGAAAAGAGGGAAGATGATACCTACAACATCCTCAAGATCTGTTTCTTAAACCGACATAAACCAACTGGCATATCATCCCTGTGGTCAGGAGAGTTTTCCTGGTTTCATCCTCATTTCCAAAAAGGCGAAGGTTTGGAACACTCTGATGTTCCCCTGTCCCCGAAACTCTTGTTGTTTCCCAAACCACCACGCAACCCTCAAGACTGGTTTTTGGGCGCGTAGGGCAAAGGACATTTTACCAAATCAACCAAAATTACCAAATTGGTGTAAGGACAACCATATATGCGTGGCTGGTTGAGACATGAATAGAGGATTCAATGAATGGTAAGATTAAAGTATTGTCTGTCAGAAGTTTTTACTATGAATTCACTATGATCAACCAACTCTAACGTCACTATTCATTATAAGTTTTATATGTCATTGAAATCACCAAGATTTCAACCACGGTCTTTTACCACGTGTTCAAACCTTGATAAACCATCTGCAGGTATCAATGGGAATCACCAAGACGCACGAAGGTATCGGAGCTTCGGAGGCTCTCCGATAACTCGCCGTTCCTTTTTTTGTTGAGGCAACAGGGGATGGACGTTTTCGACGGTTTTTTGTTCAAGGATTTTGGTAGTAGGTTTAGCATAATTGAGTCGAATGAAACTACAAGGATTTTTTGTAGGTTCGAGTTTAGCATACTTGATTTTGAAACCAAGTCAAATGGATTAAAAGTTGTGTTTCTTGCTTGAAACTGTGGTTCGCGAAAACCCGAAACCCTCCAATTTGTATCCATCATGCATATGCAGAAGAATGGGTTGAGCATGTTGTGGTCATGATGTTCCCAGTTTTGAAAGTTGCAGTGGCTGCAACAGGACATTTCAGTTGCAAAAGTTGCCATCTAGCATGCTAAGTGTCCCCATGCAGGAATATCCTTGACCAAAAGGAACATAGAGGCCAACATGCGCGTTTGTTTTTTTGGAGGGACAGGCACTTTATGCATTCCTAGCTCTAAATTTGAGATGTCCGTTTGTTGACAAATATCGAGTACATGTGTTTGCTAAATTCGATTCTGGACGGCGCTGATTCATCTAAAAGGAGTTTGACTCTACAGGTCCAACTTGAATGTGAGACTGCCAAGGTTGTTGCTGAAGCAAAGAAACATCTGCTGCCCTTATTTCAGGCACCCATGGGGCACGATGTTTCCCCGATCCCACATATGCATATATAAATATATATATATGTAGATAGATAGATAGATAGATAGATAAGATAAGATAAGATAAGATAAGATTAGATTAGATTAGATTAGATTAGATAGATAGATACATAGATAGATAGATAGATAGATAGACAGAGAGATAGATAGATAGATAGATAGAGAGATAGAGAGATAGATAGATAGATAGATTAGAAAGATAGATAGATAGATAGCTAGCTAGATAGATAGATAGATAGGATAGATAGGATAGATAGACTAGATAGATTAGATAGATAGATTAGATAGATAGATTAGATAGATAGATAGATAGATTAGAAAGATTGATAGATTAGATAGATTGATTAGATAGATAGATTAGATAGATAGATTTGATAGATAGATTAGATAGATAGATTAGATAGATTGATTAGATAGATTGATTAGATAGAAAAGATTAGATTAGATT
>Ga0126342_10018364_pt1 | contig 11997 bp, 15 predicted proteins | sample Cyp1metagenome_FD_92528 | JGI IMG/M metagenome (GOLD analysis project Ga0126342, IMG submission 92528) | Coral microbial communities from Lord Howe Island, Old Settlement Bay, Australia - Cyphastrea 1 metagenome | ecosystem: Host-associated > Invertebrates > Cnidaria > Coral ... | reverse complement strand
CCTAAAATGGAGGTACTGTACCATATAAGGCCATATTTTGGGGGGATATCCCCTTACATAGCCCTTATATAGGCCTTATATATGGTAGGTACCTCCATTTTAGGATCCTGAAATTCCCATTGAAATCAGGGTATTCCCAATAACTCCAGTAAAAATAGTGTAAGAGTCGACGCGAGACTGAATACTTGGCCAACGAAATTCCTCGAAAAAATCGGGACATACCCGACCTCGTAAACATTTTCACAAAAAACTGATGGGAAAATCACCATTTTTTATAGGAAAACCATGGGAAAACCATGGGAAAACCATGGGAAAATGGTGATTTATACATAACTGATGGGAAAATCACCATGCTATTAATGGGTAAATTACCAGAGGGTATCCCCTTAATCATATATCCAAATTATCTTTAATAGATCCAAATGATATCCATATGGGCTATATATATATTATTCATAATATCATACAGTATATCAAATTTGATCTGAATCCAAAGTATCGTGAAAATTATATCCATTGATTATATCCATTGACTATATCCTCACGGCATCCCCATGAACGCAGTCTTTGTGGATCATCCCTTAAAAGTGGCAGAAAAACCCAAAACCCATTGACTAAGACACCGGATGTCTACCCCCCCGCTGTGGTGATGAAAAAACGCAATTTTTCATAGTTAAATCATGTTAAATCCAGGAAACAAATGAAATACTCTACATGAACTTGCCATAGAAATATGGAACATCATCCGTTTCTAGTTATTTTTATCCTATATTTTCTTTTTTTCCATTAGCAAAACGTGGTTTTTCCAGCCATGAGAAGTTCCCAAAAGATCCTCCGCTTCGGTCCTGTTGGGGCCTCGTTCACTCACGATGCTGCGAGGTTCGTCCCTTAATGTGCTCTCCAGCAATGGATCGAGCAACAGCCGACGTTGTGGTGGAAAATGACCGGCGCAAACGCAGACCTTGGCCACGGAAAGCAAATTCAGTATTAGTGACTAATATTATGATCATGATATGTTAATAACTGAGATATTATGGGATTAAAAAATAGTGATTAATGTTGACTAATAAGTTCAAGATGGCTGGTTACCAAAAATCACATGGTTTTTTAGCATTTAGAACATCATCGTACTATGGACATGCTTAAAATTCCAATGCTTTTTGGGGATGCATAACAATTACCTCACTTTGGGACAAACCAAATGAGTTTCAAGGTCTTGGGTGACTGAATTGTTCTTGAAGTTTGGATTCATAGGAAGAGGGTCTATAATTACACGTGTCAGTTCCAGCTATGTCACTAATGAAGCAGCTGCCTCTCAGCCGTGGGCCCCTCGGCCGGCAGCTTTGAGTTAAAGTAAAACAACCTGGGCCTTACCCTCTGGTAAACATACAAAAACTATGGAAAATCACCATTCTTATTGGGAAAATCCACTATTTCTATGGCCATTTTCAATAGCTATTTTGACATCACCAGAGGGTAAGATGCACATGCCCATGGTCTTCCCAACCATCCACATGTTATCCTCATCTTGTCGCTGCTTCAGATCACCAAGTTGGAAATGGACATCGTCATAGGAAAGGTGATGGAAAACCATGGGGCTTTGGGGTTGTTTTCCCATAAATTCTCAGTCAAATCAGATTGGTTGATTAACAATGAACCCATATAACTATGGTAATTGTATGTTGAATAGTTAAGAAATCTATGTTTATACGATCGCCTGGTACCCTATCGGTTACTTGGATGTGCATCCCACGAATTGGAAGGGAAGTGGTTGATAACCTGATAACCCATATATATATACATATATATATATGGGGATACTGCGTACGAATGAACCAACATTTGCCGGTGCTAGGGACTTGTGGCCAGTCTTCCGCAACAATGCTCCGATCTCCTGGCTGTTGTGGATAGCACCTGGAGTTCTGCTGCTCGCAGCCGTGCAAAGTTTCAATGCTGGGCATCCAGCGGTCCAAACGGGACTCGGGGCATGGACCGTGCGGCGAGCCTTTCACATGCTCGAAAGGTTGCACAGACCAAAGGCCAATGGTTCTCTCGATTGACAAAACAACTTTCGAATGCGTCTCGCTCTATATATACACATAAGTATATATATATAATTGTGTATATATATATATATGTCTATATATGTACATAACATTATATAACTGGTTTTAGTTTGACCCATTTACCAAATGGGGCCCGCACCCCCAAGTAGTGAACTCCCCCAGTTCGCAAGGACCTCGCGCAACTTGACCGTCGAGTGGCATAGTACTTCTGCACGCGCCGAGCAACAAACTGAAGCTGCGCGAGGAGGTAGCCTGGGATTGGACAATTGCCTGCAGGATGGGGCCCGCAAGATAGCTAAGTTGGTTTATAAGTGGCTCAACTATGGTTTATGGTAGATATAACTATAGATAACTATGGTGCATGGGGTTTATAAACCAACTTATAACTAGGGGGCCCCATCCTGTGGGGATTAGCCTGGTCAATGGAGATGTATATAGCATTGTAAAATTATATGACTAACAAGAATGGTGATAATTTACGGGATTGAATGGTATTTTTTATCACCATTGAACAAAGAGTTTTGATGATTCATTCCACTTAGTAACCATAGTTAATGTCAGCTATGTATCTATATCTATGTATATATATACATAATACATATCTATTTCTATATATATATACATAATACATATCTATTTCTATATATATATATACATAATACATATCTATTTCTCTATACATATATATATATATATATCATCATCATCATCATCATCATCATTCATCATCATCATCATCATCATCATTCCACTCGGGGGCCTTACTAGCCGGGGTTCCACGTGGGATTGGGATGACCCGACACCGGAGGGATCCGGAGGCGATAATTTGCCAAAAAGTGCCACGGGTGAACCCCACGGGTGAACCCCACGGTCACCCTGAGGCGAAACAGAGTGGATTGTGGATTTCACCAAGGGATCATAAGATTTAACCAAGGGATCTATCTCCAATTTTGGTAGGAACCAAGTGGATTGTTTATCCAATAGGGGATCTAGGGATCATATTTAATGGTTAATAAGGGAAATCATCCCCAAATGGACTATAATCCACATAAGACCCACATTTAAGGAAAATCATCCCCAATAGGGGATCATATTTAATGGTTGGTGGTTTTTCGCCACACCTCTGAAAAATGATGGAGTTCGTCAGCTGGGTTATGAACTTCCCAATATCAATGGCCATGACTCAGGAACCGATATATTGGAGGTACCTACCATATATAAGGCCTATTTTTTAGGCCTATGTAAGGGAATATACCCCCAAAATATGGTCTTATATGGTACAGTACCTCCATTTTAGGATCCTGGAATTCCCATTGACAACAACAATAGGGGATCTAACTGGGGGTATAACCGATTTACCAGGTGGGATGCACCCCAAGTAACCTGGCTAATCGGTTAATATTGGGACTCGAAGTACTACAATGGAATGTATTAAACAACAATAGGGATTAATACACATTACCCTCTGGTAAATTAACAGTTCGACCCTGAAAATCCCCCATTATTTAGTGGAAACTAATCTTCCAAATCCTATCTGGCAGGGTCTATGTTAATTTACTGGAGGGTAATAAGGGAAATCATCCCCAAATGGCCGAACAATTCAGGTTAGTGAAATAATATAATTTAGCCGATTTTGTTTATATCAATAGCCATTCAGGAACCTAAATTGAAGGTTCCTACCATATATAAGGCCTGGTTCTTAGGCCTATGTAAGAGAATATCCCCACAAAATATGGTCTTGTATGGTACAGTACCTCCATTGTAGGATCCTGAAATTCCCATTGATCTAATGGTTAATGGTATATAGATATCATTATATATATATATATATAATGGGGTATAAGCCACTTCCTGACTGGGGTGAAACACCAAGTAGTTGTGAATCATATGTGCCATGATCAAGTCACATGAAATTCATTTGGTGATTACACAACAGATGAATGCCCAAAGACAATCCCCTTTTCCCGGAAAAAGAATTCGTTGGAGATATGAATAATTGGAGATATGAACCATTAATTATTAACTATTGGTGTTGTGCACATGAACTACTCAATCATCTTTAACCATGATTAACCATAATTTATAATAGTTGAAATTGTGAAAGCCCCATAATCAACATTATAAACCATTGTCAACTTCAATAATGAATCATGAAATCAATTATTAACCATGATCAAACATTAATTATGAACCATTATCAATTATTCATTAACTTCACTAATTTCTAATTATTATTAACCAGCAGTAGTTGAACTTAAAAAGTTGTAAACTGCACTGAGTTAAACTGACCGCGTCAGAAGACGTCGGGATGGTGCCCCACGGCATCATGGCGAGTACAACAGTAGAACTCAGTAGAAGAAACCAGAAATCGCGCATTTACCATCCAAAACATGGGGATTCAAATAGGAGAATGATGAACCAATGATGAGGAATCAACAACGATGAGGATATTTTGGGTGATGAGCCAATGGTTATATGGTGAATTATGGGATAACATGGTAATATGATGATAATCTGGTTGGTGGTTTCAAGCTACCCCTCTGAAAAATCATGGAGTGAAAGTCAGTTGGGGTTATGAACTTCCCAACTGAATGGAAAGTCATAATCCATTCATGTTCCAAACCACCAACCAGATAATACATTACAATACTGCTTTGTCAAGGGCTTATGAACCACAGCCACGAAAAGGGTGAGTCTTCCAGCATCCATTCCCCTTATTGGGTCACCAAAATGGTCGGCAGGTTGAATCTCCATGATGACATGTAGCAGCTGTACGTTATACCCGGCCTGGTAAACATACAAAAAGCTATTGAATATGGCCCATAGAAATAGTGAATTTACCCATGAAACATGGTGATGTTCCATAGTTTTTTGTATGTTTACCAGAGATTACCAGAGGGTAAATGGAATTCTATGTCAAACAGATCTCAGTTCTACTTCTTTTGTCTCCAGTTACATAAACATGTTTATTTTTTTACATAGATGTGTTTGGTTTTGATACATCAGTGATACTCCATGATTGAACAAGTACGGATGATCAGCCACTCATTAATGATCATTAATCACTATCCCACCCCCATGTAGCCCTACATGTTGCAGTTTAGATGCCACTCATTTTTTCAATTCTCCTTGGGCTACGTATAGGGGGTGGGATAGTTATACATAGGAATCCTGGGATTCGAACGACAAGGTAGTCATCTCTGGTGACGGACTTACACTTTGCGAACTGGAAGCCATGGCCCAGTCGAAATAGTTGATTTACAAACTTAAAAATTGTGATTTTCCCATCAGTTTTTTGTATGCTTAGTCGTATAAGATAGGATAAGTTTCTCTGAAAATGGTACCGAAGAAATGGATGATCAATCATCATATTTCACGTTAGATGGCCATCTTATATATACACTTCATTTTCAGAGGAGTCACATACCCTCTGGTAAACATACAAAAAGCTATTGAAAATTGCTATTTATAGTGGATTTACCCATTAAAAATGGTGATTTTCCATAGTTACGTTAGTTTACCAGAGGGTATCATTTCGTTGTATGGTTGTATATATAAATATATCCGTATGATATCCCCATATATCTTTTGGTGGAATCACCATTTGTTCATTACTATATTCCCCATTTTGACAAAAAACAATGTGTATATAAAAATATATATATCATATATATATATATGTTAATATTATTATCATTATTATTTATATACATATCTATCCACTAATATTTCTTAGTAAAATCCCCAATTTACTCTCATCTCTGATGGTTAAGTCCACTATAGTGACCCCTCAACTCCCAGCCGGGAGGCCCAAGTAGGTCTTGGAACACAGCAGGGCGCCGGAGGTGTTCACATCCAAACCTAAACGGCAGATCGGAGGTGTGGCACGGCGCGGAAGGACTGGGAAGATGATATAATAGAGAGAGTGTCCATATATGATATTCATTTACTACGATAAATGTGTATTTACATGTGTTTACTATGGTATACTGGTATACTATTTCTTTTTTATTCTATGACATAGTATGGTTCATATATTTATATAGAGAGTGTACATGTGTCTATGTGTATATATATATGTACATATTTATTTACTACATTTATGTGTGTTGAATAATGTGGTGGAAAAATATCTTGTATATATATATATGTAGATTACTCAAATATGTGTGTTTGCCGCTGTTGTGTGCTTTGCCTATGTCTTTACTCATCTGATTTAGCTCATGCCATCCGATATTGGCTAATCAAAGCTCATTCTTGTCAAATTAAACTATGTGGCAATCAGTCAACACATCTTGCTATTTACCTAGTTACCTCTCTACCTATCTATTTACCTACCTACCTACCTACCTATCTAGCTACCTACCTACCTATCTATGTATCTATAGCTATCTACCCACGTATCTGTCTAGCTATCTATCCATCCATCAACCCCACCCATACATCCATCTATCTTCAAGTCATCTCATGTAGGCATGCGGATGTGTGGTGAATAATTCCTGATGTGTCCTGCATGAGCATAACCTCTTGATCCAGGGTGGTGTTTTCCTCTTGGCTGTGATACCCTCTGGTAAACATACAAAAAAAGCTATTGAACATGGCCATTTATACTTGATTTACCCATAAAAATGGTGTTTTTCCATAGTTATGTTAGTTTACCAGAGGGTAATTCTTGAGATTCTGTCTCTGTGGAACCTTTGCAAATCCTCGCGCTGGATATTCTACACATACCCAGCGGATGGAAGGGCGCCGGGGGGACTTCAAATGATACCCTCTGGTAAATTAACATAGACCCTGACAAATAGGGGTTGGAAGATTAGTTTTCATTAAAACTAAGCTATTTTCAGGGTCTATGTTAATTTACCAGAGGGTAATACCAAGCCATAAATACTCTTGTTCTTTAGAGTACCAATAACTTGGACTACCATCTGGTTATGACTAACAGTTTGCCATGGAAAATCACCATGCTATTTATAGGTAAACCATCTATAAATATGCCATTTTCCATGGCTATGTTAAATAACCAGATGGTACTTTAAATTGATGTTCCATCCAATAACTGGGAAATCTATATTGAGAACCATTGATGGACAACAAACAGCACCCCCTTCACTTGGAAATCCGTTGACATTCCCCAATGCCATGCCGCCATAGGAACGGTGAACAATGCCGTGCTGTGCTGCTTCATCATTAACCACTGGCCACGTGTTGAAGTTTTGCATCAGCCAGTCCTGCAGCTACTGGAATCATTTGTAGTAGAACCCCCATTTAAGTGACACGTGGATATCATCTTTGCACATCTTCACAAGATTCACCAAGAACTAGGCACGATGATTTTCCCTACGACTTCTCGGCCATGTGGTACTTGGAACATCGAGGGTTGCAAAGTCCCAACTATGGAAAATCACCATTTTCAATGGGTAAATCCACTATAAATGGTCATTTTCAATAGCTATCTTAAATTACCAGAGGGTATATATATAATGTCAACCCTGGATTAATAAACCCCTAGGCTGTTTAATTGGGGGGGTACCATTTAAGTATCAGATTATGACTATTGGAGGAGTACCCCCCTAATTAATAAACCATGGTTTATTAATCCGGGGTTGACATTATATATATATATCCCATTCATGACAACGTTGTGAGAAGCGTCCGATGGAACCTCGATGGATTCCGTAGGAAATGATCTGGCAACTTAATGGGTGCTCCTTACCCGACTTCCAGGGGGATATCAATGTACTTGGGAGTTTGGTTACCCTCTGGTTATGTCAAAATAGCTATTGAAAATGGCCATATAAATAGTGGATTTTCCCATTAAAAATGGTGATTTTCCATAGTTATGTTAAATTACCAGAGGGTGATACTTGGAAATCAATGAAGAACACGTAAGAAACAACTTAATCCCAATAGGTGTTTGTCTTGAACGAATCACATTTTTTTGGCAGTTCCATCCGTCCATCCAACATTTCGCCAGAATCCCGTCATGTCTCGAAGTGGCCTCACTTCCACTTCCCTCGGATTCATCATGATTTGCTGAGACTCGTAGGGGAAAAATGGCAGCAGAAACATCTTGTTGTGAGGTCGTTTGGACCGTCAATTCCTAGCTCTTGCCCAGGGCATCATGTCCAGGTTGTCGTCAAAGTCTGCCCATCGCACTCTTGGGGTCAAGGAGCCTGAAACTTGCAGATGCGATGATCGCGAAAGATGATGTAAAGTAAAGTTATCAGATGTTATCAGTACGCATCCAAGGTTTCCCAATAATAACCCGAGTTGTTGTATTCTTAGTGGTTAAATCCCTCATTCACATCATGTTTATCCTCCGATCATCAAACCTGGCTAGTGATGATTTTCCCAGTCAATCCTCTACTTATAGGGGATGTCCCAGCTTGACACCGGAGGGTAAGCGGTAAATCCAATAAACCTCTATATGGGGGATGGTTTGGCAATTCCACTAATCATCATTCATCTGCACTATGAATCTCAATTAACTAACTATTATTAACAATTTGTTTACTATCCGAATGGGCCAAGTTGTAATAGATTATCTTAGTATCATGGTGAATTTTAGATATCTGCTGGTTAGGACTCATTTTACCATTGCAACAGATTAAAAGTACTATAGTTCGTATCATACCAAGGTTGACCCAGTTATATTCCCATGAATCCACGATGTCGCCCGCCAGTTGGGTATTCTTAATCTGGCACTCCTGCACGTGCTTGCCACGTGACTTCTTCACGACCTAGCGGACAAGCTGGCGCTGAAAAAAGAGGTCCATGTTCAGCCTGAAACCCAGTGGGTGAACATTATGTGCAAAGATATCTGCAGTGAATTCAAAAAAAAACTTGAAATGACTGGAAACTAAAGATTGGCCCTCTGGTAATTGAACAGTTTGCCATGGAAAACATTATTTTTTTTCAAAGGCAATTTACCTAGTAAGTATTGGCATTTTCTAGATTCTATGTCATCCTGTAACAAATTACAAGAAGGTAAACCATTTGGTTAGTCACATCCCTACTATACATGATTATACTCCCAATTTATCCCCATAGAAATAGATGGTTAAATCCGATTAAATAACCATGAACCCATGAAGTCCGAATGATCATTAAAATTCCATCGAATCCCAATAAATCCATTATGATCATTCAGATTCCATTAAATCCGATTGAATTCCATTGAGTCTCATTGAATGAGCATGACAACTCCATAAAATCACAATTTAATCCAATGAACGCACATCAATTCACAATTCAATCGGCATTATAGATCACCATTAAATCGCCATAAATTAACACCATGACATCGCCATTAAATCACCATATCCTCCCGCGCTAAGGTTCCCAGCCTTGGGTGTATCGACTTCATCCCATCCCACAGAAACGTTCCAACCAGGAGCTTTCGACAAGACGTAGACATCACCTGGTCTCGGAAAACGCAGAAACGTTATTGCTTTGCCGGGCATATATTAATGTATGTATATACTATATATAATATATGATTATTTATTGATATTTGATTACTAGTGTTATCATTATTATTATGATGTATTCCTAAATGATATATTCCTATATGATGTATTCCTATATCATGTCTTATGATGTTAGATGATACTGTATTATATTATATGTTTTATTCTGTTATATTATGCATATTTTTAAAGAATTGTTGATGTATATATGTGTACGCATGAGTATTCATTGAATTTTATTGACAGTTTCCAAATGTGCATGGGATATGTCAGTGACAGGATTGAAGTTGTGGAAATGAGCTATGAACCATCAAAACAAACTATTTCTCCCTACCGCCCATGAACCCAGCGGCGTGTACCTTGCTCCAAGAGCACCGACATTTCATCCATGGCTAACGGAAGAGCGCCTGGTTTTGGCACGGGGAGGTGACCACTGCTGGGGACAAAAGACATTTTATTTCAACTGGGTGGGTACTCTCCAGTAAACTACAAAACATATCAAGCCAGTGGGAAATTAAGTAACACTTCTGTTAAATGATGTTAATCAATGGTGAATACTTTGACTGGATTGATAATGGCTGATATTGGGATTTATGCTCCAGTAGGCCAACATAGCTATACAGTATAGACCCTTTAGTTTCTTTGAATCAGCTCTGAAGAATGGTGATTTTCCATAGTTATCCATAGTTTCTTGGGTGGAGCTTCAATAGGGTTTCCCTGAAATCTTCATCTCTCATGGAGAAGCACGTGTTTTTAAAGATTGCCGGCTTCAATCCATCCCAAGAAAATCCGCAGTTTGCGATCATCCATGAAATACGCTTCTAAAAAACAAGTTCTGGTAAACCTGAGGATCAGAAACCTGTTACCCTCTGGTAAACTAACATAGCTATGGAAAATCACCATTTTCAATGGGTAAATCTACTATTTCTATGGCCATTTTCAATAGCTATTTTGACATAACCAGAGGGTAAACCATCCATGGGGTTAGAATGGTTACCTCTTAAACCATCCATTTGAGGATCCATCCAGAAAAAATAACTCCCAATTGCCCTCGGATCATCCATTCCACATTAATGTCAACCCCAGATTAATAAACCATGGTTTATGAAGAAAAGGGGTGGAACTCCTCCAATAGTCATTTCATCCAATACTTTTTTATGGTACCCCCCAATTAACCAGCCGTTTGGGGTTTATTGATCCAGGGTTGACATTACTCCCTCTGAAACCTGCCTTCCTTCTCGACATCCAGAACCTCGAAAACGGGGATCAACCGGGACAAACGGGGGATTCCTAAAATCGAAAGCAACCATTTGGGGATCCACCATTTATGGAAAACCCCAAATTGACATTTGAGAGAGATTCTCTGTGCGACACAGGGAATTCTCGTATAAATCCAACCCAGAAATGTGGGCGATTAAAAGGAGAAAAACATGGGGAGATCCATGGCGGTTGAGTAGAGATGTAGCGAATATCGGCCACCAAAGTTCAATCACTACAAGATGGGGGTCTCCAAACGATAGCGAACTTGGTGCAAATAATTCCCATGAATCAACCAAATTATGTATACATATATTGGACTGCCCCCCCTTACACTAACAGTCACCGCAACCCAGACCACAAAAAAAAAACAAGCACGATGGACCCAAAATGCCATTGAGAAGTTGGCTTGGCACATTTTGTCAATCTACCAACCCACAAAGAAGTTGGGTTTTTCACAGCATGAACCCAATAGTTCATAAAGAAGTTGGGTTTGTATATACTTTGACCGGAAAAGGCCAAAAGAACAACAAACCGAAAAGAACCCATCAACCGTAATAGATGCAAAGTTTTCCATTTGAGCAATGACTTTGCCACCTGTACCATCTTCTAGATTCTGCACATCCCTACTCAATCCATGAAATGCACATGTCACATGGTCATGTGGCCACACTTGCTGGTTGACCATTCTGTTCACTATTTGTCTCAAATTGGTTTTCGGACGCATCCATCATGCCACCCCCCAATCATATCGTAAGTATTGATATTGACAATTCGTATGATATGATTTGGTGTGATGTCAAATGATATGATTCGATATAATATATTAATTAGTCAGCATAGGCAGCATGGGCCGTTGTTTTGTTAGTTTAGATAATCTTGTGACTACGGTGCAATTAAATTAAATCATTTTAGTTTTATCATCATCACTTGAATCACTAATATCAATCGCCTTATGAAAGCCGAACCGGCAGTATGCACCATGACTGCCATGGCCATGACATAGTTTTCAGTTTTAACAATTACCTAAAGATAACATTAACCATTAACCAGAAATAATGCCAAAAACACATCACATTATATGCTTCGAATAGATTGTACATCGGCTTTGGCTGTTGTCACTTTTCTTACCTTTCAGATCCTTTCAGCCTCTCATTTTTCATAATTTGTCCAAATAAATTTATTGTGCTAAAGGCTGAAAT
>Ga0126342_10018363_pt1 | contig 11998 bp, 13 predicted proteins | sample Cyp1metagenome_FD_92528 | JGI IMG/M metagenome (GOLD analysis project Ga0126342, IMG submission 92528) | Coral microbial communities from Lord Howe Island, Old Settlement Bay, Australia - Cyphastrea 1 metagenome | ecosystem: Host-associated > Invertebrates > Cnidaria > Coral ... | reverse complement strand
GCCAGCTGGCTCCGCACCCGCCGCTTTAGCGAGCCTACTTTTCGACCCTCCGGAGCCACAAATCATTGGAAAAACAAAGTGTTTCGCGACTTTCCTACCTTTTCGCGCATCTGCATCTTCTTTTTTCTTGCTCTTTCTCTTCTACTCTTCTTTCTTCTAATCTTTCTCTTCTCTCTGCCTCTTCCCTGCTCTGCTTTTCATCTGTCCATATTGTCGGAAGTTTGACTTCTAAACTTCCTTCGATAACCCACAACGTGACGACGTGACTACATCCAAGGCTGATTGTGGAAAAGGACCGACAAACCACTTCTTCGCCAGCAAACAAACAGGAAACGCGTTGCGAGACATGTGGACATCATGTTTTGCAGGGGGGGCTGGTTGTTCAGCTGCTTAGGCGTAGGAATAGGATCTTCCTTAATATCTTTCCAGTATCCCGTGAGACATTGTTTCAGCTCAACCATTTTACAAGTGTCCCAGAAAGAGCAAAGGCCGCAGGTTTCAAGAGATTGGTTTACCATGGTCAACCTGTACACCGGTGCGCGTCAGCACCATGTGGCCGCACATGCCTTTGTGCGCCTAAAAATCACTACCACAGATTCAAACTCATAGGATGTATTCCAGGTACTCACCAATCCAGCGATGTGCAGCCCTACCACGGTTTGGTTTTTGATGAGGGTACAGAAGGAGCGCTGGGGACGTCTTCATTTGGCTGTGGAAGCATAGGTCAAGGCCGCAGAAAATCTGGACCCAACGCGCTTTGCCCCGTAGCCGAGGAAACTTACCACATTTAATTTTAGGACTGATGCTGCTGATGCAATGAAAGCATTGAATACCCGAACAGTAAAGTGTTATATAAGAGGAAAGGTGGATGATGGATTCACACCTGGGGATTCAAAGTGCCCTTGGAATTCATCAAAGCGGAAGACTGAGGCCAAAGATATGCCAAAGATGTCAGGGCCACTCCTGGGCCTTCGTAGCTTGAACTTCTTTGGCAATGGTGGGTGCCAGAGGCGCATTTGCAGCCACTTGTTTCTGAATATTTTTGCAAGAGTCCGGCGAAACAGACCATTTTGCGGAAGTCAATTTGCCATGGTTCTAAGTTTCGTTGGATTATGCGGGATTTTGTGTCAGACTCATACGGTTAAGTTCTGGCGTCATGTCTCCGAGGCGGGGTTTCACATGGGCATCTTTGAAATTGAATTGAGCCAAGGTTTTGCAATTGAATTCTGCAATCCAGACTGAAACTGCTTGAAACCTTCAGCCATTGCTTCAGATGCTCCACCAGTGCCCTGTGACGCTGAACCTCACCCTGCCACAGCATTGATCTCAGGTCTTGAAAAGAAACGGTGACAAGTTTGACAAGTTTGAAAAAAAGTGGGGCGCATTTTCATTTGTTTCATATCAAATTTATATAATTGCGTCGTTTGGTCAGAAGCCATCTTTGTAGTCTTCATCAAACAAACATTGCCAAATTGAGTAGTCATACGAATCCCAGCATTGTTGGCAACGTTTGTTGCTGGTTCTCTCACCGGTGCAAGGTTTTGGACTGTTTCACGTGGCTTTGTGTGGCCTGCCATGCTGGACCACAGGTTGGTCAGAGCATGTCATAGGCAAGGCCAGGGCATTTCACGCAGAGTTTTCTTATGTTTTTTCACGCCATAAAAAAATCCTCGATTCAAGGCTTTCCATTCTTGTTGCACTTGGATCGAACAGATTCGCGAAAATACACAAGCATTTTACAAACATGTTAAACATCATGGCTATTTATGGACTGAGCACGTTGGGCTCAAGCCATTGACTTCTTGTGCTTAGACGCAGACTTAGCCGCTGGCCTCTCATGGCCTCTCATCGCATGCGTGTGACAGCCGTGGCTGTTCTGTTTGCGGCTGGTGTGCGGCAGTTCCTGGCAGACGGACAGACCTCTGGTAGCTGTCACCTACAACTCCATGGCAAGGGCGAATTGAAATCAGCAAAACATGCTGTGGGAGGTGGGGAGTGGCCAATGGCAAAAATGCCGGTGGGCTGGTGGGATATTGAGTTTACAACATTTGATAACGTCAAATGAGCGACCACTTTACCGTGGTGAAACATGTATCCGGGTGAGTGGACCAGTTTTCTGAAAAGTGCCACAATGGGAGCAGTAAGAACTCCCCGAGAACTAGATAGGAAGTTAAAAATGATAAACAAGGAATTGGAAAACCATCAAAACCGTGGAAAAGAAACGAAACCCATCAAACATGGAAAATGAGGTCGGAACTCCTGTCCTTCTGCCGTTGATTCACATAAAGTTGTTAGCTCAAATGATGTATTGTTGTTCCTCACCTTAGCGTGACCCAAGTTTTGTGGGTGAATCATAGGAACTATGAAAGCCTTGTCGTTTGGGCCCGGCGTAGGAACGAAGCGCACAAGGTTGTTTTAAACCCCCTCCGTTTAGAACCAAACCAAACAAACACCAAAAAAAAGCAAACCACTTAAATCACAGTGATGTCATTACGTGGCATTTCAGAGTGAGCTTTGTTTTAAATTTATGTTTCACGGTGTTTTACTCATCAAGGATAGAGGTGTGGAGCACAAACAATTCTGCAACTCCCCTTTTTTTGTGCACCACGGACCGATCCTACGCACCGGCGCCGTATGTGCCGGATTCATTTGGGCTTTTGACATCTGCTTGGTTTTGCGGGGTTAACAGCTCAAGCAATCATGCCGTGGAGATCGAATGTTGGTGTGCCTTTGGGAGTGCTTCTTTTGATTTTTGAACAGTCAGTGCAGGATGGGTTTTCGAATGCAATAGTCTCACAGGCGGAAATTCCTGGCTTTGATGAGGCCGTTCCTGGTGATATGTTTGGAGGTCCTCTCGACTCGAAGAATCAATCGAGCTTGACACTTGGTCTTTGCAGGAGTCCCCAGGTGGCCTCTCTGGGGATCATGGAGCACCTCCACATGAGGGGGAGTCAGCAGTGTTGGGATGGGACAGAAAGCGGCCTTCAGAAGGTACAGCTATGACAAGGGGCGTGGGTATCGACGATGGACTGTTTTTCAAGATGGTTAAGCTGCCACGTACAGGACTGCCCAAAGAACCTTGGGCATGGCTTGGTTGGCCATGCCTACAGTTGGAAAGTTTGAAAGCCTTCATGGAATTTCACCCACAGTCGAACCTCCGGAAAAGACCGCAATGAGAACTCCATTTCACCACAAGCGTCTTTTGGCCACAAGGCTAGCACAAACTGACGATCAGTTGAGGGCAAAGGCGCTCAGGCGTCTCAGGGACCTTATTTTGGTGGCTCCATCGCAGTCACAACTGGGCCGTGCGCTACTTGACTCTTCGGGACACTTTCAGAAGTTTTTGCAGATGCCTTTAGAAGGAGGGCCACTTCCACTCTGGTCAAGAGATCGCTGGATTACTACACAATGACAGTTTGGATGCATCAACATTTGGACCTATTGCCCATGCAGTTGTCAGAAGGCGTCGTTTATCAGTACTTGTCATGGCTTCGTGACACAGGTGCTGCACCAACCTTTGCTGATGCGACAGTCAAGTCCATTTGGTTCATGCGTGCCACCGCAGGTATCAGTGGTTTTTGTCCTAAGTCTTTCACTTCTCGAATCTCTGATGTCTGCAGGGACATGTACATGAGAAAGAGGATCCTGAAACAGGCACCGCCATTTCCTGCAAGCGTGGTCAGAGCCCCGGAGGGATATGCATTGACTTGCAACATCGAAAGTTGTTCAATGTTCACCAACTTCATTTTGTTCTGCATTTATGCCAGCTGCCGCATTGGCGACGCCACCCAGATCAGGAGCGTTGAGTTTTCCAGGCATCAGGACGTTTTTTTGGTAGAAGCGGCTACCTCAGATGCAAAGAGCACCAGAGCACAATGGAGCGTTGTAGGATGCTCCTGCCATTTACGGCGATTGGTTGGGGGCTTCACCCAAATCCCTGGTGCATCAAATGGCGGATGCAATTGGACTCCATGGAACATGAGACAATCATGCCAGTTTTTTGAGAAGTTTCAGGTCAGTTTCTGAGTCGACGCCTAACTACCTCAGAGGCCAAATTGTGGCTGAAGGAGATTCTGGTTCGCGCTGGCCTTACAACCCTGCAGGCGTCGCAGTACAGTACACACTCATGCAAGGCGACAGCGGCGACATGGGCTGGTAAGTTTGGGATTTTTTCCATGGATGAGAGAAAAGGATGTTGACGCATCACATGGACGCCAATTCAATGATGCCCCTCACATATCCAAGGGACAATTTGACAGCGTTGCGCTCTCAAATTTTCAGAATGCTGACTGCCATTCGCAACTTTGAGTTCAATCCAGATCATTCAAATGCGACACGCATCTACTGGGAAAACCAATACATTTGCGAAGACCCAGGGGAGCCTGAGAAGACTGGGAAGGTTCTGAAACCGATGTTTCAGGCGATGAACATTTTGATGAAGGTGGGCACTTCATGCGTGACCAACAAGTCTCAGCCGATGTGGTATCTGGTGACAAGTTACTGCACAAAGAGTCAATGGTGGTTAACATGAAGGGATATGCTGGCACGTTGTGGTGTGGCTGCAAACTGTCTGTCAATTCCAGGGCATGGCAGCAAGGCGACCCGGACCTCACCCAGCTGTTAATATGCCAACAGTGCGACAGAGCCCAGCCTTAGATAAAAGACTGAGTCATCAAACCAGGTTGACATACAGCTCGCAAATTTTTAAATCGTAAACTGGAATAAATATCATTATCATGAGTTCAGGTGGGGTGGACAAGTTTGAGGCGGCCATTGATGCCGTAATCCAAGCAATCCACGTCATGAGAACATCATCTCGGTGCGTCATATTGAGGCGGTGAATCATCGCAATCCAATTGACAGCAGTGACGTTTTTATTTCAGTCCCGGATCAGCGTGCCAATCCTGAGCCCTATCTGTTCAAAGCTCAGAGGGTGTGCAGTCGGGTGACATTCAAGACAGTGTGAGTTCATTGTGATTTATGTCACGGCATTGCACTTAGCTTGATAATGTCCCCCCATTCAATCTGGTTTTCATTCACATGTGTCGCTTTCAGGTTTAACAAGCTAAGTCCTTCGAACTTCCTTTCTCAACTGCAGTAGGACACGTCCTTTGAAACCTGACATTCCTGCGTGTTGCCATGGTGTCACTGGAATCAAAGCCAGCTTGGGAGGCACGAGCCAGATAGGAGTCCCGGACGGATTCATCATTGAACTCCAGCAGGCAAAGCTGGATACCTTTGGCCAGTGGGCATTTTGCTGCGCATTTTGCTGCGCAGGGGATCCGAGTGGCATGGATGATACACCAGTTAAGGAACAAAAGCATCAGTTTGATGAAGCTCAGTGCAGAGAACTGTCACAGGTTCTTACAGCTAAGGCAGTAGCTGTCAGACTTTTGATAGGAAGGGACGTAGCGCCACAGGAGATGGTCTTGTGCCGCCGCCTCTACTTTGAAAGTCGAACATACGCAGTGTCAGACATGCACGCCCGTATAGACCACAGTGCTGATGACCGACCCGGAGCCATGCCCTTAGCAGAACGCATGGCGCGCATTGAGAAACAGAAAACGGCGCTGGTAGATGTTACGTGGACGGCGGAACTTGAACCTGCCCACAAGCTAGGAACACTTGGTTTTCATTCCACCTCAAAAGTGCATTAGCCGCATTCAGGAAATTCAGCAAGAGAAGAATGAGGTGGCCTTGACGTTTGATGCAACAGGTGCTACCAAGCTGGGCAAACGTGCAGAGGAGCTCAAGTGCGACACCAACGGTGACATTAATTTGAGGAACGCCTGGACTAGGCGTAATCTGGCTTTTGAAGGAGCCCAAGTGCAAATTTGGAGCGCACGAGTGTTACAAGTGCGGGGTGAACGGCCGTACAATCAATGTGAACACGGACTCGGAACACAATTAGGGGAGCCCACTGCGGAGAAGCGCCAAGCGACCTTTGCGGAGTTCTTTTCAGGGTCAGGCAGTTTTAGCCAGGCCATGCGAAAAGAGGGCTTCCAGGTGTTTCCAGTTGATCATAATGCAAATCGTTTTGCACCGAAGGTGCCGACATTCAATATTGATTCAAGCAACTCTGATGAAGTCAAAGTAGCTGTGCAACTGTTTATTGTACTGGTTCATTGTGTTTTAGAAGGATCTTCTTTGTTTGATATTCCATTTTGGCTCAAGGACTTTCATTTGTATGTATATTTTTTGTTTTGGTGTCTTCTCAGACATTCAGGCGTTTGGCGTTTTCTGTTTTACAGCCACAACATGCTAAGAACAGCAGTTTTTCATGTGGCATGTTTTCAATGTTGGCTTTTTCATGTTGGCGGTCATGTGACAATTCTCACTTGCTTTTGTGGCATTCCGGGCGGTCCCGGGCGGCATGGATTGTGCTTCGGCCTCGACCCTTTCTCTGGAACAATTAATCACTGCTTTGTTGATCATTGTGAACGAATTGTGCCATCGATTTCGCATTCCTTTGAGTTCTACAGCATCAGTACCCCTGCCAACTCAACCTGACTTGGAAGCAGCTAGTGCATCAGCTCCTCCTGTCCGTGGAGCGTGTGGGGCTAGGTGCCGTTGGTGCGAAGCGACTTGTGGTAGGTCCAAACCTGGCCATTCGGGCCATAGCTGCTATACCCGCCGTCATTGGCGTGATGAGTGAATCTTTAGGGGACTGGTCTTTTGTGTACGATTCTGTTGATCCTGCACATCCTTTTCAGGTGCCTCCGGTAGCGATTCAAGCCAGGCCAAAATTTGCTCCTTTGCAAATCCCGTCAAGATCTCAGGGTCCTCGGATTAGTGCACAATTTCAAGTTTCTGCATTAGTACCACCTGTTGAACGTTCGTTGGACTCACAGGGGGCTTTTAGCGGACAAATTTCAAAGACATGTTGGTATTCCTAGAGTCACCTCATTGCGGACACCTTCAAGTTTACCACGACCACAAGAGCCTCCGTCGGACTCCATTCAAATTCAACCAGGTGACACTCCATTGCAACTCCCTGATTTGCATCTCCCTGTGCTCAGAAGCTGGGAGGCCGCCAGTCGGGACACTACGACAGTGGCTGCAGGAGTAGTGGAATCAGTGATCACGAGTCCGGGCCTTTTGACATCGACAAGTCAGTTGCAGGGTTCATCACGGTTGCCTTCAGGTCGAGGTCGACAACATGCATTGACTAGGTTTTGTTTTTCAAGCTCTTCACAGCTGATTTGTACGATGTGGTATGACCTGTTGAAGGAAATTGGAAACCGTTCCAGGATTTGGCAGGAGACTCAATTGTCTCAACATCAGCAGGTCCACCTGAATCGTATCCTGGACAGCGTGGCGCCTGGCGCAGCTATGAAGTATATTTCCAGTTGCAATTCGTTTTTCAAAACATGCCGCACACTGCAGATTCATTTGGATTCCATTTCAGATGTCCAATTAGCAGATGTTTTGATTACCATGTCACTGTCTAGATCGACATCGCACTCAAGTGGCTCCTGCAGTTCAGTCATTAAAGCGTCGCGCTGGTTGGTCAAATCGGCTGAAGTGGAGTGCTTGCAAGTGGTGAATTCAGTGCTGATTGGAACCTTTTTGATTCAGAAGGTACCCCGAGACAGGAAGCAAGCCCCTCCACTTCCGCTGTGGATCCTTTTCCAGTGGGAAAGAAGGGTTTTGATGTCAAACTGCAGTCTCACAGAAACCATTTTGCTGGGAGCTTTTTTACTGATGGCTTGGGGTTCATTACGTTTTTCAGATGCTCAACGCATGGACTTGGGGGAAGTGATTTATCACAATGGAACTATGCGAGGGGTCGTCTGGAGATACAAGACGGCGGTCAGTGGTATGCCGATTGCAGTGGCAGCAGAAGGCTTCCTCAGCCAGGGGTCACACAATTCGTTGTGGAATTTCCTCACGGTTTTGGACACCGTGTTAACCAAATCAGGCATGTCCAATGTCGATTTCCTGATCCCACTGGTGGACGAAGATGGCCCTTGCTATCCATTGGAACCCGTGGACTATGCGACCTCCCTTTATCATTTGAGGAGGCTTCTGAGTTGCCCGTGGCGGCAGCGCTCAGATCTGTTGCAGCATATCAAATTGAACTTCACACTGCACTCCTTGAAGGCCACGTTGTTGTCATTGGGGCCACAACTACATGAGCAGACCACCCCTGAACAGCGATTGTCCCAGAGACATCATGCTGATCCTCATAGCAGTTTGGCCACATATTCTCGGGATGCAGTGTGGACTGCATTGACCTATCAACGGAAGTTAATCCTGCAGGTGCAGCAGGGATGGAGGCCCTCATTGCCCAGCATAGAGGCAGTCAGGCTCCAATGGTGGAACCCTTGGTGGTGTTGGAGAAGTTTATGAAACAGCTTCAAGAATTTGACTTCCAGCGGTTCAATTTTTCTGACGCAGTGGCAACTGACCTTCCTTTGGCGGTCTCGTCATGAGTCATCAGGGGAAAGCTCAGACAGTTCTACTGACTCCTCATCTGAAGAAGAGTCTACGGTACCACAGCCCAAAACGGCCAAATTGGATCTCTCGGCCGACGTGGATGAGGTATTGTGATTGGTCGCTACAAGGCGGTGGTTCATGCCCTGATTCAAGCGCCGGATGGTGCATCATGGAGGCCACAATGGCAAGGTGTGGCTCTCAAACCTGCATGTGGCAGGCAAATGAAAGACTTGGAAGCGGAATTGATTGACAGATTAGATTCCACAATGCAGCTTTGCCAGCATGCTGCGTGCAGAAAGATCTGGCATACCTGCCAGTTTATGAACAAATCGGGATAACTTCCGATGGCGTGAGTGAAAAATATGTTGGCGACGTCAAACTTGACTCCAGGATATCTCCTGGACACCATAGTTGATCATGGGTGCATTATGCTTCTTCACTCATAACATACTCATGTTGATTTTTTATGTTTCCATTGAGCGTTTACACAGCCATGTTTCAGATTTATGGCGTCAGGTTCACAGGTTGAACCATCTGGACATGGGGTGGGTCACCCCTTTTTTCATGCATACCTGCATGAAATGGCATAACTCAATATGCTTTCGCTATATATATATAGATAGGTGAGGGATCTAGATTTTATCTCATTTGGCTCATAACAAATGAAAGTCCTTGAAGAACCCTTCGTTTCACAAAACCATCGGCAGTCCATTTTGGACTGATGTGCGGCACGTGCTCCAGAGCCCGTGAAAGATCCCTGGCACAACATCTCAGGCAACAGGGAGCGCCTGAGCCTCAACCCCTGAGAGACGCCATACACCCGTTTGGGAAACCCAATTTTCAGCCGATGGACAAGGCCAAGGTGGATAAGGCAAATGTCATTCATCGACATGCGATTCTTTTGCTGCATGTGTGCTTTCAGCTGGGTTGCATTGTGTCCATCGAGAACCCGGCAAGAAGCTGGCTGTGGGCCCTCTTGGCCCAGTTGGTCAAGCAACACCATGATGCCCAGTTTGTTACATGGTACTTTTCCTTGACCGCAACAATGTTTGACGCCTGCATGCATGGGTCAATGCGAAATAAGAGTACAACTTTTCTGGGCGCCGCAGGCGTGTTTGACTCCCTTGGCATCAGATGCGACGGCTCACACACGCATCAACCATGGTCGGCGTCCAACGGCTCATAGTGGTTGGGTGTTCGACACGGCAGCAGAAGCCGAGTACCCAAGTTTGCTCAGTTGTCGTTTGGCGGCCTGTATTTTACGGCATGTCCCTACGGAACAACTGCATTTGAAGTTTAACACGCTGCGTTTTACGAGCCTTCAAGTACAAGGTCGCCAACACAAGACCATGCCGCAGATGATCTCAGACTTTTCAAACTTTTTCTGGGTTCAAGAGGGGTATAAGCCCAACCACAATGAGAAACTCCTGCCACCTAAGACAGCGGGGGACGAAAACGAGGTGGAGAGCCATGCAGATTCTTTTCATGATGGAGGATTGAAGGATGGTGTTTTCCTGGAGCCAGAGCAACACATCCAACGAGCTTTGACCTTGCAGTACCCAATGGATGCGTCAGCGTCCATTCCTGACATGTTGAAACGAGCTGTTTTCAGGATGTTGACAACGGAACCACACATGCTCGCGAAAGAAAGACTGGAGATGCTGAAGCTCTACAAGTCTAGAGCTGAACAGTTGCAACAAGACGAAAACATGCTCCAAGCAGGCCTTCCTAGACATGTTCAACAAGTGGCTAAGGGCAAGAGGTTGCTTCTTCTGACAAACGCAACTTGGGGGTCATTGTCATAGACCCACTTTCTGGGGCTCGCCTTTGTTTTGCTGGGGCCGTCCCAGAATTCCTACTCACAGCCTGGAAGCACTTGGTTGGGGAGCAGTTGATTTCTTGAAGCCCTGGAGCCGAGAGAAGTAGCCCTCCCGGTGCAACCAGTGCCCATGTTGATTTACGCGGGTGGAGCCTTTGAGGGGACAAACGCAACTTGGGGGGCCATTGTCATAGACCCACTTTCTGGGGCTCGCCTTTGTTTTGCTGGGGCAGTCCCAGAATTCGTACTCACAGCCTGGAAGGACTTGGTTGGGGAGCAGTTGATTTGTCAGATTGAAATTTATGCGGTGCTGTGCGTGCATTGGAAAGTCCGACATCTCCTCCACAAGCGTCGCTTGCTGCTGTTTATCGACAATGAGCCTTGCAGGTTCGTCCTTATAAAGGGCAGGTCGCCCTCAGACCCACTTTTCAGAATGTCACATGCTTGCGCTTGCATAGAGGCGTCCATGCCTTGCTACGTTTGGTATGAGAGAATAGCCTCGCATAGCAACCCAGCCGATCTGCCCTCAAGGTCACGTTCTGGAGAAGCATGTGCAAAGCGGTCCTTAGAGTTTGTGGGTGACATAGCCTTGCCCTCGGAGTTGCTGGCAGCCTTGGTGGACGGAGTGCCTTTTCCAAAAATCACAAAGCCAATGGAGACCTTCACTGGGTCATGGAGCCACGGGGGAAAGAAAGAGGACGACATAGATATATGACATGAAAAGCTGAGGTCTTGAGAAACACGAGACAATCCAGCCAGTGTCAACGCTGAGGTCTCCAACAGACAGTCCAGCAGGATATCAGAAAACACCTCCGTGAGATTTTCCCCGACGCGGTGTCCAAAAAGACTTCAGCCGTTGCTAGATGCCACACTTTATTTTCAGTTGCATGTCCGTTTGAGTTTTTGATTTCTTTCGAAGGCGCGTATCCAACGACGTATACATATGGATTATTTTGGCTAGACGTGGTATGTTCTTAAAAATACCCTTATACGTCTGCTTTGATAGTAGGTTTGGTTTCTCGGAAGTTTAACTTGTAAACAACCTTGAGGGCTCAAAAGACGGATATGTGCGATTCAATCTTGTTCAAGCATTTTAGCACATTCAATTTTCAAGTATGTTCGAAAGAAGTTTAGAAGTCAAACTTCCGACAACATGGACAGATGAAAAGCAGAGGTGGTAAGAGTCAGAGAAGAGAAGAGAACAAGAAAGAAGATCAAAAAGAGGAAGTCTCAGAAGAAAGAGGATCCAGGTGCGCGAAAAGATAGGAACGTCGCGAAACACTGAATTTTTCCAATGATTTGAGGCTCCGGAGGGTCGAAAAGTAGGCTAAAGCGGCGGGTGCGGAGCCAGCTAGCCGGATGAGATATGAAAAATTGCGCGCAGTTGTGGCGCGAAGCACACTTTGAAGTCAAAATGTACAAAGCACACCAGGTCCAGACCACTTTTCGAAGTTGAGATGTCGAAAAAGTGCACGCCGTTGTGGCGCGAAGCACGTTTGCATGTAAAAAAGCTAAAAGCACCTCACAATCGGACCGCTTTTGGAAGTTGCGATGTCGAAAAAGTGCACGCCGTGGCGGCGCGAAGCACATTTCGAAGTCAAAATGTACAAAATACACCACGTTCGGACCACTTTTGGAAGTTCAGAGCTCGTTTCGCGTGGCAGGCGCAAGGGATTGTGCACCTTGTCAAAAGCGAGCAAAGCGTGAGGGTTTTGTGGCATTTCCAAAAAGGATGGCAGG
>Ga0126342_10018362_pt1 | contig 11998 bp, 6 predicted proteins | sample Cyp1metagenome_FD_92528 | JGI IMG/M metagenome (GOLD analysis project Ga0126342, IMG submission 92528) | Coral microbial communities from Lord Howe Island, Old Settlement Bay, Australia - Cyphastrea 1 metagenome | ecosystem: Host-associated > Invertebrates > Cnidaria > Coral ... | reverse complement strand
GGGGGTACCCTTGATGAGTTGATTTGGAGTTGATTTTGGATAAGTTTAAGTAAAGGTTTTGAATAGAAAGAGCATCCATCATTTTTGACAATTTCCAGCTATCATTTTTGAATAAAGGTTTTGATCAGCCCCATCTGGGCAAATCTGGGTTAAGGGCCAGAAAAAAATTAGCTTTATTTAGGGGTCATTTAATATTTTTTGGAAAATTAACTTTATTTAAGGGGAGTTTAAAAATTGTAGGTCAACATTATACAATGATTCATACTGATTATAATAGTGGTGATTATAATAGTTATTAATAGTGAACAAACAGTGATCAATAATGCTATACGGATGATGATTTTGTTTTTTTTGCATTTCTTTGACTGGAGGGCCTGGAAGGCAGCTGAAACTCAATGACTTTCCTATGATTTTCCATCACTGGAGAAGTCATGTCGAAATTATTTCGCTATCATCTTGGATTTGCTTAAGGAACCACCCTTTTAGACAAATAGTATTCCCCATTCCGACTCCCAAGTCATGGTGGATGTCTGATTGGCAAAATAAGCAAAAAATCATCGACTCATTCTACCATCACTATAAATCACTATGTATCACTATTGGTCACTGTTAATCAATTGATCATGTCCACTACTTATAAAGTTCACCAGTTCAAGGACCATAAGGGACCTTTGAAGCAACTTACCGACCTATTTTGCGGGTAGCCTTCATGTGGGATTTACAGGGTCAAGTTTGCACGAGGATAGCCATACTCCTCCCGCTGCCGAGCTGATCGCATTAGCCAAAGTCAACTTACATAAGATCGAAAGTCAGCTGAGAAGAACTGATGGGCTTAGAGTGAAAAAAACAGTCGAGTTTTCACTTTGCTTTGCTTTTTGATCTTTTTGTACTGGTTTCACCTGAAAACTTGGTGTATTTTTCACCAACAACGCGCGCCGACGGCGACTTTTACAGACACAAAAAGGCCTGTGGCCAAAGGTCCAGTGCTGTCATGTGTCTGGGCTTATCTATATAAAGCACCACGGCACTACGGCAAGCCGTCACGGAAGGTTGGCAAGCGTCCACGCGAAATGGGAAGGCTGAGAAGTGAAAATTGAAACATATCAATCATCCTGGACACCTAAGCCACGGAAATTTATAGTGGTGATTTACCAATCAGTACGTGAGAATTTTCGTGATTTCTCATGAGGTAAGCAAAATAATTACTGGTTGGACCACGCTGTGACCCTTGTTTTGGATGGTCTTGACACCTAAAAAGCAAAAACCAACGTAGATACTAGTTTTTTGGAAAACAGTAGCAAGTGCTTGGTGGTTTCAGGCATAAGATGGGCAGTGGCAAGCAGAGCCCGTAGGTTTATCTCTTATGTGTATGGGTTAAGCTACTATGCAACTTCGCTGAAGAAGAGGAATTACTACAACTGAGAGTCGGTTGCAACGATCGCATTTTTTGGTTAAACCAATCATTCAGTGGGAGTTGTTGGCTGAAACTTTCTGTCCTTCAATTCCCACCAGGATGATCTAATCAACCCATATCGACCCATACCAACCATCATATTACCATACTGGTTATCTGGTTGGTGGTTTCAAACATGTTTTCCCATTTTTCCCATATATTGGGAATAATCATCCCAACTGACGAACTCCATCATTTTTCAGAGGGGTAGGTTGAAACCACCAACCAGATCATATTACCCACGTGGGCTCACTGAAAGCCGGCGATGGATGGTTTGGAGCTTGATCTCGGTGGTGGCGAACACCGAAAAAAAATGTGGCCAAAAGGTGTTCCATCCCCATCCCAGTGACAGCATATATATTATATATACAGAAAGTGCGGGTGCAGGTCGACTCAATCATTGATCAATCCCGTTGGCTTTTTCAACTTCCAAGAACCTACAGTTCGAGGTCTCTTCAGGTTCTTAAAATATGAAGAAAGGCTACAGATGGAATTTGATTCCTAGGATTTCATGTGGCACGCCACGCCAAAAAAAACATTTTTTCAAGCAGCTTGGTACATCCAAAAAGCAACCGCTCAAGCCGTGCCTCCAGGGGCAATTCCAGGACCACAAGATGACGGATGAATGTACTCTCTGGTAATTGAACATAATTGGCTATGGATTTGGCCTATATAATCCCATTGATAGATGATTCCCATTAAAAATCGGAATCGTGTTTTTCCCAAGCAATGTTAACACAACTTACAAAACTTGCAATCACCGGAACATTGTCTAATTTATAGGCCGAAATGACTCTTGACCCTGATCGATTAATATGGGGTCGCCCACGCGCAAAAGTGATTGTTTGCTATAACACACATTTAAACATCAATAAAACCAACAAAGGCTTTGTGGAGATGAATGGGATAAAGCGATGATAAAGCCTAGGTTTGGGGTATGAACATGATCGGGGAACGGGATGATAAACCGTCTCTCAATGTAAACTGATCGGTTTTTGGGGGAAAGTTGTTAAATCTTACATGAAACATCATGAAACATCAGGGTTTTTCATGGTTTTTCTACATGTTTATACTCTAAAATTCATTGGTTCCTGTGGAGTTGTCCTCTACATCTGACTCTACCAGCTGGATTCTAGGCCCAGGCTGGTACCAGTGGTGGATGTGTCACCTGCCCCCTGGTCGCCTGGGTGCTGAGCAGCGGCTGAAGACCTGAACCATAACTTGTGCAATGCACAAGGTGACACGCCCCAGTGATGTTTGTTGGCTTATAATGCCGTTAATTGGGTGTGTCTGAAAATAGTGTACCCCTACACCCAATGGTTTTGCTGATCATTATCCCTACTAAATGGCTATTTCATTGGGAGTATACCCCATTTTCAGACATACCCAATTATAGCTACAATCTTGGCTGCATAAAGGGGATTTAAACTTTGTGATTTTAACGAGGTCTTGTTCAGTGCTGCAAAAGCCAAGTGTTGAAGACACGACTAGTGGAGTTTCATCGCCGCGCCGAGCGCTGCCAGGCGGATAGTTGCAATGGCGGGAATCCATGAAGCAACAGAGCAGCCACCAATCAGGGGCATTGAGCCAACCCTCTTAGTAATGGCTGTTAGTGGTCTTAATTTGTTTTAAGCCCTATTCAATCTATTCATAAACCCAAACATGATCTTCTATGGTACTTGTTTGGTGGGTGGTTGCGCCCCTTTGAAACTAGGTCCTAGGTGAAGTTCTGTTCCAGGGTCATTGACAGCATCGGATTTCTATGCCTTTGCCCAACTGGCCCAACTTGCACTGAGACGAGAAGCTTGGAAAAATGCCGCCGGCCGACTGCTACTCCAACTGCCTGAGCCAAACCGGAAAGACCCAGGTATCAACTGCAGGTCATTCAAGCTATTCAGCCTACAAAATTGGGCTATGCTCCAAGATTGGGCTCAGAATCGTGCAGCTCTGTAGCCAAGTTATACCAAGTTTAAGGGTGAATCTGCGTGCCATCGTTGTCCACCAAGAACTTCCAAGTTGCCATGTACTGTTTTTTTTACCGCAAAAGAAGCGTGCACAAAGTCTGGAGCCTTGTCGGGCATGTCTTACGTCTTACCATGTCTTACCCTCTAGAAAACCATAGAACCTGAAAATAGACCACGTTTAAGTTTGTAGATATGTTTAGTGAAACGTATATAATCTTCCAGGGTCTATGTAAATTTGGAGGAGGGTGCATCAACACAATATTCTACATCAATCCATGTTATCGCCGTGATGCAGCTCATGCTCAACAGATAGTTTGGAGTCCCATACGTGTGTCGAGTGTGTCGCAGCGGAGTCCCATGCTTGTGATATCGGGGCGTTCCCATGCCAGCTCCAAACCAATCCATAAGAAAGGTCACACCATGTCACACCTGTACATAATCCTGGGCGTCTTGTAGCGTTACATCACATTCACTGGCTGACCCTACTTTACCATGGATCAATGGTTAGTTATCAGTAAGGACAGCGGTCCCAACAGAGCTGACAAGCTCATGCCGCCGGTACCACCTCAAAAGGTCCATGTCGCAGCGTTGATCGGATCAGATTGCGTTGATCGGATCAGATTGCAAGCGAAACGCACGGCTTCTCTGCGCAAGGTCTGATCTGAGCAACGTTTGACCAACGCAAATTCCGATCCAACCTGATCAGAACACCAAGTCTTAGCAGCAAACCCAGTAGTTTCCAGCCCACAAGTCCAAAAAATCACACAACACGTGGCAAACAGAGTAGCAGTCCATTAGCAAATGAGGTCGCCGACACATTTGCGGCGGCGATGTCCGGCTGATGGCTAGTGATGGCAGAGGCATCCCCAATGACTCGAGGTTATTCCCCTAGAAATAAAGGGCTGATGTATAACTGTATAACTGCTTGGTGGTTTGGAACATGGCTTTTATGACTTTCCATATTTTTCAGAGGGGTAGGTATACTACCAACCAGATATTGACTATCCCAATATTTACGGAATTGGGTATGATGGGTACCCTAGAAAATCTAGAAATTCGCCCAAGAAATGGGCTGATGTTTGGACTGTCCTAGTTGATTAATGGGATGACTTGTTAAACAGGGCTTGCCACGACTGACTGTCATCGGCTCATGGTCGTCCGTGGTCGTCCGTGATCATAACGAGGGATTGTCATATGAAGATCCATCATTTAAGGATAACTATCACTGGATTCATGTAAGGGAAAATTTACAGGAAACCATAGGAAACCCCTCAAATTTCATGGGGAAAACCAAGGTTTCCGGTGAAGATTGTCCCGGAAAACCAATCCAGTGAAGCTATATGAATATACTCACATCGGATATCAAGATTTACATAGATTTACATAGATTTACATAGTCATACGAATCATACAGATCCAACGGAGGGTGTGTACTTTAATGTCGTCATGGTTGCAGATAACCATAAATCATGCAGGAGCCCCTCCGTCGCCCCATTTGTATCCTAGAGATCCTCAGGTGTTCCTATAGACACTTTGTCATCCCAATTGATTTTTTAGATAGTCACAGTACCACAAAGCGGAGCCTTGATAGGTTCGGGAAAAGGGCTTGTGACGTAAAACATCATCTGTTATTACTAACCAGTCCATACCACTTTCACCTTGAATTTATATAATTGAATTTACCATGTTCTCCCATGTTCTCCCGTCATGTCTAGCCTCCAGAACTGTGGTATCTTTAGTTATAAGTTGGTTTATAACCCCATCCAAATATAGTTGTAAGATGTTGTAAGTATCATACACTATGGTTATTATAATTATGTTCACCAACTTAGCTAACGAACTGGGGCCCCATCCTGTATGTTTCCCTTGAGATTCCCGAAAATTGTTGATGAAATGTGCGAAACCCCGAAGAAAAAGATCAACTTTTCGAGGCACCATCAGTTTCGGATGACCAATCGAAGGTGGATGATCTGCTCAAGGAGATCGGGGACCTGGAGAGCGAGGGCAGCCACTCAAGCTCCCAGGCGGAGTTATCCCAGAGCGGAAGTCTCTTCAGGCTATTGAAGTATTACTACACCATATTTTTCCCAGACAATGATAGAATAATTTGTGAGAGTAGGAGTTGATTAGTACCCCTTGAGTTGATTCATGATTTGTTTGATCACTTGCCAATTGTTGTTGGAGTGACTGTGTCATTCGCCGCCTGGACAGTTGTGCCATATCCAAGAAAGCGCATGAATGTTGGATTGCCCATAATTCAAAGAGGACAGAAACATCATGATACCCTCTAGTAATTCAAGCAATTACCATGTTTTAATAAATAAATGATCATCTAGTTTTCGCCTGCCATTTTCCACAGCTACGTTGGAACCGCTTTTCGTTACTTTTGGGGGTTTACATACGACCTGATCTGGGTAAATTAACGACCTCACTGCAAGACACTGGAATGATGGTCAATGCAGTATTAGGAAATTATCATATCCCTAAATTATGTTTTTCAGATTGGTGATTTATGATAATTTAACATAGCTATGGAAAATGGACCATTTATAGACTCGATGATTTATGATGATTAAACTGTACTTACCAAAAAAAATGATTTTCCATCTAACTTGGTCGACCTTGGTTAGATACTTCAACACTGTAACCTGTCGCGATGGTAAAAATATTCGTCCTAACCAGCTGGATTTTTTTGTGGGGGGGGGGGGCATAGCTAAGATTCACCATGCTTACCCTCAGGTAAACTAACATAGCTATTGAAAATGGTCCATTTATAGTGAGTTGTCCCATCAAAAATGGTGATTTTCCATAGATATGTTAGTTTACCAGAGGGTACAGTTCTGATGAATTCCCGTGCACAAAAGGGTACAGTTCTGATGAATTCCCGTGCTATCGGCAGACCCACCAGCTGTAGGCAGCTCAGCTGGCTGCACCTGTGGGAGGCGCGACTTGGGCAACATGAGACCACAGGAGTATAGGATTTGGGGCCCCCGTTCGATAGCGTTCAGTTGCCTTTATAAGTGGCTGAATTCTATGGCTTATGGTAGATATAACTCTAGTTAATGGGGTTTATAAACAAACTTATAGCTGTAACCCCCCAAATGGCCGACCTAATCTGCTTTAAATTGGTGATTTAGTGGGATCTTTGATGAGGTAATGGGATATATCATGATTTATATATATATATATATATGTGTGTGTGATATATATAATGATATGCAATTAATTATATGAATTCATCCGTTGCGGTGATGAATGGGTATATAATATCAATGCTTTAATAATGGGGGTGATAAGTAAAAAATAATCACCAGATTTCATACTGCTTGGGTTGAGACGAAGCCTCTATGAGATCATGAACATTTCCGTACAATGTACCCTCTGTTGAATTAACATAGACCCTGGCAAATAGGGGTTGGAAGATTAGTTTCAACTAACAAATGGTGATTTTCAGGGTCTATGTTAATTTACCAGAGGGTAACTCAAGGTGTCTACTTTCCAGAAGCTATGACCAGGTGCTGCGCAAAAAAGCGTCTTTTTCAACCCGTGGCACCACGTGGGACTCATGGAACCCATGGCCATGGCCATGCCGAAAAGATGGAAACTCCCATGGGGAATGATTGATCCATGATGTCCCGGAATCCCCAGCTTTCCAGAGCCGCACTTAACAAAATCCTGACCTAAGATCATGGTTTTTATGGTGGTTTCCCATGGAAAACCCATGATTTTTGATAGATAAATCATGGTAGATCATCATAAAATTCATAAATCAACTTATAAATGGATTATTTTCCATATACCCTCTGGTAAACTAACATAACTATGGAAAATCACCATTTTCAATGGGAAAATCCACTATAAATGGTCATTTTCAATAGCTATGTTAGTTTACCAGAGGGTACCAGATTGTAAATGCACTCCCTTTGCATCCGTCCTGTGCCAGGAGTAGAAGTTCAATGGCTCGTGTGGAGCCTAAGCTTCTGGGATTGGTGACGTGAAGGTATTATCTCAGTTGGTATCAGTGGATGTGTCAGGGTAAATTACAACAATTCACTAAATCTTACCTGAAACGAGTTGACTGGGGATTTTTTTGTATACTTAATCCTCATTCCAGGGTTCCGTTCTTTGTGAGGTCGTTATAATTTTCCCAGATGTGTCTGAACAAAAAGGGTAGGTTTCCCAACCAAAAAAAACACTTCAACCTGGAAAAATGATGCGAAAAAAATGTGGATTTACGGGTAAACCCTCTATATAGATAAGATCCTCGGCTTTCATAGGTCGTTACTGGTCACCACCGTTGCTGGCAAATAGGATTTTACATTGTTTACATCTGGGAAAACTATATAATAAACCATATAATTCAGCCACTTACCATCTGGTTATTTCACAGTTTGCCATGGAAAATCACCATGCTATTAATAGGTAAACCATCTATTTCTATGGGCCATCTATCCCATGGCGAACTGTTAAATAACCAGAGGGTACATCTGGGAAATTGTAACGACTACGGTGGTGTTTTTCTCAAGAACTGGTTTGGTGCCACCACTTGGTAGTTGCGGCCACCACTTGGTAGTTGGGGGGCGCAGGGGATATGACGGGGGCACATCTTGCGGAAAAAAAAACATGGATTCTCAAGAATTCAACGTTCAAATTTTGCACAAAGCCTAAGCTTTAAGGGCAGACTTTTGATCTTTCAACTTTTCTGATTTCACCGGGAGTAAGTCTGTGACTCCTGGATTTGAGAGAATGCAATTTTTGAGTTGTAAATTTGCATTTCTGTTCTCAAATTTCATGAGCAGACAGTCCAGCAGGGACAGGGACATTATATGACATTATAAGAATAAGGACATATTGCTTGATGTTTTACACGTAGTTTCCGAACATTTCCTAACCGTTTTTGGGTTTCATGGTGAACTTCGTTTTGTTGGTTTCCAGCTGCTGTCATGATCGGAGAGTAACTCCAATCGCAGCCTTCCCCTCTGGTCCCAGGAGGAAGTCAGGGAGAGTGACAGCAGCTCTGAAGAGCCGCTAGGTGCAGATACACTCCACATGGTGACCGGCTGGTGATTGGTTCAAATATGAGGTAATTAACAGGAATTGGGGATGTTATTTAACCCAGATGCTCCATGTTATTTACCTACATTTGGGTTATACTTGGGGTAAAGGAAGGTACATATTCCATACATGGAGCATCTGGGTAAGATTTAATTTTACAACAAAAAACTATGCGATCAGCAGAAATGGGCATTTGACGGGCTACAGCCAGCCACAAATGATCACAAATGGATACAGATGTGTGATTTGCCTACAAACGACGGGATAGAATGGGAATAGAGGGGTATTCCGGTATGCTGATTGTTGAGTGGTTGCCATGAGGGAATGTCAGATGATTATGATTATTTTAATTTCCCACTAGAAGACCGGAAATCTAATTTTTGTGAAGGGGAATCAAGATAATCAAGGGTTGCCCTGTTTTGACTGCAACGTCTTCAGATATTGGGGATACCCCAAAATGGCAATCTTTTTTATGGGAGACACCACGAGAATCATTTGCAATCGGGATGCCCTTTGAGCAAGTGCTGGGCATCTAGGACTAGCAATGTTCTGCCCAAAGGCAGCCGAAAAAGAACACAAATTATGATGGATTTATGATTTAGGTGACGTTCGGATCTAAAGTTGCCGCCGTTTTGAACTAATATGATTTGATGATGTTTGGATGTCTTTAGTGTGTCTGAAAATCACATCTTTAGCCTTTAGCAATCCATTGTAATTGCCCATCTCAATCAATGGATTTTGCGGACCCTGATGGGGCCCGACCTCTCCAGCGGCCGAGGCCCGACCTCACCAACGGCCAATCAAAGGCCTTGCGGAGGGGATGATACTCTAAGGGCCATTCTAAGGAGTTTACCAGTGGATTACATTAGGAGATGGGATACGTTTGAAAAGATCGGCTCCTTAGAGTTCTATGGAGTTTTTATTGGTGAGACACCCTGTATGGACCTAGCCCTGATGTATTGCTAGAGGTATGACCATCCCTCAACTAAATCTTGAGGAAGCGACAGTGTTGTGAATTTGTTTTTGAACAGAGGACATCATTTTGAACGTTCAACCTAATTTTGGCAACCCAGCAACGAGGCCTGTTTAATTTCAACGACGTGCGTGCGGGGAATTCTCTGCCAATGGCCCAAGGATGTGCCCGGAGCGCTCTGCAAGTTGAGTCAGATGCAGGGTCCTCACCTGGCCTTGTTTGATATTTGATACACTTTAGAACATGTTTGTTTACAAAGAGGCTGGCATAACATCTTAATTTATTACAAAGTCTCACTGTTTCTGCTAATTTGAGATTAATGAATACGGAATGATGCGGATTGACAGGCTGCGAAAAAGATCGATCAAGTATGCATACATGCTTCCAGACGTCGCATACATTCGCATACCAGTCTGACTTATCTAGCAAAATGATATTGTTACATAAACACTGTTTCATTTGCAAAGCGCACAGCTTGGTTTCAACACTTTTTTGTGCATCATGCCGATTGATGTCACGACTTCCGAACGAGGGCGCGTTGCCTGGAAGAGGAAGATTCAAGAGCTGGCCGACAGAGGCATTCAATTGGGTCAGCTACTGGAGTTTTATGATCTCCTGGGTCGTGGATCTGTGATGCCAGGCTTTCATCCTCTCCGCAGCACCACCAACGATGTGGTTCGGCAGGCCATCATTCCTTTGTCAGCTCCCAGGCAGATGTCTGGACATGGGCAGGCGTATGCGTCCAAGCTCGGACATCATGGGCAGCCGGCGAGCAGAATGGTGACACACAACTGGAACAATATCTTCAGCCACCTTGTAGCCTCAGTTCTGGCGGATGCCTTTGACGTACCGAGCTATGCTCCATTCCTGTTGCACCTGGGCGAGAGGCTTCCAGCCCTTAGGGATGAGTTGCGCAGGAGAGGTCAGATGGAAGTCAGCTATTGGATTTGTGCGTTCACGGTAAATCAGCACGCCAGCATTTGCGGAGGCTTTGGACCAGCCCCGAAGGGACAAGAATTCCTCGAGTGGGACCGGAAACGTTATGATTCTGTCACAGGTGAGTTGTATCCATTGTGCAGATGCGCTACTCCAAAGTTTTTCAATGCGGACTGGGACCTGACAGAGCTCAACAAGTTTGACCCCATGATGGAAACTGTACAGCAAATCTGGGCCTTTTCATTTTTCTTGCATTTGTGCAGCCATGCAAAGCCCTTATATAACCCAATCTGCGGGGCCCTAGATGAATTGACTGCCACATGGCTTGGGTGCCATAAGTGGAAGATTTGTCTCTAGGTAAAAGCGATTTGAACATTCTGTTCTTTTTGGCCCTTATAGGAATGTACAGCCATGTGCAAACGAGGCAAAGATGTCGAGTCGGTACCCGGACATGAGGCAGGTCATTGCTGTGGATGAAGATTTGGACATTTTTACGCGTGCTTGGTGCATTGCGGAGATTCACATGGCATACAAACTCCAAATTGCACAATCGGTCAAGTTGCATGATCTGGACATGGTGGTAGAGACATCCAGCTTTGATGACATTAAAATTCAATTTTGCAAAGCCTCCAGAAAGGAGGATGTAGATGAGATTTTGTCAAAGATCGATGACCAAGAGAGGTTTAACCAGGAGGTCAAGACCTTGTTTAGCGATCCGGAGGATGGCATTCTTGCCAACCCCTTTGCACACAAAGCGCGGGAGCTGGCAGGGCGAAGCATTGAGTTGGACAACCTCCTGCAATTCTACAGCTCTTTGGGTAAAACGATGATGCCCCACTACCATGCTCGTCTCAGCACCACGAATGACGTGGTCCGACAGGCAATCATCCCAGGGTCTGTAATTCATAATCCAGGGGACGCGGAGCCAGCCAGTTTTCAGGTGCTTCCCCTACTAAACAAGATGGTTGGGGCATTGATCTCCGTAGAACCCTCAGCTGAGGGCAAACGACTTTTCGGTGCTGCTTATTCTACCATGCTGAAACCATGGGGTGGCAACCTGGCATGCTGCTATGTGAGCCATGACTGGTGTATGCCATTTGCCATGTTGATAGCAAGAATTGCTGCACACGCACTGAATTTGTCAACCTTTAATCGGGTGTTTGAGCTGTTGTGTGAACGCGAAGGCGTCCATGAAGTTGTTCTTGAGGTAATGTCCCACAAAGCGGGTTCTCGCGCTTATTGGTTTGACCCCTTTTGCATCAACCATCACACTGGCACATGCAGCCGCAATCTTCACTACGAAGATTGTGTCACAGGCGAAAAACATCCAGCTTGTGTTTGCGGCAACCGGAAAGTGTTCATTGCGAGGCAAGATGTCGCTCCAGGTCCAGGTGTCGCTGACTTGTGCGAAATGAACAAAACTGAAGAAGTGCTAAGAATTTTGCACGCGAAAGTGCCATCTTTCCGCTGCATTTTTGTTGTCGATTCTGACTATTTGTGGATCACTCCCGTGGGGACTTTGAAACCAGGGTGGATGTCTTCTTCAAGCTTATACAAAGCTGCTGCTGCAGCATGGCTGGCTTTTATGTGGACTAAGGACACCAAAACGGAGGGTCC
>Ga0126342_10018361_pt1 | contig 11999 bp, 12 predicted proteins | sample Cyp1metagenome_FD_92528 | JGI IMG/M metagenome (GOLD analysis project Ga0126342, IMG submission 92528) | Coral microbial communities from Lord Howe Island, Old Settlement Bay, Australia - Cyphastrea 1 metagenome | ecosystem: Host-associated > Invertebrates > Cnidaria > Coral ... | reverse complement strand
TGGAGACATCTGAGGCACACTCCATCCCCCTGCTTGTTTGAAAACTGAAATAATACCAAAATACCAGATTCAACAATGCCATGGAAGTTTTACGTCTATACAGACGTTTCACACACACACACATATATATAAATAATATAGACAAAAATGTTCATACGTTGAAAACTGCCCATATCGCAGCTTTATGTGCATTCTACAGCTTGAGAGTAGCTAAGTTAAGGCCTTAGGAGTCCATTGATGCAGTCATGGCTTTGCATCGTCTGGACCATTTTGGCCGATTTTGGCAGCCTTGGAACTCTACTCACTCCAGGAACAATCGACGAGGCAGCACAAGCCGACCAAGGACTGATGGCCACGATCTGACCTTCCAGGGGCAGGTCCAAAGTCCAAAGACGTTCTACGAGATTCTAACTTAATTATAACACGACTTAAAGACTTAAAGTTAAAGTTGGTATTCTCAGTCCTGACTTTGCCCAATGCAGCAGGATGGACAGCCGCAGCCGAACGCGACCTGTGCGGGTGCGAAACTTGTGCGGCGTGTTCCTTCCATTTCACTTTTGCAGGGTTAGATATTTTGCAGGCCAGTCTCCAGGAAGGATGAAGATAACGTCGATCGTAGTCTTTTGCTTGCAGATCTTGCAGATCTTGCAGATCTTGCAGATCTTGCAGTCTCCTTGTCTCCTTGTCTTCTTTCGTCTCCTTTTTTGCCAGCTTCACACTTCATCTTTGAAGACAAGAACAACGCCTGTGCGTTCGTGACAGGACAGCCGCAGCAGAAGCAAGGGGCGAGGTCGCCCCAATCGTCAACCGTGCGGCCCTAAAACCAGTTCAAAATCCTGCCATGACGTGCAATGTACCTGACAGCAGGGCACAGGCACCTTCCAATGAAGCTACCTGTGCGTCCAAGTCTGCACCAGTCCTTGGATGTGCTCGGCAAAACTGAGGTACCGCAGCCCTCCCCGGGATCCACCCGTGGATACGAACCCATGGAGAAAACCATTCTCTGTGACGCCGGAGCAGCGGAGGAACTCTGTTCATGTTGCAACTTGGCAGATTAGCAGTGATTAGCAGTGCACCATGTTGCAACATAACTCATTGCCACTTGCAACCAATATCATCCAATATCAACCTGCCAATACCTGCCAATACCTGCAATGTTTTTATTTTAGACACAGGCATTTAGATATCCATAATAAAGACAACCTGGAGTCCTCTTTGAATGTCTAATTCAAAAACTTCGCCAAGAACGGATACCTCTACGCAACGCTGGACTGGTCAAGCCCATTTGCACCTGCTCCGTGGTCCTTCGAACCGCCTGAAACTTGGCTGCATGTGACAACATCGAGCATGCATTCAGCACATTTCAGCAAACGGGACCATGGAAAGTTGTTCTGGTTTGTTGATGACGTTGGGTTCCTGGACGTTTCTACACTTGCCGCACAATTCCATTTGCGCCAGTCCATGCATTTGGCCGAGCTGTTTAGACTTCATATAAATCTTTATGTATTTTTCACATCTTTGGACCTATTTCACATCCTCTAAACATGCATGAGATTTTCATCGGGGTTTCATGATGGTGTGGTGTAACACCATGACCCGAGGAGAGGTACAACCACCAGAGCAGGACTGACCCGTCGGTGACGGCCTGGAAATCCATTCCCAATGGCTGGGAAATCGCTGAAGCCTTCGATGAAGTCATTGAGAAGGCAGCACAAAGTCGGACGAACAAATTGACCTTTGGAGCAATTCAGTTGCAGAAAGGATATGAGAGGATAATTAATCACATTCAATCATATTCACGATATCATGTGGCGCTATGCTGCATCGTATGGTCTTGCATTCTGAAGGACCATGTATGGCATGAGCTTTTTTGGGCTCTGTTAGTCTTCTGAGACGTTTTCATGCTCACAGGGCAAAGCGATGAGTTGTCACGGCTGAACCAACCAATCCTCTGCAACTCTGCATGGCATTTGCATGGCATTTGCATGGCATTTGCATGGCATTTGCTGCAGGTCATCAAGCCACACTCGTGGGGAACCCACATGTTGATCGTGGAAGGCATGAAAGCGTACTGGACCGCTGCAGGCCTGGGACGGCCTGGGACGGACTGGGACCCTGGGACCCTGGGACCTGGGATGGCCCTTGGAAGATGCCAACGGCATCCCAGGACGGAAACCTGGCAACCTCGAAGCGCTGTGGGACTACGAAAAGGGCATTGGAAGGTGGGGCCTGGGTGATGATAGGAATGCTATGAAATGGTATGAAAATGGTATGGAATCAGCGATCTGAATGCATTGGACATTTGCTGTAACTGTTCACAATGAGGAAGTGGACTTAAAACCTGGTGGAATTTCTTTTTGTTGATCCCATCTTCCTCTTGTCTCAGAGTGTCTCTCCAAAGCTTCCTGTCTCCTGCCAGATACATGCTGAAGCCCAAATTTGGAGGGAATTCAACTCTCCATGGCCACTTGTCTGCTTGCTTTGATTTTTTTAGCATGGCGAAGAATTGCACATCCAGTTGGTAAACGACAGATATATCAAGTGCTTGCTGAGGAATCATCCTCATGAAGACTGTCAACGTCGTCCAGTGATGCCGATCCCAGGAGGCAGGAGCGTTTGTAGCACGAGGAGTTCGCATCTCTCAGTGTCCCAATGTGAGCTTGAGCAATATTGCCACGAATCTTCCATAGGATATCAGCAAAGAATGCAAAGAGTAAATCAAGCATCTCTCCGAAAGCAGAATGTTGCAAAATTATTCAATATGCATTGGGAAGATTGTTCTCCCAACATTTTCCTTCACGACCATTTCTCATTGTTCCAGAATGCCCTCCAGCCCCTGGATGTAGGAGCCACACAGTGGTTTGCTCATCACCGGACTTCGTGGCCAAAGTGCAAAAAAAAACTAGCGCGTCCCAGAGCTTCGGAAAAAAGACCGGAAGATGCTTGAAGATGGTAGCAGAAAGGAAGCCGTTGATCAGCAGATATCAGCAGGGTTTGTGAAAACTGTCGCGATCTGTCGCATGTGAATCGCGTGACATTATAGGGCCAAATTTATCCAAATTTGCCATTGATTCTAGAGTGTCTGAGTAGGATATTTTTAAGATATCAATCTCCTGCATATGCATTTTCACTTCGTCACATGGTTTCTGGCCAGCCCAGGTGCGTCCAACCAGCAGTCGTAGTGTCCGATCGGTACTGTTGGTGGAGTTTTGGCACCGTGGATTCAGCGCCCGGCAGCCTGCGCCATTCTGGCTGAGACAAGCTCGTTCGCTCGTGGATTCACTGCGACTTCACCGAGGCAGGATTTTGCCATATTGTGCCTGTGGATGTGCAATCGATGCAGTGATTTGCATCAAATGTACCAAGATATGAAGATATGCCAAGTTTAGGCCAAGTATGAGAAGTATGACTATCAGTATGACCGTCAGTATGACCGTCAGCTACCTTTGGTCATCTTTGGTCATCTTTGGTCTGTGCAAAGAGTACTCGATCCCTGGGTGCAGGCCTTTGCCATGGCATCCCAGGGAGCCACCTTGCAGCACCTTGGCAGAGCATCGTAGATATGGATTCTCACTGCACGATGTGCTGGTTCGTCCTGATCTTGCACCGGATTGCCATTCATATTGACATAGATACTATATGATACTATGATACATTATGATACATTGCACTCCCTCTCTTTCTCTCTCTCTTTTTCTCTGTGTTATGTACATAGATTAAATTAACTTAGATATCTTAAATATCTTAAATTAGGCAATCATATTATATAATATTATATACATTAATCCACGGTTCCCCATGCAGATAGTAAGTCAATGCCCGTGATAGCACTGATGCGACGATGGAGCCTCTGGTGATCTCACAATCTTACCATCTCTTGCCATCGACCAATAGGCTCAGTAGGCCCTCTGCAGTTGCGCCGCTGCGCCGCACTTGTAGGAACTACAACAACGAGCTGGTGAAGTCAATTGAAGACCTGCGTGAGAAGCGAGAGGAGCTGAATCGCCAAATCCTGAAGGACCATTTGCATTGGCACTGAAGTGTGTTGAAGTGCACTCGAGGATCAACTGGAATCACTCGGAGACAGAGTCACTGCCAGTCAAGAGGGGCGTGAGAATTCATCAATGTGGCAGTTCGGCAGGAAGAAGAGGACAAGGCAAAGATTCAGAAGGAACTCTCCATCTTGACAGACCGTTTGCAAAAGGTGCGGCGCATAAAAGCTGTTTGTTTACCCACAACAGTACTCCAAAGGTGAGTTGTACTAGTGATCTGTGAATTTGACCGTGGCGTTTTACGGATCCAGGGGCCACGAAGTGCAATTTTTGTGTGGTCTGCAACAACCTGCGAAGGTGAACGAGAGTCTGGTGCGCAAGACCCAGGCCCGCAACGAGTATGACAAGACCATCCAGGAGACCGAGGCTGCAGGGACATTTGGGCGCTTGGGGCACAGTAAAAAGGCTCAGCAAAACGGAGCCGAATTCCTTGTAGGTTTTGTAGGTCATGTAAGATCACATACATACATATGCACACACACACACACACATCCCAGGACATAATTTTCACCACAGACGACGCAAATGCTTGACCAAGAGTCACACAAAGTAAGTTCTAGCCGGATGAATGGATTAGTTTGTGCTAAGATCTCTGCACAGAAAGCGATTGGAATGTCCTTGAGGCTGCCTACATGAAGATCTTGGAGTCTTCCCAGACCTTGCTCCATGTGCTGAAGCGCGAGACGGTGCCCTGGGTGGCAATGAGATACAGTCAGGTTTGGTCAGTTTGTCGCACCTATCGCAGCGCCGCAGCACCATTTGTAAGAACTACTTGCACTAGTAGCTTCCAATATGGTAAAGGTGCCGGTAGGGGATTTTGTGCTGAGTTTGTCACTTGTTATTTGCGCAGCTCAAATATCCAGTGAGGTGAACCTGACCAAGAAGAAGCAAGGATCAGATTGAGCAGCCTGGAGGAGGACTCGGGGACAGGTTTTCACATTCCTATAGAACATTCACTCTCTTCATGTCTCGTCCACAGCCAGAAGCCTTAAATAGTTCGCAAGTCCCGGAAAAGGCTGGCCACTTTCGAAAACATTTATTAACTAGCCACTGCCGAAAACCATCGAAAACCACTTCCTGTTTTTGCACATGTTTAAGTGCAAGTCCTCACTGGGTTCCCCCGCCAGGCACCGCTTCAATGAGACGCAGCCGTATCCTGCGATTTGAAAAGCTGACCTTCGATGAGCAAATTGAGAACATGCAGCCTTTGAAATGGTCAATTGCAGTCAATTCTTATCCAACCTGAGATTTTTGCCACTGTCAAATTCCTTGTGCACACTTATTGTCTCTTGTTACGTGCATTCACTTGTGGATTAACTGACATTTGTGTCCATGTATGTGTGCTGTTTTCATTTCATTTTATTCTTGATTACTATGAAGAGTAGTAGGCAATAGGATATATCAATATCTCTCTCATATATATAATTAGATAGACCTGTCAGCAATTTGGATTCAGGCTGAAGGTCAGCGGGCTTGGCTGAACAATGCCAAGGGTGGACACAATTGCAAACTCCAAAACATCTCACTAGCCAGGCTAGGCCAATTGACCTGTGCAGTTATTTTCTAGATTTTCTATGATTTTCTGGTATCCAGGCCCAGGCGCAAAACTATTTCTTGAGTCTTGATAGGAAAGTGGACGCCCTTGTCGAATTCGACTACTGTATTCGGCACCGCAGACTCTTTGCAGTTGCTGAGTGCGTGTGGCGGCTGCGGCGGCCTTGCCTATCAAGCAGAACTGGGTCTACTGCTGCAGTTGATGCCAAGATGTCTCAGCCAACGGAAATCATGCGAACGGATTTCTGTTGCAAAGGATGGGATGGCATTCAAATCATTCAGATTTGATGTCAAATGCCAGGCTTGGTCCGCGTGCGGAGCAGAAGATATGCTTTGCATTTGCCCCGCCCTGCGCGCTTGGAGGATGCCTTGTGACATCTTGTGACACTTCCCAATGGACGATGCCACCTTTCTGAGTGCGGAAAAACTCTAGCTGCAAGGGTCCGCGTGGTGGGTCCGCCAAGTGCACATTGGTGTCAGCTGACCAGGGATTGTAGTGATTTGTAGTGGATTGTATCACAGCATCAGGATGTGTCAGGATGTGTCAGGATGCTTCAGGTCATGTCAGGTCCTCACGAGCAGGGGCACCGGGGCACCGGCTTTAGTGCCGTATCTCATTTGCTGTGAACATATCGCATATACAGCCCACCTATTGGCATATGTTTGCATATAAATTGTGCTGCATGTGCAGCAGGGCATGACAAAGTACGTCTGGAATCGCCCGTGTTTGCGGGCTTCTCTATCGTCACAGATTCAGAAGCGGATGTTTAAATTGTTCCAATAGATCACTAAACAGGCAATCAGAAACGATGTGCACATACACACACACATATACGTATATGTATATAATTGTATATAATATATACATATATATATATATACAATACAATACATTTAATACACATATGTACATATCAAATCGCGCATATATATAATATAATTATCTATATGTATTCATTTACAGTTAACATATTGAAAATAAAGCCGCAGGGTTGCCTCACTTTGCATCGCCCTTTTGGGTTCTCGCAGAGCTGCCTTTGGCTCAGATCAGTTCGGCGCTCCGGGGTGCGCCGTGACATCTAGGAGAAGGCACAGCTGTGCGAATCGGGGGAAGGCGCATGAAGGCGCTGTCAGTATGATGATGGTATCCTTGGTAGCCATGGAGTCTCCAATGCGGATGCATATGGATGCATCAATATTGCCGGATGTGATGTTTGATATATATTATATATATTATACATATATACAATCACCTATCTATCTAAGCATTTGTTTGTCTATCTGATCTATCTGTCTGCCTATCTGTCTGCCTGGCTGTCTGCCCATCTGTCCATTACGCTAGGGGCAGCCGTGCCCGCAATCAGAATTCCATGCGGGTTATGCAATGATGTTGCCCGTGTCTCGCTGCATTCTTGCGCTTACCCGGTGCCAAACTCACCTTTGAATCCCATATGTTTTGTGGAATTTCACGGTGTTCCGACTGCGCCCACCATTTCTCAAGGGCTCAAAGAGAGGTCCGGCCGGGATGCCTTTCAATTTTGCGACATGTGAGGAAATTGTCTTGTTTCTTCAGCAGCTTAAATATATACATATTATATATAATTATATGTATATACGCACATACATATATTGATATATTAATGATGCAAGCAAAGACGTGATCCTACACTAGTCAGTTTGCCAGCCACTCGTTTGTTTGCCAGCAGGACCTTCTGCCATGGGAAAAGTCAGGGCAGTCAGGCACGGGGTGATGTAGGGCATTTTCTCTGTGTTTTGCACGCCCCAAATGATCAAGCAGGTCCACCAGCCACTCCTCAAGCAAATTTTCGGCATGCCTTGGAGTCTTGATACATCAAGCATCATCAAGCACTATCCACTTTTTGGGCTTGGCCAATGTTGAGGCGCAAGCTTGCGCAATTCTTCAACTGGCGCGTGGCTTTCCGGCAATGCTTGTGTGCATGTCGGCTTTTGCAACAATCAGTGAACACAACAAGCCTCTTCTTGAACTAAAGGGAGAAATGAACGGGAAAAGGGCAGAGATTTGGTCATGAGTATTTCGCCCAGCAAGGCTGAAGCGTCTTACTCTCCACGCATCCTGATCCGAGATGATCAGAAGCTTCAGATTCAATAGCAAGTAACTGCACAAAGTCGTAAAACTTAAAACTATGTTGTCATTATGTGGTTGAGGATGCGGTTCTTTGGCTCACGGTCTTTTGCGCGGTGTGGGGATTGTATAGGGCAGTCGGAGCTTTCAAGACCAAGGTCAGTGTGACCTTGACCGATGGTCGAGTATTGGTGGGTGTCCTGATGGCTGTAGACAGGCACAATGCGATTGCATTGCCACATGTTGCCACATGTTGCCACACTTGTCCAAGATTTCGTGAAATGCCCGCAAATGTGATCAAGTGTGCAGGTCTGTCAAGACAAACAGGATAGACACAGGTAAGAAGTTCAGACTCACTGCTTATGCCATGCACATCCATGCACTATTCCTACAAGAAGAAAATCCTGGGAAAGGCGGTGACAGGAGTCGCATCATGACTTGCTGATTGCATCGCCTCGCCAGGCATGTGAACATCGTGCTGTGTAACACAGAGGACTTGCGGTTGGGTGCATCGACACGAGTCAGGTTCATATCAGGTTCATAAACAGCAAGTGCCACACGATTTTGATGGTTTTTGGTTTGAAAACAATTTCTAGATTCGGGTTTCTTCGCTAGCGGGTTCTAGCGCGTGAGCCTGGAAATCTTTAACTCGGAACTTGGTCAGGAGTACCGCAAGTACAAGGTCAAAGGCAAGCCAGAGGGCAAAGAATTGAAGAGGCGCACGATCCCGCGCGCACCATTCTTGGACAGGTGGACTCCCATTCTCTCTCTCTCTCTCACTTGCATCCTAGGGGAACAGCTGCAGCCATACCATGCCATGCCATGCCATGCCATGCCATGCCATGCCATGCCATGCCTGCAACGTGAGATTTGACTAGATTAGATTTCAAAAGATGTTGAAATGAACCAAAACTTTCCCAACTGTCTAGATCTGCACAGGCGTTTCGTGGCTGTGCATGTACCCATATGTACCCGTGGCACCTGACAGGATGTTGGGCTTCATAGTTGTTCGTGGCACCGGAATCCTATACATTCAGCCAGAAGAACTTGGCAAGGAGGAGCAGCAAGCTGATCGTTTCTCATCATAATGCTGATCATATGAAATCATATGCTTGTGGTCAAATTAGTCAAATTGTCAAACCATAGTATAGTGCTGTAAGTCAAACTCGCAGTTCACACCAATGAAGTAGGTGACGATTGTGACGTGTTTCTGTTCTGCACCTCGTCAAGCTTTGTGTCAGGACCTGGTCGAGACCGACAAGCCTCGCAAAAAGGCACAAGCACCTGCAGCAGCACCTGCCAAGCCCGCGGCTCCCGCCAAGCCGGCAGCATCCGTAGGCGCCGTGAATGCGACGCAACTCTTGCAAACCATCCCGCAACACTCGGGAACATGACAACATAATACAACATATAAATATGACTAATACATCTCATACTTACATGACAACGATTGACAACCCACCACACCGCTACTGATTCCGACATAGTGCTGATACTACTGAGCGTGACTGCGTTGCGATATTGTATTATTATTTGTATTCTTTGACATTTGACATCCATTCTGTTTATGTACTCCTTTTGCAGATTGTCGTATGCATTGACAAGATGGGTTTGTCAAATGTATGCATATTTTCCTCATATGCTAGAAGAGCTTGGTACGAGCCGTGTGGTCGGGTCTGTTACCAGAGTCAGCAAAATCACCTGGGCACCTATCAGCATTCAGTGTGCATTTGCCTTTCTTCTACAATCTTCAACACGCTTTTGCAATTTTTCTCAGCTGAAACGCGGACCCAGGGACCAAGGGCCGCCCTATCGCTGGGTTCGCTTTGTGTTGCCAGGTGCAGCCATGAACCCAGCAGCAGCTTTGTTGGCAGGGATGAGGCCTCCCATGCTGAACCCACTGCTTGCAGCGGGCTTGCGCCCTGGTGGCCTACCAGGTCTTCCTAGCATGCCAGGCGCGAGTCTCAGGTCTGAGAAGTTGGACACTCTCCGAGATGAACCATAGTTAATACATGTTAATACATGTTAATACAGTACAGTAATGATTAATCATCAACAACACATATGTATTATATGAATGAACCAATAATCTCCAGTCATCTCAAATCATCTCCAATGCCCTTTGAAATGTTCACTTGACAATGAAGATTCCTTTGAACTCGGTTTCTGGCTGTGCGACGTCACTGTTTAGGATCGTTGCTCATCTGCTAGGCATGCCGACCATGCCAAACATGGGCATGCCCAACATGGCAATGCCTGGGGCGGGACGTGGCATGGGCATGCCCGGAATGCCCACCATGCCACGACCAATGTGAGCACATAGCAGACGGATGGCCAGTAAGAGTGAAACCACTGAGTTTCGGAGCGATAGGAGTGATGCTATACGAGAGAAGAAGTACATCGTGTCATGGTTATGTAAATTATGTTTACACAGCGTTTATAGAAAGAGCAGTTGAGAATTGGGTGCATGTGGTTTTGTTTTCGCTCTTTCTTCATGGAGTTTCGCAGTTGCATTGGCAAGAAGCCAGTGTGTTTCATTTCTGGCCATGAGTGGTGTAGCTGAGATTTTGTGCTTGAAAGCGCCTGATGATGAGGATGATCGGCACATCAGAGTCAGACATGGCCATGACGTCAAGGCAACTATGATTCCTCGAAGTGTTCAGCCCCTGAAACATGTCGAACATGTAATGGAGACATGGAGACAGAATCGAGACATAATGGAGACAGACATATAGTGACAAAGACACGCACACACACACACATATATATATGAAATTCATATGAGACATATGGATACCTATGGAGACTTGGAAGATCAACTGAGCCATTGGAGTCACGGCTCTGAAATGTCCTGCGCGGCACATTTTGTGGCTCCGGCCGAGAAAGCTGCTGACTATACGGAGATTGGAGATGGGCTGGTGGCCCAAGCAGATGGCCGGAAAAAAATCGCAGTGAGGTGCAGTGATGCTGGTCTCAGATTCAACTCCAGCTCCGGCCCTGTTGGGAAAGCGGTTGCGGGGCAGTTGAAGCTGTGAAGAACACCGTCAGCATCACCACTACCAATCACTTCAGCACCCATGGAAGCAGAAGTCACAACAACCTTTTGAGAGTTCAATCCTGAACGAAGCCAGCAAGAGACACTTTCCGTGGCCGCTTGTGTGTGAGCTTGGCTCATGGGTAGGTGATGGTAGGTGGATATTACAATGCAATGTTACACATCGCAAGATGTTCCAAGGGCTTGAATTGCACGGGTGTTCGTAGAGGTTTTTGTGCAGTTAACGTTAATTTTGTCTATTGATGTCTGCTGGCAGTCAACAAACATCACCTCAAGCATCACTTTTCGATACTCTTTGAACATTAGTTTGCAGTTGGTTTCCCTCCGGTGGACCGCTTGAAGTGGACTTGGAGCCATGTCGCGTGTGCGGGCCAGCAGCTTGCCATCACAGGCATATGAAGACCTGGGTATCATGCACACACCAGCACATTGTGTATCATTGCGTGCAAGTGTATGATCCCGATATACGAACCATGGAAAGGAGATGCAGTTGACATGGTGACTCCATTCACGGTTGATGAGTCATCAACCGGCAACCTTGTCGTGTTCTATTTACGTCAAGGACGAGTACTCATAGCACAGAGAAAGACGCAGCAAGATAAATGGCCAGATCTTGCCAGCGGATTATAACGATTCCGGGAGGCACTTGATAGTTAGACAGACAGACAGACAGACAGACAGACAGACATTGAGACACAGACAGACAGACACAGGCAGACAGACAGACAGACAGACAGACAGACAGACAGACAGACAGACAGACATTCAGACAGACAGAGAGACATACAGACAGCCAGACAGACAGACAGACAGACAGCCAGACAGCCAGACATCAATACATACATACATACTTACTTACATACATGCATGCATGCATACATACATACATACATGTATACATACATACATACATATATATATATACATACACGCAACATACATACATACATATATATATATACATGTATACATACATACATATATATATATATATACACGCACATACATACATACATACATATATATACATACACGCACATACATACATACATATATATATATATACATGTATACATACATATATATACATACACGCACATACATACATACATATATATATATATATACATGTATACATACATACATACATATATATATATATATATACACACACATACATACATACATACATATATATATATATATATATACATACACACACATACATACATAC
>Ga0126342_10018360_pt1 | contig 11999 bp, 13 predicted proteins | sample Cyp1metagenome_FD_92528 | JGI IMG/M metagenome (GOLD analysis project Ga0126342, IMG submission 92528) | Coral microbial communities from Lord Howe Island, Old Settlement Bay, Australia - Cyphastrea 1 metagenome | ecosystem: Host-associated > Invertebrates > Cnidaria > Coral ... | reverse complement strand
TTTTAAGATAAATGAGCAACCAAAGGCGGATTTACGGAACTTGAGATAGAACTTTTCACAATGCCGCAGTACATTGTAGGAAACATATTTGGATATAGAAGTTACAAAATCGTGGAGTTTACCATTTAAGGATTGGAAAATTATGACCCGATAGCAATTGTTGATGTTGGGGCGCTTCATGTTTGAGCCATGCCATATGGATGAGGTGGAGTTTCACGCGCCCCCGCGCGAGTCAAAAAGCATGCGCTGGCTTTCGTTCCACCCCTTCTCAGGTTCAACTATTTTCTAGGTTAACGAAAGGATCAAGTATAAAAGCAGCAATCACCACTCCTGCTTGGAATGTTTGATCCATTAAGGTGAAGGCTTACAAGTCCAAAATAGGGGGAGGTTGGTTTTGAGATGTTTTTAGGGTAGTGAAAACAATAACGTAGCCAAGAGAGCTCGTGAAAGGCTTTTGCAAATGCTCACAGAATCTTTTCACCGCGCAGTCACTTCACATGAAGTTTCATTGTCGTTTGTCTTCCAAGGTATTCACAGAATCTCCTCATGTTCCTTTCCGTTTCCTTTCTCCCGTACGAGACGTCAGGCATGCTCATCCAGCTTGCGAGAGGAGCTGGAGCAAGCGCAGGACCTGTGCCTTCAGCGGCAGAAGTTCAGATTGCTCCATGATACCCTTCGGATCAATAGGCCAGATTGATGATTGATAACATTTAATGCCATATAATGCCATATAATGCCAATAATGCCATTTGATGCCCATGCTATCCCATGATCCCCCAAGATGGGTCTTTTGATCTTTTGTTCATCTATCGATCTAAGTTTGGTTGGAGACTTTGTTTGCTCGGGCTGGCTGGCTAGCTAACTAGTTGATGGTTTGCAGTTGTGCCTTGGATATCTTTGGATATTTGGCCCGCTTAATGCAGGAGGTGTTGTCTCAACGACACACTGCTCTCTCAGCCTGTGAAGAGAGTGTTTCCAACTCTGAGGCACGCGGACAAATGACATTTTTACTTGAAATTTGAGTTTGGTTCTGTGGGACAGTAGGTAGATTATGGTAGATTTAGAAATCAGAACAGTAAACAAAATGTAGGAGAGAATGTGTGGTTCCAGCAAACGTCCGGAAGGATCCCCCTGCTCAGCAAACTGCAGCAGCAATCATGCATCAATCATGCAACCGGTTGCAATCCTGTATTTTAATGATATATTATATATTATATGATATTATATATGTTTTCATGCTTGAAACTTGAAACTGTCATGGCAATTTGCTGTACCGTGACGCCTTGATTCAACATGCGCCAATTTGTTCAAGATTCTGGTTACGCTGAGGGCGTGTTGCAACTAGCAGAGTCCGAGCTCGACAGCTGCACCCAGGAGTTGAAGGCCCGAGATCTGACGAAATGTGAACAACTTGCAGGTGATGAGTTGACAGGTTTAAATCATTTTAAATCGGTTAGTTCGGAAAACAAATTTGGAACACCAGAAATCTTTGAACTCCCTGCATGCCTTGAGGCAATGAGCTCTGAAGATGTTGATAGTCTGCAGGTTGAGCTCGGGTGCCCGTGGGAAAGCATCGCAAGAGCATGAATAGATATGAATAAATCCTTTGTGCAGATATATGCAATATATGCAGATCCCATTTACCAAGGATTGAGAAGAAAAAGCAAGCCTTCGCCAGAGCTGAGCAGGGCACTGCCATCATCTCAGATATTTTCGAGTGATTTGTTTGGAACATATCGCAATTGATGATGATTTATTTTTGGGGATACTAAAGTGACAAGGTGGTTGGAGGTGGAACAGTTAAGGCAGATCCATCAATCGTATTCAACCGTTTGTTTGGTTTGTTTCTTGGGGTCAATTTTTACCTTCAAAGTAGATCAAAGGAGCAGCTAGCTACGCACAAGGCGGACGCCATCAGCCAACGGGCCACCATTGGGAAGCAGATCTCAGAGGTGAGTGCATCGCTGGAGGACATTTGGATGGGGATGGGATGTGGAGTCCCTGGAGGATTTGGAAGATATCTATGGATGCCACATCTATGGAATCTATGGATATATCAACCGTGCCATCTCAGTGGGGTCGTCATTGATAGACCAGAAACATCCAGAAACTGTAGCACTGTATATAGATGGTTTGACTGTGCAGGACAACCGAACTGCGGCAGAAAGGGCTACTACCGAGGCAGTAGCCGAAGGTGTTGCTGCCAAGAGACTCGGACCAATGGAATCAACTGAGATAAACTGTACGGAACGGATATCAGTTGACACTGACAGTGCCATTTGTCAAATCGGAAGTGCGGTGCATTATTATATATCTTTCGAAGGAGCAATACTCACAGCTCCAAACACTTTACTGGACGTCCAAGAATTGCGCAATCTTGTAAATATCTTGTGTTCATGTGCTATTCATGTGCTATTCATGTGCTATTCATGTGCTATTCATGTGCTATTCATGTGCTATTCATGTGCTATTCATGTGCTATTCATGTGCTATTCATGTGCTATTCATGTGCTATTCACGTGCTATTCATGTGCTATTCATGTGCTATTCATGTGCTATTCATGTGCTATTCATGTGCTATTCTACATTGCAACGGGTGCTGAAGGAGACACGTATAATCACGTATATATCTCCTGAACCATGAAGAATTACAGCGTAGCTCCACAAACGAAGGATCACTTCGTACTGTTTGTGGCCAAGGAAAGCCCTTCAGCAGTTGCATGTCCTGAATGAAGCTGCACCCGTGGTGCAAGGCAGGGGATTGCCGGATGATCATCTGGGGTTGGTAGGGTCATGTTACCGTTTCCAGAAAAGAGAAACAAAAGAGGTAAACGCAGTTGCAAAAATCAAAAGAAATTTTGTGTGTAGCCATGCTTCTGATGCGGTTGGCACCATTTTCCAAGCCATATCTGCCGAAGATTTGTCAGGGATGCCAAGGCAATTCCACTTTTTCTTACATCTCAGCGCATCAATTGCTCACATTGGAACTCAAGACTGCAACTACGATCCAAGCAAACGGCCGCTCCAAATCCGTAAAGCTTTGCACCTAAATCAGGAGATGCTTTAGAACTTTAGAATTATCTAATCTAAGTTCAAACATGTTCAAATATGTTCAAACATTGACTGACATGTCCCAGAACCAACACTTGAAACCACTGAAAGAGCGCAAGCCTTCTTGAACAGAAAATCCTGTGAGGTGACCGCAGTCCTATGGTGGAGAGCCAACAGGAATCCCGAGCTGTTGCACAGACTGAGGCAAGGCTGTGACAACATTTGAACCATCCAATGCTGCTGAGATCGGTAGTGGAAAAACCGGACAGATCATGACAGATCCATGGCAGCGTGGGAGTATTCAAAACCACTGGATGATTATAGGGGGTTATACTACAGTACCATACAAGACCCATATTGATCCATGTTGATCATATTGGAATCCCACTTCGATTCGTTCAGGATGTGTAGGAACCCGTCTTTGCCAGGCTTCCTCATCCGGTTTGCGAGAGGAGCTGGGGCAAGCACAGGAGCAGCACTGATTGAGTGGCATGGCGGTCTGACTGGCTGATGACTGGCTGATGACTGGCTGACAATTTTGCTCGTGTGGTTTGCAGTGCCTTGGATATCGTCCTCGTGAAGGAGGTGTTGTCTCAACGACAAGCAGCTCTCTCAGCCCGTGAAGAGAGCGTCGCCAACTCTGAGGTGTCCCAACGGAAGGGTGGTACAAAGAGCATGCTTGTGGCAGTTGGATGTGCTCGTGTCCGAACTTTCCATTTTAATCTGCAGATTCAGATGTGTATATAGAGCATTTTTTGCGGACCCCATGCAGATAGAACATTCATGTCACAATTTGCAAAAGAGCACCATTTCGATCACCATTTCCATGCAGAGCAATCTTACTGCCCACTGGCACCTTCAATTTGTTTCGGGACTGTTCTATATGTGAATTGTATATTTTTGCTGATGCCACCACCTGCTTGTATTTTTGCCGTTCTCGTGTCATGCATTTTGTTCGGCAATTTTTAGTCAAGACGTGAGGGTGCGTCTTCTGGATAGTCAACTTGTCAGTTGCCCTCCTCTGCTCCAAGCAGGAGATGTTTTCTCAGCGGCAAGCTGCTGTCTCAGCCTGTGAAAAGAGCATGGTCAAGTTGCAGGTGCGCAAAGTGACAAGGGGTACCGAGTGGTGAAGTGGGAACAAATCTGCAGATCTGAATTGTTTCAGCAAGCTGCAATCGTTTGGATATACTTCTTCTAGTAACTTCTAGTATTTTGTGAGAGCTGCAGGAAGAGCTGAAGCAAGCACAGGACCAGATGACCGAATCTGTCGTTTGGTTGAAATTCTGTTGGGCGAGTGGAACTGCCCTGCTTAGCTGGCTGATTCGCTGGCTATTTGATTTTTTGCAGATTTTGCAGTTGATGTGCTTTGGATGTAGCTTTGGACGTTTGACCCGCGTGTTGGCTGCAGCACTGCAGGAGGTGTTGTCTCACCGGCAAGTTGCTCTCTCAGCCTGTGAAGAGAGCGCCGCCAACTCCGAGGTGGGCAAATGGAAGGGTGCAGCTTTTTATGCTTTTCTGTTTGATGTTTGACTCTAATTTTCCCCGTGCGATTTTTGCAGTCTTGCAGTCTTTGTTGCATTTGGGCGCAGAAGCAGGGGTAGACTTCAGAAAGAATTTTGTATGACCTTGATGTGTGGTAAGAATGGTGTTGAATGCGGTTGAACCATGTTGAACCACATTTTGGGCTCAGGGCGTGTTGCAGCTAGCAGAGTCCGAGCTGAACACTTACACTTTGGAGTTGAAGGCATCAGCAGCTGCCGGGTCGAAAAATTGGCGATGTGTCAAAACTCTGGTTCGCTGGTGAATATTGAAATCTGCTAAATGGATGTTGATCAGCGATCACCCAAATTGACACATGGTACCGTAGGTTTTATAGAACGTATCCGAAACCTATCCCATCCTATCCCCAAATATGGAAGTGCGGGAATCTTTGCGCTGCGGGAGCTGGCTATACTTTCAGATCTTTCAGGCGATGAGCTCGGAAGAGGTTGAAGGTGTGCCTGTTGAGTCGCCTGACTTGTATTTGAGATGCCAGAGATGCTGGTTATATTCTTTCACCAGTCAGAGATGTCAACATTTTCACCATGTAAACTATAAAAGTGATGAAACTTGATGATAGGATATGATCGGATCCCTTTTCAGTAGAGTTAGATTCGATAGAGTTGCTGAGTTGCCAATGCCGGAACAATGCCGGAAATGTGTTCCGAGGATTGAGAAGGAGCACCAAGCCTTGGCAAAAGCTGAGCAAAGCGCTACTGCCGCTGCCACCGCCGCCACCATCCCCGAATCTGCGCAGGCAGATTCAGTCGCCCAACAGCACACTGGTGCAGAGCTGGAGGAGATTTGGATGGGAAGGGGATGGAAGGGGAGCAATTGGATTGAACATTGAAAGATATTGAAAGCATGAAACAACATGTAACAATTAGAAACAACCACTTGGATTCTGACAAAGCACCAAGGCATTTTGGTGGTTTAAAAAAAACAGCAATCAGTAGACCATGTCAGTAGTGGGGGTCGTCGTTGATAGACCAGTTACTGTATTCACTGTAGATGGTTTGACGGCGCAGGACACCCAAATAGCAGAACGCACTACTTCTGAGGCAGCCAAAGATGTTGCTGCCTCGAGCCTCGGACCATATTGGCACCGCCTACCCTGGACCTACCCCCCAACGTGCATATTGCAGTGATAGACAATGTCCAATGGCTTCTTTCGGAACGGTACGGAATCCTCAGAAACCTCACATGGCCAGGTATACATCCAGGTACCTATTCTTTAGGACCCCTTCAGGAGAGGACTTGATCAGGTTTTGCCAGTTTCCTTCTATTTATTGGCCCCGTTCTGCGTCTGACCCTTGGAAAGTATGCTTTATAATTACACGTTTATACTGTATGCATCTGTATGGCAATAGAACAAGGTTTGGCTCCCCACTTTGATGCCTGCAATGCCTGCAACATCAAAATGTTGAGGGATCCACCACATGGCGCTGATCAAAGAGAGCCACCTAGGAACGCCCTTGAGCTGTTGGATGCCCCGAATGACGAAGCAACTGCCATGGATGAAGGGGCAGGCTGGATAACGACTGATATCGACTGATCATGGTGGTTTGGGGTGGCCCCAAATGACCCGAAACATGCTCATGAGTTCAAGATATTTCAAGTCATTGCGTATGAAGGTGCGCCTATGAATCCTATCGGTCCTATCATGTGCATGATCTGATTTGCTACATCTTTTCCTATCCTCAGCTTCATTTCATGGATTCGAAATGATTCGAATGTATGTAGGACAATCCATTGTGGCACTAGTGCAAGTGCTTCTGGCGCTGGCCGCTGGATGTTATGATTTATGATATTGACGCTTGATCACACTCTGCTCCCCATAGTGCTTCTATGGTTTTGGGCTGCAGCATGGAACCGCAGTGAATATTCAATAAGAGTAAGGCCTGCAGAGGTGCAGTGTAGCTGCCCTTTATCCGTTGTATTCCGTTGTGCCATGATCAGCTCTGTATAATTCTGTATATATACCTCTCTCCATCTTTCTCATATTTTGTCATTATTGTATATTATTGTCATTAATTTCACCATTGGCTCGGCTGCAGAACCTTGAGCACAATACTATAGTGTCATGACATGGAGAGGCACTGTGCTGGAGCCAGGCCTGGAAACCAACACTGAAATAACTGAAGCAAAGGCAGACTTTTCAGCCATGGTCCGGCGCCTAGCGCACAGCTTTGCACAGCTTTGCGCAGCTTTACATAGCTTTACATATCCTGAAAGATGCTGAAAGATGCTGAAAGATACTGAAAAGGTTTGGAGTTGGCAGCTGCTCTTCGATGACCTTCATTTCAGGTCAAACGCAGTCGACCGCCATCTGGCAGAGCAGTCAGGCAGCTCAGTCGTTGCATATGTTGCCCTCAGAGTCTTAGAGAAGTTGTTGGAGAGTGGCGTGGTCTTCTTGTCCAAAGTCTGATTTTGGAACACTGCAGCACCTGCAGTTGAGTTTTATGAAGGGAATCAAATGCAAGATGAATGCAATAGACATAGGACGGGGATGTAAGCCTGCTGCCAAAGCCTTCTGCACCATGGTTTCGGCACCTGCAACTCATGGACATACCGAGGCCAAAGATGCTGCTGCTACCAAGTTGCAGTCGCGACAGCGTGACAAACTGAGAGGGATGAATGAACACCTAATCATAGCTAATAAACCCAATATACTTGGAGGGATGGACATCCAATTGCTATTGTTTTTGATGTTCACCAGGGGCCTGCAGGGTACCATGGTTTTAATCCATAGCCACATGCGTTCGTGCCAGAATGAGTTACATAATGTGAATCCCTTTATCGCAGCCTTTAACTGATCATGAGACCTTTCCTTTCATGTTGAAAAGTTCTGACGCGTTTTGTGCCGCTGGACCTGCGAACAGTACCTTGAGGTGGCATCATGGCCCGTTCGAAGATGGCGACCCTTCGTGCCACTCGTGCCAGTGGTGCATCTGAAGCTCCAAAGGCCCCAATCTGACTTCTTTGTTGCAGATGTTGAAACCACCTTGTGCCGGTTTTGTTTCTTGCCTACTGACTTGCGCACCCTTGCAGGATGTGAGCTACCAACGCATCAAACAGCCTCTAGCGCCAGCAAAGAGAGAGGACCGCTGCTGGAAAGAAACTATAACTCAAGTTTCAGGGCTGCTCCAGGAATACTAAACCAATACCAATACATACCAATACATAACCACAATGGGGGAACATGAGTTTCAACATCAGACATATAAGCTTCAAAATTAGAGTTTTTTTTGGTGTATTCCTGCGTTACTCGTTTGGCCGGTCTTGCTGTGCCGAAAAATGATGCAGGTTGAAAGTTGAGACTTTATAGAATATCATAGAATCATGTTTGCTGTGAAAGAAATCTCAGGTGGATTGAGGTGACCTGTTGCTCTGAGGCATTTTGACTTTTTTCTATCACCTGACAGGAGCGTGAGAGGGCAGCCATCAAATTGCAGGCATTGGAGCGTTGGAGCCTCACAAACATCGTGCCAACTTATCAAGAATTAATGTCCGTATTAACAACGCTTATTTGTTATAGTCAATAGATTCAATAGATGATGTTAGGTAGAGATACCCAGGTGGTGTTCTGGCACGCAGCAGAGTGCAGCGCTTGAAAGATGCGCGGGCCATGACTCTGGCTCCTCAGGCGTGGCCATCTTTGGACGGCCAGATTCCGCCAGATACCATTGGTTACATTTGGTTACCATTCACAGATTTCAGAAGTGACTATGACTACAGACACCGCTTTAACATCGTTCATAGTTGTTCCGGTATTCATTGGATCACAGCTGTTGTGCAGGAAGAGAAGAAGGCCGACACGTATCGCCAAGTGCTTGGGATTTTAGATGGTTTCTCTCGGTTGCTCTTTCGCAGCAGTTTGTTGTTGCGTTTTTTTAAGACTTTGTCGGATTGATCATGAACTGCAAAAGTTCTGAAAGAAACTCTCATTCTAGGCATTTTAGTTCGGATACAGCACGACTTCATTAAAGCGAGGCTAATGTATACCAAGGGCCTTGTAGAGCTGTGCGGGCTACACGTGATAGTTGCAAGATGTTGCAAGCCTGTATTCAGAGCAGTCGGCCCAAAGCAACTGTACAGGAGCAGAGTTGATACTCTTGGAATCTCTTGAAATCCTGACACATTCTGAAACCAAAGTAGTGCTACACATGCTGGCGGCAGCTACACTGTACTTTACTGTTGCAACAAGTTGTCCCACTTTCTAATCTTCCTGTCTAGTGAATGAGACTGAGATGAGACCCTGTGCTAGAACAGCTCTGGTGGTGCTGGTGTTAAGCAGACATGCTAAAAGATCTTGTTTCTGTTGAGCAATCCATGCGGACATTTTCTACCAGAAGTCATGGAACTCTGGAGCCTGACTTGAAGATTGCAACATGGGTGATGCCCCTTGTAGCCTTGGTTGTTTCTCGGCAGAACGTGAAATCGCCGCAGAGAGTCTATGTTGCCAGCCGCAGTGGGTCTTAGAGAGTTCTGATTGCTTGCCGTATGAATATTGCGGCGCTGGCCTCTCTGTGATTGTTAGAATTTTGTTGTGGTGCTTCTTTGGCAGATAAAAATAGGCATTGCTGTCTATTGGACTTTGTGCCATTTTGATTTTGAAATCAGGCTTATTAAAAAATCATAGTCATAGTGAAAACTATCATGTTAGAAGGACGCCAATTGGGTCATTGGCACCGTAATTGTGATCGATAGCAACCACTTTTTCAGAACCGAAACTCTGCAAATAAATTCACCAAGGACACCGTACCTGTTATAGAGTTCAATGGGAGTTCATGGCCGAAGTTAGGCCGAAGTTAACGCGATGTCCGTGGCAAAAGCTTCACAGGAATGTCCTTTGAAGCGTTTTTTGGCACGGGTTGGCCAGTGGTGCGGCCTTTGCCTCAAGCTGCTACCTGCTGTCCATCCTCAGCAAGGATCAGCCAGGATTTCAACAGGCCATCAGACAATACCACGAAGAGTTAGAAGGTCTCTGTGAAACGACGGACTGGAGGCAGGTGCTGGACACCCGATGGGCAAACCACTTGAGGTGCGGACTACGTTGTTCGGATGTCAAAGTTCCTTCCGATGACGTGATGCTGTGCTTCTACTTCGTTGCTTGCAAGCTTCTGGCCCTGGCTTCAGCTTGGTCCATCCTCATAAAGGCCTTTTTGCATTGGATCTCCTGTTGAATCTTGAAGATTGCGATGCGGACTCGCACCAGTCATGCAGGTGGTACCAACGCAGGCGCACAGGAAGTTGAAGAACCTGCAGCTGCGACCGCCATTCCACCGTCGGAGGTGCTGACCCCATCACTCTTTCAACAAGGGGTGGCGGACTCCGCCAGAACTCCAAGAACCCCTGGAACTGACAGAACTCCAAGGCTGGAGACGGCAGAACAAGCCCCAAATACCGAGGGGGTCAACGACTTTCAGGGCGGCCTTGAGCTGGTAAAGCACGACATCAGCAAATTCTGCAGGCTGCTTTAGCATCAACAGAGCCGCCATCCCCATCAGGATTCGTGGTCAACCTGAGCATGTGGTGAGCCAGAGAGTCTGCCAGTGACACTTCAAAGCCGATTGGCCAGCTAACATGGCTGGCAGACTTCCGTATTTCGATGTAATTGCATGGAGGGTTGGTGGTGGTTGGCCCTCCGATTTGTGGCCACTTGTCACTGCATCATTCCGTTCTATCAAATATGATGGCCCATAGTAGAAAGTATAGCTGCAAGAGGGTTGTACGTGTGACATGGGAACGCACCATGACATGAAAACAGGGACGCATAGGAAAACTGCAAAAGTATGCATGTTGGTCGAGAACTACTTGTTCTGACCGATATCGCAAAAAGAGATCAACAAACTAGTAATGCCACGAACGACAACATGTATAATCTTTGTTCAGGCAATACTTTTTTGTTTTCATGTTTCAACGCTTTACTACTCGTACCATACCCGTAGGATTTTTTGTTGTATCGGCCGATCAAACTGATTGGCGACCTTCAGCCAGGCTTCGAAGAAGTTGCAATCAATCTCCGAACTCCGCGGGTGGGGCTGCCCCAGCACAGCCATTGTGGATGTGATGGAGAATCACCGGCGCCAGAGAATTATGCCCAATATGTATCCATATGTCAGCGAATTCGGAACAGAGGAAGGATAAAAATGTGTGATTTTGCACAGTGGCATTGGAACTGAGGTCATTATCCGCAAAGGCACCGCATCGACAGACACAGCAAGGGCCCAGTGTTGGGGAGCCCAGCTGAACCGCCCTGGTAGCCGTTTTTAGTCGTTTTTCATCCGATCATACTGTATTCAGTAGTTGCTAGGAATAGGCTCGTCAATACAGACCCTCCTTGGATGCACAGGAGTCGTACCTCTTGGATCCTTTCGGTTGTTTCATGCAGGGAGGCAGCCGGGTATGCATACCAACCCTAGTCACCAGACTCTGCATACAGGACAGGCTCAATTCGGCGGTCGCGTTTTCATCTTGGTTTGAGGGTCACACTCCCAGGAACGCATGGAATTTTGGATCACCCGAATTTGAACCCAACTGGGTATGCTCGAGAATTGGGAAATGCCGGGAACACTCCCCATCCATTGGTTTCCTCCGTTAAAGTAGACCGCATTGATGGATGTTGAGCTTCCAAAATCATAACACAAACTTTGATGTGCCGCATTTGGTGGTAAGATCCCCATGAAATCGATAGATAAACCAGGATAAACCAACATCCCAGCAAATTGCATGACATTGGTGGATCTATGCCCTGACCCTGCAAATCTAGTAAATTTTGTTTTTCCAGGAATTTACTTTAGTAGCTCAAATTACTTTACTTTGTCTAGTAAATATTTAAAAAAGTATTTTTTGGGGAAAAAAGAAACCGCATCAAAACAGCATCAAAGGTGCATCAAAAGTGCGTTATACAATTTTTCCTGTTTTTTTGTTTTTCTCCTTTTTTTTTGATTTCTAAAAATATTTTTCATTTTTTCTTAATGTTTTCTTTCTTTCTGAAACTTGGGAAGTAATTTGTTCTGTGACGCAAGTAAAATCTCAAGCTTGAACTTATGGCCCTGTGTCTGATCACAAGTAAAACTTTCATATATGGCATATGTAGCAGAACACAAGAACGACATGTGCAGAAAGATTGCACAAGTAGTGAGTGAAGTCAAGTTATAGTTATAGTTCATGAGTTTACACAAGTAGAATCCCAAGCTAGAATTTATGGCTCTGCTTTTGATCACAAGTAAGACTTTCATATATGGCATATGTAGTAGAACACAAGAACGACATGTGCAGACAGATCACACATGTAGTGAGTGAAGTCAAGCTATAGCCAGTGACATTACACAAGTAGGGATAGAACACAAGTAGGAACAGAGTGGAAGCTGCAGCAGAACAGAAGTATGTATACTTGAAGGAGA
>Ga0126342_10018359_pt1 | contig 11999 bp, 9 predicted proteins | sample Cyp1metagenome_FD_92528 | JGI IMG/M metagenome (GOLD analysis project Ga0126342, IMG submission 92528) | Coral microbial communities from Lord Howe Island, Old Settlement Bay, Australia - Cyphastrea 1 metagenome | ecosystem: Host-associated > Invertebrates > Cnidaria > Coral ... | reverse complement strand
TAATCGATCTAATCGATCTAATCGATCTAATCGATCTAATCGATCTAATCGATCTAATCGATCTAATCGATCTAATCGATCTAATCGATCTAATCTATCTAATCTATCTAATCTATCTAATCTTTCTAATCTATCTAATCTATCTAACCTATCTAATCTGTCTAATCTATCTAATCTGTCTAATCTGTCTAATCTATCTAATCTATCTAATCTAATCTAATCTAATCTAATCTAATCTATCTAATCTAAATCTAAATCTAATCTAATCTAATCTAAGTAATCTAATCTAATCTAATCTTTTCTAATCTAATCTAATCTAATCTAATCTATCTAATCTATCTAATCTATCTAATCTATCTAATCTATCTAATCTATCTAATCTATCTAATCTATCTAATGTATCTAACCTATCTAACCTATCTAATCTATCTAATCTATCTAATCTATCTAATCTATCTAATCTATCTAATCTATCTATCTATCTAATCTATCTAATCTATCTAACCTATCTAATCTATCTAATCTATCTAATCTATCTACCTATCTACATATCTACGTATCCGTCTATTTAACTATATTATCTTCTTTTATCTCATCTCATCCCATCCTTTGTTTTATCTTATCATATCCTATCTTATCTGATCTTATCCTATTTTATCTTATCTATCCATAGATCTGGTCATTGTATATATTGTTCAATAATGTTGAACACGACAGTTTTGTAGATGATACAACACACCGAATTTCGCAACACTTTTTTTGGCCATGCAGTGGACCCAGTCTTCGGTCTAGACCAGCATGGGTATGAGACCCACCCAGAATTGATGGGGATACCATGACAAATGTGGGGTATCCTGGCGATGAGATGATTTTCTCTCAACATGCATGGGGTACCCAAAGACTGCAACTAGAAAAGGTTCCACGGATCCCCATTGTCAAACAAAGCCATTGTTGGTTGAGTTTGCCATTGACCCTGTTTGGAGCCATCTCTGGATGAGGATTTCATACATTGACATCTCTATTATCTCCATATATTACACTAGGAATACCATCATATGATGTGTTTCCCAGCGTATACAATCCTATATTGAGCTATTATTATCAAAGGACGTTGGGAAGCAATCTTTCGAGCTATGGATGAAGTGTAATGCAGTAACAATACATCACACAACAACATATCACACAACAATACATCACACAACAATACATAACACAACAATACATCACATAACAATACATCACATAACAACACATCACATCACACAACAGTACATCACATAACAATACATCACATAACAATATATCACATAACAATACATCACATACCAGTGCATCACACAACAGTACATCACATAACAGTAATGGCTGCCTGAATGTGTACGTGGTGCTGCAAAACGCATTGTACTGGATGCATGAATGAAACCTTGTGTTTTTTCGGGTAAAGTGGCTGCTGCCGGCGAAAAAGGGCAGCTCGTGTGTGTGGCGGGTGCGGCCGTTCGTTTTCACGTGTGATTGGTTCCTCCATGGTGTTCTGAAAAGTGCGGTTGCAAATCGCATTGTAATGGCTGCAGAATGTGTACGTGGTGCTGCAAAACGTATTGTGCTGGCTGCGTAAAGTAGTGCTGGGAAGTACTTTGTGCAAGCTTTTTAAGTACAAAGTAGTGCTGGAAAGTACTTTGTGCAAGCATTGTAGTACAAAGTAGTACTGGGAATTGCCTTGTGCAAGCTTTGTAGTACAAAGTAGTACTGGGATCTGCTTTGTACAAGCTTCGTAGTACGAAGTAGTGCTGGGAAGTGCTTTGTGCAAGCTTTGTAGTGCAAAGTATTACTGGGACGTGCTTTGTGCAAGCTTTGTTGTACGAAGTAGTACTGAGGAGTACTTTGTGCAAGCTTTGTTGTACAAAGTAGTACTGGGAATTACTTTGTGCAAGTTTTGTTGTACGAAGTAGTACTGAGGAGTACTTTGTGCAAGCTTTTTTAAGTACAAAGTACTGGGAAGTGCTTTATTTAAGCTTTGTAGCACAAAGTAGTACTGGGACGTGCTTTGTACAAGCTTTGTAGTACAAAGTAGTACTGGGAAGTGCTTCGTGCAAGCTTTGTAGTACAAAGTAGTACTGGGATCTGCTTTGTGCAAGCTTCGTAGTACGAAGTAGTGCTGGGAAGTGCTTTGTGCAAGCTTTGTAGTGCAAAGTAGTACTGGGACGTGCTTTGCGAAGTAGTACTGAGGAGTACTTTGTGCGTGCAAGCTTTGTAATACAAAGTAGTACTGGGACGTGCTTTGTACAAGCTTTGTAGTACAAAGTGGTAATGTGAAGTACTTTGTGCAAGCTTCGTAGTACAAAGTGGTTGAGTTGAGAAGAATTTTCAGGAGATTCGAGAAAGATTGATCATTTTCGGATGAAATGAAAACAGTTGAGAAGAACTGAAGAACCTACTTACACTTAGATGACATGTGAGAAGAGGTGGGATGAGATAGGAAGAGCTGAGATGAGGTGAGAAGAGCTCACATGGTTTGAGATGAGATGAAGTGAGGTGTGCGAAGTGCGAAGTGCGGGGTGTGAAGAGCGCAGTGTGAAGCCTGAACAGGTCCGTTTGGGGTTGCATTGCAACGTGATCGCGCGCAGGTCATGTTCTTGTACAACAACAGCGAAACAGAACAGCGCAACAGCTTCGCACAAAGCACGCACGCACGGGCCTGGCTGGCACACGGCGCATGCCAGTTCTATAGATAAGAAAGGTCTTATAGTACAACCCTAAGGCAACTTCCGCTCTGCCTCGTGCAGGTACTACTGGTATAGTATCAGATATTATTATCATTATTACTTAAAAACCTTCGGCTATTCTGCCGGCCTCTGGGCCAATGGCCTAATGGATGTGGGCCAAGGGAAGCTTCTAGAATGATAACACGTCTTGTGCTTGTTGATGTAAAGGCCGCTTGGTAAACGCTAGTTTGCGTAAAATCTGGTTGGCGCAAAAGCTGGTTGGTGTAAAAGTCAGTTTGCGTAGAAGCTATGGCTATGTCGTGTAAAAACAGGATTGTGCTAGTTTGTGCAAAAGCTGGTTGGTGTAAAAACTAGTTTGTGTCTAGTTTGTGTAAAAGGTAGCTGGTGTACAAACTCGTTGGTGTAAAGCTAGGTTTTGTAAAGGCTAGTTGATGTAAAAGTTAGTGTGTGTAAAACTCTAGATTGTTCAAACACTAGTTTGTATGCCCGGTGTCTCTGGTGTAAGAAAATAGTTTGTGTAAAAAAATGTTTCCGTAAAAACTAGCTTGTGCAAAAGCCAGTCTATGCGAAAGTTGGTAAGTGAGTGTAAGTGTAACACCTTGATCGCGCGACAGACAAATGATTTAACATTGGTTGGCACAAAAGCTGTTTGTTGTAGCTCGCTTTTGCTTGGAGGACGCAATAAAGCATTGAGAAAACATGGAAAAATGCAGCATCCTAGAAAATGCAGCATCCTAGGGGTTGGCCAGAGCAACCAAAGACAAAATGGAGACGGGATCAAGCTGAAGAAGGAAGAGGAGGAAGAGGAAGAAGGAGAACTAGAGGGACGACGAGGAAGAGGATGAAGGATGATGATGAAGATGAAGGATGAATAAACTGGGGGGTGGTTTGGGGGGTGGGGTGAGGGCAGCCAAAGCAAATATTCGTCTAGGAGGAGATCTCAGGTATAGCTATAGCTAGAGCTAGAGCTAGATTTCAGCCTAAAACTGGAACAAGATCTAGCTATTGCTGTAGCTAGGGCTATCCCTTAAAATACTTATTGGGAGGGGGGGAAGGTCTCCAGTTTACTGTGTATGGTCTTTCATTTACTTTCTTTCATGGGAACTCGACCTGGGCCACTGGGATTGGTTTAAGGACGCTAGCAGATGCTTTGAGTCCAATTTTATGATTGTACAATTAATTATACATCCTATAAAGCTACATCCCAGAGTGATACCAAGTCACTCCCTCAGAGTCAAGGACCCAAGGGACATCAAGTCCCCTTCCCAAGAGGCACTCAGCATTCTCCAAGCTGAAACTGTCCCCTCTCCTGAGTTTTATTTTCTCTGGTCTTGCTTTCATGTCATTTTCTTATTTAGCAACTTGTTTTGCCATGTGGCTGACGGAATGCTGCTGCAGACGTGTAGTTCGTTATGAACTGCATATCGCTGCCGGAAAATAGCCGAAGGTGTACCAAGCCAGAGCAACGCAAGCAAAGCAAAATCCGCGCAGGAGGCAATCTAAAGCTGGAGCATAGCCACGGCAAGGATTTGTAACGAGAACACCCACAAAACACGCAGGCCGGCGGATTCATCGATATCATTTTTCCCTGTCTTCATCTATGATTATCAAGTGTTTCCCGGTCTAGATGAAAAATGATATAGATAATATTAGATAAATATTACATATATATATACACATGTATACATATTCATCTATCATTGTATTTTATCTATATTGTCATCTTATAATACAACAAGTCAGCCAGATATTATGTGTTTCCCGACCTAGCGGCCTAGGCCTGGTTCGGCGTTGTGACTCTGTCGCGGGGTCTCTTTCTGTCCCTGCCCTCGGTCATTGTGCCCAATCGACCAAACGTTCAGCTGGTGATGATGCACTCGGTGATGCTGTTTTCGTTAGCCACTGGGACACGGTGAGACTTTGTTGATGGAAAATGAGGATGGAAACCCAAGAGAGGTAAACCCTCCCCAATAGCTGGGTGGTTTATTTCATGGAAATGTTTGAAGACATGGATGATTTGGCCCCCCCCCCCACTCTAAGGAAACCCCTTATAGATGTGGAAAACCTATATATTGGGAAACCCATTCGGAAAATGGTCTACTTAAATGGTGGGTAAACTCTATTTACAGGAGGGCAAGCATCATCTATGATATTCAAAAAAAGGGTTTATATCTGCCAGTACTAGGAGTTTACAGCAACCATCAAGAAAGAAAATGAACATTTGTTCATGTATGAAAGGGATGCACCGTGACATCGAGGTCTTTCAGGGCTACTGCCAACCCTGGAAGTCACCAGCCCCTCGGTGCAACTTTTTAATTCAGAGGTGTCGCAAAAGAAAAAGGCGAATCGCAACACCTTAGCACCTAAACCTCTTTCTCTCTCTCTCTCCCTCTCTCTCTCTATATATATGGGTTTCCACGACTGGCTGTACCCCAATAGCTATGGGATATTCATCAGACTTTTTGTATATTGAATAATCCCTATATTCCATCCCTTTTTCACGAGTTGGGATGCGAATTGAGGCCGTGAATTTGGTGGATGCGATCTCCCAGTCGTTGTTTCTGACCTTGCTGGGCATTGGCTTGGGAGGCTTTCAAAACTGAAGCCATTTTGGGTGAAATTTTAGTCCTTACTGATCGTAAGCGAAGGAAGGTCGGACGTCAAACTTCCAACAATATGGACAGATGGAAAAGCAGAGGCGGGAAGAGTCAGTGAGGAGAAGAGCCGAAGAGAGAAGATCAGAGAAGAGTAAGAGTGAGAAGAAAGAAGAAGCAGGTGCGCGAAAAGGTAGGAAAGTCGCGAAACACTGTGTTTTGCCAATGATTTGTGGCTCCGGAGGGTCGAACAGTAGGCTCGCTAAAGCGGCGGGTGCGGAGCCATGTGGTCAGATGAGAGATGAAAAGTTACACGTCGTCGTGGCGTGAAGCGCATTTCCAAGTCAAAATGTACAAAGCACACCAACGTCGGACCACTTTTGGAAGTTGTGATGTCGAAAAAGCGCACGGCGTTGTGGCGGGAAGCACATTTCCAAGTCAAAATGTACAAAGCACACCAACGCCGGACCACTTTTGGAAGTTGTGATGTCGAAAAAGTGCACGGCGTTGTGGCGCGAAGCACATTTCCAAGTCAACATGTCAAAAGCACCACATGCTCGGACCATTTTTGAAGGTTCCGATGCGGTTTTGCGTGGCAGGCGCAAGCGATTCTGCACCTGGCCAAAAGTGAGCAAAACGTGAGGGTTTTGTACAGGTGTGGGACATTTGCAGAGGATCTGCAAAGATGCATGTCGCGTGGCAAGCGCAGTACAAGAGACATGTTCATCAGAGATGTTAGGAGGTCAGGGCGCTGATTTCCTGAGAGAGGTTGCATTTTGGAGCATGAGATCTTCAAGTTTGCCAAAATGATTTTGCGTGACAGGTGCAGCACTTCGTATGACCTGGCATCACTGTTTCGTGGCAGGCGCAATACTTTAGAAACGTAGACCGGAAAAATCGCAAAACGCATTGGTACGAGGCCGTCAGCACTGCACTCAACTTCCATTTTTGAAGGGAGTCTCGCAGAATGACTTCGTTTTTGATGTTGCTAACTTTGAAAAAATGAGGAAGCCTCGCAGAATTAATTGCTTCGATTTTGACGTTGTCAACTTCAAAAGTTGAGGAAGTCTCGCAGAATTGCTTCGTTGTTTGACGCTATCAAGTTCAAAAGTTGAGGAAGTCTCGCAGAATTTCTGCACATCTGATGTTGTCAAGTTCAAAAATTGAGGAAGTCTCGGAGTCTCGCAGAGTAGCTTTGTTTTCAAACTTGCAGATAGACAGACAGACAGGTAGATAGATAGATAGATGGATGAATAGATAGATAGTAGGTAGGTAGGTAGGTAGATAGGTAGATAGGGACATCGGTAGATATGTAGATAGGTAGATAGGTAGTTAGGTAGTTTGGTAGATAGGTAGGTAGGTAGATAGGTAGATAGGTAGATAGATAGACAACTACAACTGCAACTGAAACTACAGCTACACTACACTACCACGACAAGTACAAATACATTTACAAATGCACCAAACTACAGTACACTAATTACACTACACTACACTACACTAATTACAGTACCGACACTAATTACACTACAACTACAGCTGCAACTACTACAGCTACAGCTACAGCTACAACTACAACTGCACTACATTACACTACACTACACTAATTACATTACGCTACGCTACGCTACGCTAGACTACAACTACAACTACAGCTAGACCCCATTACACAACACTACGCTACACTAATTATACTGCACTACACTAACTAGAACTACAACTACAGCTACAACTGCACCACACTCGGCTACGCTACACTAGACTACATTACAGAACACAACACTGCAGCACACCACACTACACTACATCACATTACATTACACTACACTCATTACACCACACCACAACTACAACTACAACCACGCTACACTAATTACATTACACTACAGCTACAACTCCGCTACACTACAACTACAGCTACAGCTGCACTACATCACACTACATCAAGCAGCTGTGGGCGTGGTGACCACTGCAACCATCGCAACCACTTCAAAAACACAACTCCAACCACCTTTGGGTCCATCAGTGGATTCGCTCTGCCATCCATGCATCACAACAACTCATCTCCTATAGTGTCCTATCTTTGAAACTTCCGCCACCGCCTTGTGCGGTACTACTGGTAACTGACAACCTATCCGAAGGAAGTTTAGAAGTCAAACTTCCGACATGTGGACAGATGCTGCAACAGTGGTGGGAAGAGTCGTGGTTGGAAGAGTCAGGAGAAGAGAAAGAGTCAGATAAGAGAGAGGCAGAAGAAAGAAGATCAGCGCGCGGAACTGTAGAAAAGTCGGGAAACACTAGAGAGATAGAGAAATAGAGAGATAGAGGGACAGAGAGATAGGGAGATAGGGAGATAGGGAGATAGATAGAGATATAGATAGAGATAGAGAGGGAGAGGGGGGAGGGGGCGGGAGAGAGTGGGAGAGAGCGGGAGAGAGCGGGAGAGAGCGGGAGAGAGCGGGAGAGAGCGGGAGAGAGAGAGAGAGAGACTCAGGGCCTCAGCCACTTTTCGGTCCATCAGTGGTTTCATTCTGCCGTCCATGCATCGCAGCAACCGACCTCCCTCAGAGGTTTCCTATCTTCGAAACTTCCGCCACCGTCTGTGCAGTACTACTGGTAGCCACTGGTAATGTTTGAGAACCCTTCAATTTTCAAAAATTGGTTGATAATTGGCTACAGTGATTTGAACAAAAAATGATCACAAACTGCTGTGAACTCTGAAAATCCATATCATCATCATGTCCAGGTCTCGAGCAAAGTGAAGCAGCGGTGGATGTTTTGATGACTCTGGGCACGTTTGTTTGTATCTGTTTACTACTGGCCTCTCGGCTGAGATGTAGCGGAACGATGCAGAAGGGGGAGAGCCTGAGTACTGTACGTAAAATTTATTTGTAGCCAAAGAGGTAGGGATTTGAGGAAGAAAAAAAATGGAAAATTGATGTTTTTTTTTCAGATGTGAATGCTGTTGCTCCCCCAAAGTCCGCCAGTTCGGGTTTCAAAGTTTACTAGTTGGATTGGTTTCAGGGAACATTAAAACCCGAAACCCTGATATTTGATGCGGAAAACCATGGTTTTAGGTTTCAATTTCCCTTCAACGCATCCAGTGGTTTACACCCTGGGTGGAGGGGTTTGGACTTTGTCTTCGAGCTGAACCAATTCTGAACCAGAGTTCCAACGTGTTCAACCATTCTGAAGCATGGTTCAATATAGAGCCAGTTTTAATGAAGTTTGGACCATGTTTGGAAACATCTTGACCATTTTGAAGGATTTGGGCGTCAATTGAAACCTTTTTTTCTCCCCACCAACTTTCCCAATGAACCAGGGCAATCTCCACATGGTTTTTTGACAAAACTAGATGTCCACCAAAAACATATTGGTGATCCCGAAAAACATCTAGGACTCATCTAATGACAATATGATGAATAAATAAATATAAAAATAAATAAATACATAAACAAATAAATACATAAATAAATATATATATGTATATGTATATGTATATGTATATGTATATGTATATGTATATGCATATGTATATATATATATATTATTTGTTTTATACACGCACATTGTCACATTGAGTACATTAAGTGCAGATGTATGTAATAAGATACATTTTCTATAAATAAATATATATATATATAACTTTCTAAATCCTCTAAATATGGTGGTCATATTCTCCTACAAAAATCCTCTATGGAGGGTAGGTCCTTTATAAATCCTCTATATTTCTGTTAGAAGGGAGCTGAGTCGTTCAAAATTGGATATTCAGATCTATGCATGGGATGTACTCCCCTATAAATTCTCTATATGTAGTTGAATGTGGAATAACCATTTTCCTCCCACAAATCCTCTATAGGTGGTCACAAATCCCCATTTACATCTTCAAAAACAGTCCTCTATAAATCTTCTAATAGATATTGATGGGATAGTTTCTTCTATCAATCCTACAATTCTTCCATAAAATCCAGGTATACACTCCAAAAACCCTCTATACATAATGGTTACCCTCTGGAAATTTAACATAGCTATGGAAAATCACCATGAATTTCATGGGAAAACTCACTATAAATGGCCATTTTCAATAGCTTTTTGTATGTTTACCAGAGGGTAATCCCATCCAAATCCTCCCAGGTCTTCGCCGTTGCGTTGCTCACCTTCGGCGCGGCGCTGCTGGTGGAGAAGCTCTTCGACAGCGCGCTGGGCCTTGGCCGCCGCTGCGCCAGCCTTGGGGAGGTCCCGGAGCCGGCGCTCATCGTCTTCCTGCGCCGCGGCTTTTTAACAACGGGGGAGCGGTCGGAGCCATTTATGAAGTGGAGCCATGTATAAAAAGTGGTTATTAAGTGGACTCATCATGGATCTAACATGATCTAACTATTCAGATCATCTAGCCATTTATTTTTCGGGCCCGCACCCAGTGAGAACTGATGCGAGGCTGCAGAACGTTGCGAGCAGCATCAAGAGGACTGCCTCGCACAGGACGACTTTTACAGCCGCAGTGGATCAGCTAGGAACACATGATGCTCGCATCTCAGCTGCGAGTAAAACCAGGTGAAAAATGCTCAAAAAAGGGTTTTCACCTGCTTTGAATGGGCCATTTTGATGGTAATTCGAAATGTATCCCAGTATATAAGTATATGTATATATATATATATTTGTATAATTATATATATAATAGATATTCAGTTTTCTTCCGGGAAAAAGGTACATATCCAGTGCTAGCGTGTTTGCCACTGTTCCACCGATGCACCTGTGATGACATTGGGATAGATTTTGAGCATCCGACGAAGTTTTGATCCTGTTCTTTGCCAGAAAAGTAGTGTCTCAGCCGTGCACGTTCCGAGGTATGATCCTCATGTCCTTGACGATTCTGGAAATGGAAATGGGACTTTCATCCACGAGATCAAGCAGCATGACTCTCCCTGGCGCAGACGCTGAGTTTGCGAAGCAGCTCTCGGACATTGCGGAATCTCGGCCCACTGCAAAGCACACAGCATGCGTGGAGAAACTGAAGTTCGGTAAATATGGTTTAGGACATCAAAACGGTTCTAACCCGTTTCCATTTTTTTGGAACCATTTCATTTTTTAAATGTGTGTTATGACAAAGACAAGGCTGGGCTGGAAAACTCTGTTCTAAAGGCCATGAGAGTTTTTATGGGATGTGGTTGCTCCAAAAACAGAAGAAACTTATCCAAATTTGGGGTAATTCTGATTCTCCTTTAATTAAAAGGTATCGAAAACTCCTCGGTTTGGACCCAGCAGATGTTCAGAGTAATCCTGGCAAAATGAGTGTGGTAAAACCAATCATACATCACTACGGGCTTCCCCGAAATGCCTGGAACCATCTCCAATTGGAGGATGACGTTCCTGCCGCTGCTAGAAAATATCTAGCAAAAAAAGATGCATGGTTCGTTCCATCGGATTGTTGTCGATTTGTAGGTCTAAGTTGGATCTATGGATCTATGACATTGCGTATACATGAGTTCCTCTGTATGGTACCTTTGAATCCACTGGTCAATCATCATTTTCCCCATTGAGACTGCAAGGACTGCAAGGACGAGGGGGGATACCGCATTTTTGCACACACCCTTATATAAATATATAGTTTAATATATACATGCATGTATTTATATACATCTAAAATCTTACAGGTTTTACCTCATTCATTCTAAACTCTCAAAAAGTAAACTTAGAACCAAGAACTAAGAAGATAATTGTCTGGTTTAACCAAGAAACTTCCATGATTTCCCCAAAAATACACATGACATCTTTCACCAACGTTTCCGCGCCTCAGGAGCCCTACCGCATCGCGGGTGGTGCCCAGCCGCGGGCCCCCAGAACGGGCACGGCCGTAGCGAAGCGGCGCATGTCGTGTCAGGCGGCGGCCTTTCGTGGCAGCCTGAAGTTCAGCCTCAGTGGCCTCAGCCAGGACGTTCGAACGTCGTGGTTAGGTTTTCACCGAGATTTTGATCGAAAAATCTGGTGATTTCCATGGTCAAAAAATCATATGATTGACATGGGGGTGATGTCCCAGCGGGATAAAGAAGCAAACGATTGGAATTGACCTCGAAATTTCAATGGGTATGAAAACCATATGGGCCATGGGATAATCTCGATAATTTTATAACGCCGCCACTGTAGATGATGCTTAGGGTTCGGGGAACCGGGGAACCATCCCCAACTTGGATTTGGGATTTTTCCCAGATCCATATTTTTCAGGTTCTGGGGAGAGAAGTTTCTGACCAACTTAGGGTTTTGGCCTTCTGACCATGGTACGTCAGCAGCTGAGATTTCCATAGCTTTATTTTGGCCACACGTATCCATGGGTCGGCTGATGCACCGATTCACCAAGCTTTCGTCACTTAGAGAGCAAGCCTTATTTCACCATCATTTCAGTCGATGTCTAACCCTCCAAACCTGAAATCTCGAGGACATTCCTATCATCTAGTGTGACACTTTCACAAACCATGTAGCAAGTCCCCAAACCCCCAAACATTCCAAAACTCAGGTACAAAACATACTTACATTCACAGACATGCACATGCATCTACAATAAGCTACATACATTTACATTTATTTACATACATTTCATTTACATACATTTACATACATTTGCATACATTTACATCAATTTACATACATATGTTTATACATATATGCTTACGTATGTATATATATATAT
>Ga0126342_10018358_pt1 | contig 12000 bp, 8 predicted proteins | sample Cyp1metagenome_FD_92528 | JGI IMG/M metagenome (GOLD analysis project Ga0126342, IMG submission 92528) | Coral microbial communities from Lord Howe Island, Old Settlement Bay, Australia - Cyphastrea 1 metagenome | ecosystem: Host-associated > Invertebrates > Cnidaria > Coral ... | reverse complement strand
CCACCCCACCCCAGAAAAAGAACCAGAAAGCGTGACCAAAAGTAGAGGAGAAACAGAAAAACGCAGAAAAGCAGGCGGCGTTCTATCAGCCGCCTACCAACTACTTACCAAGACTTTGTTCATGCTGATCTTTCAAACAACTTGTAAGACTTGAGAAACTGTATTTCATGGATAATAAAGAGTTCAGTATATCGCAAATTCATATCTGTGAACTGTACATGTTTCATCTTCGATACCCTGCAAAGAAGTGAGATTCGGCTTAAAGTAGTATGTGCCCCCTCATTTATGATGAACGATAGGCCTATATGGGAGTTTCCACAAATGGGGGTATCCCAAAATGGATGTTTTTTTTTGGGGGGGGAAATCATGGGCAATCCATCTATAAATAGATGATGACTGGGGGTAACTATGGAAAATCACCATGTTTAATGGGAAAATCCACTATTTCTATGGTCATTTTCAGCTATGTTAACTTACCAGAGACCCCCTAAACTTAGGAATTTGGAATTACCGAACCATTTTTTTGTCCCAGCAATTGTCTGTAGACCGGGTCCTACCTCCAGTAGCCAAGTTCGTGGCTCGAAAATTCTCCCAGCTCGGTTTCCTCCATTTATACCCTCTGGTTATGTCAAAATCGCTATTGAAAATGGCGACTTATAGTGGATTTACCCATGAAAAATGGTGATGTTCCATAGTTTTTTGTTAACGTTTACCAGAGGGTATCATAGATGTGTCCAGAACTGTGCTCCTATTTTGCTATGATATCCCAGCTAGAAACCTCCTTTTCTTGGGGAAATTCTCCTGCCACTAGTGGAGCCGCCGTGGCATCCCCATCGATAAATGTCCGAATGGCTCATTCCACAATAGACAACCAACATTTGCATCAATTTCATGGCTAAAATGTTCAACTTCTTAACTTCTTCATTCTCGCATACAGGTGAATCTACCCCATTTTGTGTTGCTGAGGGCAACAATTATCACAACTGGGGGTGTTGGACTCAGTGCCATCTATGTTTGCCATGTTTTTTGCCATGGCTTACTTGGATAAAATCGCACTAGATCACACGATTTTACAAAGTCATCCGCATTGTTTGAATGATTTCCTGACATCTTGAATGCAACAATGTAGGACACCACATGATAAACATTTGATAAACCTGAAAGCCACATGGGGAATGAAAGTCACGGCGTTTTGAAAGTCATGGTCCATGATGGTCATGGCTTCATGGCTGTGGGATGATGGCATTGGGATGCTGGTCATGGTTTTCACCGCCCAGCTTCATCCAGTCATCCTGCTGCTTCGCCTGCTCTCCTTGGCTCGGGACTTGGGCAACAAGACGCTTGCGCGTCGCGTCTTGAAACACCGCAAGAGGTAGGGAGAAAAGGCCGCAACACATTCTGGGCAATTCATGGCAGTTCACAAACATCATGTCTTGGGATTGGAAGGAATGACTGTTTGGATATGTCTGAGATGGCTGGAAGATCATAGACGAGGATGTTTGGGGATGTGACTCCCACAAATCGGGCGTCACGACCACTTGCGAAACAACGACAGGATAAGACCAGAGTTTAGGTGACACTAATCTGAACCAACGTTGCGAATTGGGTGACTATCCAATTCTCGGTACCAGGGGTGCAAATGCACCCACAACAACTTTAGATTATATACAATTCAAACAAAATGATCATTGATAATCTATGATAATATGATATTCATTTATGTAGTGATATGTACTTAGTATAGATGTGTCACTAGCAATTTTTGATATAAGCATTAGTGGGATATGTCATATGCCATATCAATGGGACATAGACTATGTGTATAGATGTGACAAGGAATACTGTAAGCATTTGATCTCCCGCTAATCGTGGGAAAGTCTGTTGTGGACTGTTGCTTAGAGGCTCGAACAATTTGATACACAACTCTCAAGGGGATTTTACCATCAAGTTGAGGATGAAACTTGGGATGTTTCATGTGATGGTAGTGGGAGAAAATCTCATGGGATCGATTGGGATTTAATAAAAACCATAAATTAAGATGTTGTTCCTGTGATTCTACTGGGATTTCTTCATGGATATTTTTTATTGGATCAACAATGACCGCACGGATCTCATGGGATGCCCAAACAAAGCGCGCTCGTTCCCGAAACGCGAAACGCATCAGCAAAGACAGAAGTCTGGGCTTCTGAAAATCGATTGATAGAAACTTTTAGATCTTTTGGCATAGAAATTGCGTTTTATTTCTTTATGCCAAGTGGTTAGTTGTTCTTTAACATACATGACTTCTCACAACATGAATGTTTCCTTGCCGCCCCGTTGGTGGGTAGAACATCCCCGTTGTGAGTTCACGAGTTCCTAGTTCTGCCAGGCATGCCAGCTGGCTCCCCATCTGCTGAGCTCAGGCAACTCTTTGGCATATTGAAAAATTGGAACTTTGGGCTAATGTGAACCCACTAGGATCCCACTACAAACAGAACTTTATATGTCAGCTACTCTAGATATACAGGATAAAATCAGGATAGCATGTTAGTCATGAAAAATTGTAGCCGTAATCCCAGAGGATCCATGGTGCTGGAATATTTACCTACATTGACCCCATTACAGTAATTTTCAAAATAATCCCAACTGGTTGGTAAATATTCCAGCACCATGGATCCTTAGGGATTGTAGCCGTATAGTAATAATTCACCAATGTCAGGTCATAAACCCTAATGGTGAAGTTTTCTGTTTTGTTCCGAGGTGGACATCACTCACCGCCACTGAATCCCATAAAATAAAGCCCAGTTAAAACGAAAAAGGATCCGGCCAGTTCGATAGCGTTCAGGTGTCTTATAAGTGGCTGATTTCTATGGTTTATGGTAGATATAACTATACTTAATATATAATATATATATATACATATATGGATGTTAATGGGCTTTATAAACCAACAAACATCACTTGGGGGGGCCATCCTACATGAATTTCTCTGAACTTCTCCATTTCTCCTAGTGAAAATTTCCCCCACAGTTTCCTGGCTGGGATTCGCCGGTAAAACTCCACTCCATGAGGGTTGGTTTCCAGTTTCATGGGGGCACCTAAACATAGCTGGATGGTTTATTTCATGGTTTATTTCATGGAAAATCCGAAAATCAAAAATGGATGATAACTATAGGGGTACCCCCTACACTTCGGAAAACTCCATTCGCCAAATTTGAATTCAACAAAGCGCATCGTTGGTAATCTAACCCTGAAAGAGTCGCAAGAGAATAGTCCATTGGGACGGGCGGCCAAGAAAAATCGAATACTTGCATGGTCAATCTTTGCTGGTAAAGATTGCATGCTTATCTGCTTGGTGGTTTCAACATGTTTCAACCATCTTGAAAAATGATGGAGTTCGTCAATGGGAAGGATTATATATCCCATATATGAAATGGGAAAATTCAAAAGCCATGTTTGAAACCACCAGTCGCAGAACCATATTAAGTCCCTGTTAATATATATTAAGTCCCATTAACCCATATTAAGTCCCATTAACCCATATTAAGTCCCTATTAAGATATATTACGGTTACAATTTTATGACAATTGTCCATTTCAACAACATCAAGAACAGCACAACTGAGTCCATCCAGGGGATGACTGAATAATATTGGGTGACAAAAATTGTTTGGATGTTTGGAATCCCCACGAAAAATGGAGAAAAACATGGGGATGCTTAATATATGGTTAATATATGGTTAATGATGGTTAATAATAATCTGCTTGGTGGTTGAGCCCTACCCCTCTGAAAAATCATGGAGTGAAAGTCAGTTGAGGGATTATGAAATTCCCAACTGAATGGAAAGTCATAATCCAGTCATGTTCCAAACCACCAACCAGTGGGGATGCTTTTTAACCCATGGCTTTACCGCAATTTTCTCACCTCCCCAGCCGACGAAAATGGCGCAAGTCAGGCGTCGCTCTTTGGCTTCCAATGCCCGTTGGACCTTCGCGCTGCGTGTCTCCTCCCACGCACGCACCTCGTCTGCCGAGCACACACGAAACGGAGCGCCCTCCAGCAGCAGCTTGCATCGGCCGCCTGTGATAACAACAAAAAGTGAACAAAACCATGGAAAAAACATGAAGTGTGGTTTTACACCATTTTTGGGATATACCATGAAATATTACCATGAATAGCAAATTTGGGATATACCATGGTTTTGAAAACCAAATTTGGGATTATAATTATACCATGAAAAGCATGAAAAAACACGATGAAAACAACTGCATTGATACCAGAGGGGATAGTTTGAACCGATGAATTTCATGAGATACTTCGTATTTTTCGTTGTCAGGAAATGATGCAAAAATTGATGTATATAGCTATTGAAAATGGCCCAGTCGAAATAGTGAGCTTTCCCATGACAAAATGGTGATCGTTCCATAGTTTTTTGTTAACGTTTACCAGAGGGTACCTCATGTGTTCAAAACATATTTTGATGGGACGATGATCTATGATATCTATGTGATTAAATATATATATATGTGGATCTGGGGGTACCATGTTTTCAAAGAAACTCATGTCAGGGGATAACATCATACCCTTCGTGAATGGAATGGAAAATTGCTGGAAAATGAGAGGCCCATGGTTGGATTTCCTTCCCCATACCCTCTGGTAATGACTAAGATTTAGCTATTGAAAATCACCATTAATGGATAAATAAACTATTTCTATGGGCCATGTTCAATAGCAAACTGTTAGCTTACCAGAGGGTAATAGTGACAAACTTTCATCCAACTTTACTGGTTGGTGGTTTCAACCCCTCTGAAAAATATTAGTGAAATGGGATTATTGTTCCCAATATAATATGGAAAAATATAAAATGTTTCAAACCATCAACCAGATAGGATAGGATCAACGGAATAATCCAGTGAAGCGTGGGTAAACGAAGAATCTTTTCAATTTCAAAACCTGTCATTTCTTGCTGTGGGTCCACGGGCAGCAAATTGCATAAGTTCGTTCAACTTAAAACTTGGCTTTTCAGAAAAAGAACACAATGGTTAGATGATTTTCTCAACATTTTAACCGTTAAAACTAGTTAAAACCCTCCATGTTTCATCATTTCTTGGGGATTTTCCATGCCGGATTTTCCATGGGGATTTTCCGGGAGCCGGTCGTTCAACTTGAAAAATCCCCTGCTGTGAGAAACCATCCCCGAAAGTAGCCTCTTCCAGGCCCACCCCCGTTGGAACCGGGGGGGGGAGTAAATGACACGCCATTTTTCCTACCATCTGGTTATGACTAACAGTTCACCATGGAAAATCACCATTTTTAATGGGTAAACCATCTACAGTATAAGACCATTTTCCATGGCTATGTTAGTCATAACCAGAGGGTACGCCTCATTTGTTAGTTCTCTGACAATGAATGATCCGCTAATATTTGTGTTGCTTACTCTCTGGCAATGAAAAACATAGCCAGCTGGAAAATCATCATTTTTGGGGTAAATCATATATTATCATATATTCATGGACAATCTCAGATACCCTGCAAAAAAAAAATAAATTCTTAGCTGCTGAACGTAGAAAATCCCATTGATACCAAAAGATACCAAAAGACTATAGCGGATTAGTTTCTACCCATCCAAGATTGACCTAGTATACATGGGCCACTGTGCAGGAATTTTCATAGCTATGTTCAATGATAATCACCATCTGGTTATTTAACATAGCCATGGAAAGATCCACCATGCTATTAAGAACGGTAAAGCATATATTTCGATTAGGGCCATCGAAAAACCATGGCTATGTAACAAATAACCAGAGTGTATCTCAATATAACCATCATTAACCATCATTTTGTTTAACCATTATTAACCATTCATCATCATTAACCAGAGGGTAATCATACTGGAGGCTGGTTTTTTTAGATGTTGGGGATGGTCGCCACAATTTCTTCACAACTCTCGGCTGTCGCCAGACGAGTTGTGTGTGATTCAAGTGGCTGGGAGGGATCAATGCTGTAAAAACCCATCCGTGTTACCAAAAAAAAAAACGACGTCTATGGCATGGACTTGCGCAGAATTTCGGTAGTTTTCTGGTGGATGGGGATGAGTTTTCACATGTTCGCGACCATACAATGAGGGTCTTTAAGAATGTTTATATAATATGAACGGGGGAAGGGAGGCTACTCCCCATTTCTCCTCGTTTCATGATCATTTTTCCCAGGTGTAATTGTAAAATGGAAGCAACTCCTAGATGTTTTAGACACAAGTTCGATTGTTGCTGGTCTATCCCATTATGGAAAATCAATTTATCTTTTACGGACAAATCACCGAACTAAATGGGCCATGGCTTCCATAGCTATATTGACAAATGCTATAATATGTGTCCCCATTATGCTTGATGAACAAAAAAACCCTCCTGTAAACGAACTAACAAAGATGTGGAGTTTACCCACCATCAATCTTGGTAAATTATAATAATTCACTAACCTGAATTAAGGCTATCTTGGGGATGGTTTCCCTTATTAACATTTATTAACCATGATTCCAGGCTTCGGGAGAACAGTGTTCGGTCGTTATGAAATATACCCAGATCAATTAGTAGATCATCTATTAGATAATTAGATAAATCCATACCTTCGATCAAAAATCAGGACATTTTCTACCCTCTGGTAAACTAACGTTTTGCTATTGAAAATTGCCATTTATAGTGAGTTTTCCCATTAAAAATTGTGATTTTCCATAGTTTTTTGTTAACGGTTTACCAGAGGCTAGATCATTTTCGCAGGCTAAACTTCCCTCCGCGGCCTCGCTGTTCGAAGGCGAATTGGCTCATGTCGAACTACGCGATGGTGAGACTTGAGCCGTAAAACTTTTCACAGAGAGATTCGGTCGAAGGTCATCCTCTATGTGTATATATATATATACTACCACATAGTATCATATAGTATCTACATAAATTGTATACAAATATATAATAATATATATATATATATATATAATTTCATCATTAGATCTGTATCATATCTATATATAATTCAATATATACATGTGTTTATCGAAAAACATTATATTCATCGATCTGTCTATCTATGAGTCATCCAATTGTGCCTGCCCAAGCAGTTTTTTCATGTGATCACCCTGGCTACCACAAGCAACTAGCGTGACTGGGGATGATAAACATAGCACCCATCAACATGGTGATGACTTGGGGATGGTGCAAATGGCAATGGGTTGACCATGAAAAAAATGCGAAACAGATCTCTGGGAAGTCTATTGATACGGAGGACAATTCATGAATATCAGGCGTTTTGGAACTACACGGAACTGCGATTTTTTTCCACCAGTTGAAGCGTTCTCTAGCGACATAGTTTTGTCTATTTTTCCAATCTTACCCCGGTCATTTGGAGGTGTCCAATTTTTTCCAGTCAGTCAGGGTATCCAAGTCTTGGACCGTGACTTACCCTCTGGTAAAGGTTTACAAAAAACTATGGAAAGATCCACCATTTTGTAGCTGGGAAAATCAACCATAAATGGGCCATGTTCCATAGTTTTATGGGAAAATCAAATCTTTCGACTGGGCCATTTTCAAGTTCGCAAACTGTTAGTCATTACCAGAGGGTAGTATTGAAACAACGACCCTGAACTCATCCCAGGTTACTGTGGAGGCTACCCTCAAAATCCAAGCTGGCAATGGCTGGTGGAAAAACCTCCCATTTTTGGAGGTTTCCTAAGTGGAGGGGGTACCCCTAGTTATCATCCATTCTGGGTAAATTATAATATTTCACTAACCTGAATTAAGGCCATTTGGGGATGATTCTTCTTACTAACCATGATTTCCAGTGAGGTCGCAGTGAGGTCGCAGTGAGGTCGTTATAATTTACCCAGATTTATAGATTGGGATTTTCCCTTGTAAACCATCCAGCTATTGGGGCATCCCCATTTGTGGACACCCCATTTACTTCGGGGCTATCGCTATGTGATTACCCGAGGATAGATTCAATCCAGTGACGGTCCCGGCCAAGTTTGAGGCTGCTTAGCTGAGAAATGGGGTGGTTCTATTCCCTATGTTCAGACAGACTTAGAAGATCTAAAATCATGCCATTGTATGTATATGTTTTATTGTATACATGTAGTGTATACTATGCACTCATAAGTATAATATGTATATATATATATACATAATATATATATATATATGTATATATAATTATATTACATATATATATATAATTATATATACACACAAAATGCCATATTGCCAAAATAATACATGTTAAATACATAACGTATACATTAATACAATTTATGCTATATATATTTTGTCATATACGGCACCGGGTCTCGAGGGCAGCACTTGGTGGGATCCTTGCCCAGGAGAAAGTTCTGTGGGAAGATGGTTTGAGGCCTCGCTTCGCGGTGAACCATCGGTTCATCGCTGGAGCCGGGAGATGGCTGGATTTTTAAGGGATATGATAAGGATTAAATTTGATCAAACATGAAGAATATATGAATATATATATACACATTTATGTATATATATATATAATTATATATACATATACATATAAATAAGTATCAATATCTACCATAAACTCTAGCTATTCCCAGTAGATTCCCTAGTTCTGATGGATAAACCAAAGGGAACATCAGGTGACTCGGCGACTCAACGTCCCAATCATGCCCGCCCTGCGCGAAGTGCTGCACGAAGCGGGGATCTGAGGTGCCCCCACTGAAGCCAGCCAGGATCTGCAAAGCAGTTCTGGCGAAAAATGGTTGAGCAGTTCAGTTTGGCAAATTGCTGGGTGTGCATCCCACTCAGTGGCAAAAAAAAAAAACAGTTATATACGGATTACATGGCTTTTATATGGATTATGAAACACTTACTCGGAGAATTTCTAGGTACCCTCCAAAACAATTCAGCCAAATGAAGGGTTTTCCTAGTGGAAAACTATTTATATAAAACTATTTATTTAGCCCAGAAATATGGGTTAAGCATGGTTTACCATCCAGACCCTGAACATAGAACATAGACAATTTTTTAGTGGAAAGTAATTTCCAACCCCCTGTTCAGCAGGGTCTATCTTGATTTTGGGGAGGGTAATTTGCATGTATAGTGCTTATAGTGCTTATATAACAACTTACCTTTTCCACCTATGTCCTTACTCCGCATAAAATGGTTGGTTTTGTTTATATCTCAACTATATTAGACCGGATGGCATTAAGATCTGGATAAGCCTGTTGATTGGCTACTGAATGGGGGTTGATTGGCTACCTGATTAATTGGGGATGGACACTAACCCACTTGTTGCACAACACTCAACCAACATGGAATGGGATTCTGGATGAATCGTAATAATTACACTAACTTGAAATAAGGCTATGTGGGGATAGTTGCCCTTACATTCACAATTATTCACAATGACGTCGCGACGTGTGGGGTCTAACTTATCCAAATGTGTAAGCTAACCATTTAAATTCATTAAAAAAATCATCAGTGACCACAAAAGTTCATAGAAGCCAATATGTTACTAATTACTACAGTTGGGAATTCTACAGTTGAGAATATGGAATTCCTAATTTTCTAGTTGTACTTACCGATTACTAATCACTAACGGTTGCCTGCCGGCAAGGTGATGGAAAGCAATTGTATTCAGATACCAATTACCCTCCGCTAGTTTAACATAGCTGGTTGGTGGTTTCAGCCTCTCTGAAAAATATTAGTCAGTTGGGATGATTATCCCCAATATATGGAAAAATCAAAAATGTTCCAAAATGGTTGATTTACCCAGCAACAAAATGGTGGATCTTTCCATAGTTTGTTATGTTAACGTTTACCAGAGGGTACATCCAATTACATCCGAGTAATAGTTACCAATCTATCCCCCGAGCACTCATAGATTTCCATAGATTTACCCAATCCTGAGAATCACTTTAGAATTCCTAGGGATTCCTAGAGGAAAGACGGCTGGAATTTCACGGCTGGAAAAACATCCCAAGATCATGGTTTATATCTCCAATCCATCCCCAAAAAAGAACCATAATTGTTACAGTGATACCTTGGATGGTTGCGAAATCCAGCACCAGTTGGTAGATGGTGCACATCCATGTTTATCCCAACGAATCATTCTTTACAGTGGTTCATAGGAATCCGAAAAAAGTTACCAACCGGTAAAGAGAATATCGCAACCATCCAGACTATCAGTTAACTATCCCACTATCATGGTCAATCTTTGGTAGTCCACAAAATTCACCATTCATGAGCAGGAATTCGTTGGACCAAGCGCGCTTCAGAGCTGTTTTTCGCAAGGAAATTCGACATGGTTTTCAGCCCCAAACATTGAATATGACTCATTCACCGCCATTTCTTAATAGTTCAACGCTTATGTTTAACACCCCAATACAGGCCGAAATATGTATTTCCAAGTTCAATCATTTTATACCCTCCAGTAAATTAACATAGACCCTGGCAGTCGTCGGGGTTGGAAGACTAGTTTCATCTAGTTTCCATTTAAAATGGGTGATTTTCAGGGTCAACATGTTTATTTACCAGAGGGTAACTAATGGTTATAACTACCATAAGATACATCAAATGGTACCATAAAATTGTATATCTAATTGAATTAGTACATTATCTAAAATATCTAAATAGTAAATCCAACAACGCCGATTTTATAACGCTGAGACGATACCCAGAGATCTGGCAGCCTGCACCCATAGAAGCAGCGTCCTGGCGGGAGGCCACCGTGACCCTGGATCTTCATGGGAAAAACAACAGTTTTAATAAAGCAATGACTAGCCTCTGCTAGTTTTTCACATCACCAGCGAAAAAGGTCATTTATATATACCCTAAGGATCCATGTATGGAATATTTACCTACATTGGGATTATTTTAAATTACTTTAGGGGTCAATGTAGGTAAATATTCCATACATGGATCCTTAGGGTAGGATCTATATAGATGATTTACCGTAGTAAAGACATGTGATTGAAACCACTTCGCCATGTAAACGTTTACCCATGCCACGAATCTGATGGGTTTTGCTGGCTACCCTTTGAGGTACGACTGGATGACTTGATGTTCATCCCCTCATCAAATCAGGTAGCTTCTACCGTTTTCGTAAGCAATCAACATGGCATGTTCAACATGGGTATCTGGTTGGTGATTTCGCCCTACCCCTCTGAAAAATGATGGAGTGAAAGTCAGTTGGGATGATTATTTGATTATTCCCAATATATGGAAAAATAAAACATGTTCCAAACCACCAACCAGGTATTTTAGGTGGTCCATCTCCAAAGGCGCCCACTGGCGAACTAGGGGCAAATCCTTTCAGGTTCAAACTGGAACTATTGACACTTGCTGAGGGCTGCCACGGGCCAACGAAATGCAACGATTTGGACATGCCGCGCGTGACACCGGAGCTTAGGGCAACCAGTTGGCAACCGAAACTGGCCGCTACTTTTGCCCAAAAGTGACCCCTCTCAGGAAGAAGTGTCTGGTGATGTCTGGTGCCGTGGTTTCGCACAGGAGCCCGTACCAACTGGGACAAATTTTGAACCATTGAATGTACCAAACACATTGAAAATCCCAGATGTACTGGAATTCGGTAAGAAAATTGACCATCCATGCAGAACACGGGACGTGACGTGTAAAATTGATTGAAATTGGACGTCCATACCAATCCACCGGGATGTTTATCTATATGATGTATCAGAAAAAAGTATGAACATCTGAGATTTGCTTGAAGGGCTCAAGAAAAAACACAGAATACATATCTGGTTGGTGGTTTCAACCAACCCCTCTGAAAAATACGAGTCAGTTGGGATGATTATTCCCAATATATGGAAAAATAATCCAAATGTTCCAAACCACCAACCAGATATGTTATATTATGGGTAGGAAATTGTTTGGGTTTTTTTTTTTTTTAGTTTGGGGAATTTTTTTTGGATTTCCGGTTCTCACCATTTTCCATGCTATTTGCAGCATTTTGGAGCTGGAAACTGCCATTTCCACGGTATGTGCAACGGTTTTGAGT
>Ga0126342_10018357_pt1:7500-12000 | contig 12000 bp, 9 predicted proteins | sample Cyp1metagenome_FD_92528 | JGI IMG/M metagenome (GOLD analysis project Ga0126342, IMG submission 92528) | Coral microbial communities from Lord Howe Island, Old Settlement Bay, Australia - Cyphastrea 1 metagenome | ecosystem: Host-associated > Invertebrates > Cnidaria > Coral ... | reverse complement strand
GGTGAGACTGTTTTTTCCTCTTTCCTGCTCAGCGGCCCCAAAGCGATATCCGAAGTAGCCGCAGCGGCACCAAAGCGATGCCCGAAAAAGTTGGTCCTGCATGTCACACTAAGGAGGCCTTTGATGTGATCAGAAAGCAACCCAGCAACGGATTTCAATATCGAGCTAAGATACAAACGTGCCTTGTTGACACGCAGAAACTTCATCTCGCGTGCCTGTGGCATAGCCCTCGTCGTTGGGCAATCAGCTATGCTCACGGGAGTTGCCCCCCTGCGTATTTTAGAAAATAGAAGTTTTACATTTTACATCTAGTCAGATGTTACACACACACAGAGACACTACACAAGATTAAGATCACTGAAGTGATCTGTTGGGAACTGAATCCCATAAACCATAACCGGGCCAGATTCTAAGTAGATTGGATTACCTAGGGGTCCTTGGCTTAGACCCTTGCCGCATCAGTATAATTCACAGGAGTCACTAACATACAAACCAACAGCGTTATAGTTTAAAACACAGGAGTCTTTGACATATAAACGAACAGTGTAGAAGTATAGACCACAGGAGTCTTTGACGTATAAACCAGCAGCGTTATTAAAGTATATAAAGTGCAGGTACACATCCATGGCCGGTGGATGCTATCCTCTCTGATGCAAAGCTTCGTTGGATGGAGTAGCATCAGAGAGCTCTTTTTCCTCCTGCATGTGCGTTGGGTTCACTATGGCGAGACACGTGGAATCACCATTTGGTTCATTAAGGCGAGACACAAGGAATCGCCATTTGGTTCACTGGGGCGAGACAACAAGAATCGCCAGATGGTACACTGAAGTCTTATACAGATGCTTCACCACCCGGCAATGCCGGGTGGTATATAGTATAAAGAAGCCGGACACCAGGAATCGCCTCTGAAAAATTGGGTTCACGATGGCGAGACCCCATGCAGGGATCGCCTTGTGGTTCACTGAGGCGAGACGCGGAATCGCCATTTGGTACAGTAAGGCGAGACACAAGAAATCGATATTTGGTTCACCCCTGCATGCTATAATATAAACAAAGTAGAAGTTTTGCATCGGTTCAGATGCTACACACACACATATGCACACGACCATACCCTGTGCAAAAGACGCGGCCGCCTGTTGCAGCAAGCTTTTGCAGTGCTGTGAAAAATCAAAGGCCTCAGGAACCAATTGAAGCCAAAGAGAACAATCCAATAATCCAAAAACAAACGGCGCAAAGGACCAAACAAAACAACAAACATACTCAGAACAGCACGTTGCGAGACCGCTTTTTTCGGCCCACGCGACATCCTCCTCCGTCACGGAGTTTGAGCAGCACGGGGAAAAAACGTAATGCAAACAAGAAACAAAATGGCCTAGGAGGTCTTCAACACAGATTGGGCCAGACAAAGACTCCTGGGCCCATTCGGTGTATCGGACCGCCTTCTTCCAGAGGTTTCTTGGCACGTGCCAGGTGGAGTAGCCGTTCTGATCAACCCATCAATCCTCCAACAAAAAAAGATAAATGCAACAAACACAAAACAGCACAAAAAAAAGAACCACATAAGATATCACATTGACCAAAAATCTAGCGCCCCGGCCAGATCACAACGATGCGCGCGTGGACGAAGCACTGCCAGCACGCGACGATCACCTGAAGCCAAATATGAACGAAGCAAGCAAACCCATAAGCGAGCAAGAATGAGACGAACACCGCCTGGCTTACCTTGCGCAACAGCAAACCAAAAAGGCGACAGCGACGCTGCTAGACCAGGACAGCCAGGGAGAATCCTCGGCCCAGAAAGAAAATAAAAACAGTGGAAAAACAAGACGCGCAATGAGAGGGACGCGGGGATTGCAGCAACGTGTTCCCAAACATACGTGGACCGCGTGCCTTTAGGCCTCAAACAGAAGTCCAGACACGTGGCGGCACGGAAAACAGGACCTGCAGCTACAAGCACAGGCTACGAGGCGCATTCAACAAAATAATCAAGCTAAATTGATATGATTAAAAATGAATTAACATGATTTAACGTTTGATGAGCAAACATGGGGATTGGAGATCTATCCAGCAGAAATGGGGATGTTTTCACCAGAAGGGATGCGAGGATGGAGGTTTCACCAAGAAAACGGGCGATGGCTTCCATTGCGAGCTGTTCAATTCCCAGCGGGTGTCGTACCATTGTGGTGATTTTAAAGGTGATTATATAAGATTGTAAAGATGAAAATATACACATAATTCATCATAATTTCATGATGCAAAAAAAACAAACCATCAAACCATGATGATTTGAAGGGTCAAACATGAGGATGTTGATATAACCTTCAAACAACATGAGAACTATTCAAAACAGGGATTCAATTGACCAACAAAATGATGCACGCAAAAAAGGACATAAGCACATGCGGATAGAACCAAGCGGGAGACAGGTACCAAACAATCCTTTGCTTTGTGGTGTGGTTCGAGTGTGTCCAAACATGTCCAAACTCATCCGAAAAAATCAATGAGTTGACGGGGTTTTCATCAAACCAAGGATGAACTGCAACAACCTACTTGAGAGAACCAACGGGTAATTTCTGGGATGTGACCAATGCTGCTATCATACAAACATGTATTATAGAAACAGAATACATGATTACACTTTATAATCACTCGATAGCCTATGAACATTTCCACATGTGGAATATGTGCCCATGTGCATATTAATATAAATATCACATGTGAATATATATATATATAATACACATTAACATATCCCAGAAACCAGAATGTTGCTTGGTGAAATCCCTATGTTGCAGGATTGTTTGCCCTTTTTTAGTTGGTTCATTGGTGATGACCATCCTCAATCGGGGTCGACCCCCATTGATAAACTGTAGTTGCTTACGCCATGAAGTATTCCCATGGCTTTCCCCCGTCCTATTGGAAAAGACGAGGGTTTTTAACAAGAACACATAATTCTTGAATATGACACGCATTCAATGGTTAAATCATCATACATCCATAAAAATCCGCGAAATGGATTGAATGGTTATATAAACACTTGAATACTTAAATGACTTAAATGATGTTAAATGTTTATAAAGGAAAAACATGGAAAAAACCTATTCAAGTGGATGATTTGGGGTGCCACCATTTTAAGAACCCCCCCTATATGTCCGAGCGGCCGCATTGCTCCTGCCCGTCGCCTCGGCAACAAAAAAAACGTCCGACTTGTCGACTCTTAGGAACTGAACATATGGGAATGCAATATGTACCCTCTGGTACACTAACATAGCTATGGAAAATCACCATTTTAAATTGGTAAATCCACTATAAGTTGCTATTTTCAATAGCTATGTTAAATTACCAGAGGGTAAATTTTAGATTTATTATAATGTATGGAGATTTGACCAAGAAAAAACTGGGATTTAAGCACCAAACATGATGGATTTGCGACCCAGGGGTTCAAACAAGAATAAACTGATCCTAGTAGATTCCCCATTTCTGGTGCATGAACTTATGAACTAATGGGAAACTTTAAAAGAATAGCAAATCCATGGCATTTTCAAGGATTTCTGGTGATTTGCTTCATGACTTTTCTGATTTGGGTCTGAAAATAGACGCCCCAGATCTGCTGGTTCATCATATGTTTCCCTATTTTTTGATGGGAGCCGTTTGTTTGATGATTGGCGTGACACTGACATTAAACCTGTTTCACCTCTCCGAAAATCAAACTGACACTGGTTGGTTCCCAGCTCCCCTGCTAAAATCCGAGTGGTTATGTACAAATTACCATTATCCTTAATCTTATCCCCAAAAATCTAAGAGATCCTAAGAGGCTAAGGGAATGGCTGAGAACCGCCATGGACATATCCCAGCCTTGAGGGCTGTGCGTTTTCAACAAATGGAGCCCTGGAAGATAATGTTCCGGTCATTAACAAGGGCAACTCGTCAGCTGTCGCAATGGTAACGCAACGTGGCAACTAAATGCTACTTGGGTAAAAGGAAACTGTGGCCACCAGGCCACAAACAACATTCATCTACATTCATGTACCCTCCGGTGTCATCAAACGTGGCTGGAAAATCACTATATAATCTGGTTGGTGGTATACCTACCCCTCTGAAAAATGATGGAGTTCGTCAGTGATGATGACATTCCCAACTGAATGGAAAGTCATAAAATTCCATGGTTCCAAACCACCAACCAGTAATTTATAGATGGTTTTCTCAGTTCTATTGAGTTTGGGGATCTCCAACTGCCATCAGCTCAGCCCTTCAGCCCGGCCTTTGCCTGCAACACGAAACCAAGAAATCGGCACCAACGAATCTTTCACTGAAAACCAACATCAACAAAATACTATCCTGGTTGGTGGTTTTAACCATCTTGAAAAAACGAAAGCCAATGGGAAACATTATCCCATATATTATGGAAAAAATAAAACCACCAACCAATATCCCATCAATCGTTGTGTTCCTCCAATTCTCGAACCCCCAAATCTATCTCTTTTGGCTTCAAACCTCATG
>Ga0126342_10018357_pt1:0-5000 | contig 12000 bp, 9 predicted proteins | sample Cyp1metagenome_FD_92528 | JGI IMG/M metagenome (GOLD analysis project Ga0126342, IMG submission 92528) | Coral microbial communities from Lord Howe Island, Old Settlement Bay, Australia - Cyphastrea 1 metagenome | ecosystem: Host-associated > Invertebrates > Cnidaria > Coral ... | reverse complement strand
TCTGAGGCTTTCTCTTCTCTCTTCTTCTCTCTTCTTCTCTCTTCTTCTCTCTTCTTCTCTTCTCTTCTCTTATCTTCTCTGATTTTCATCTGTCCATATTGTCGGACATTTGACTTCTAAACTTCCTTCGATCATTCCAATTTCTGTGGCCAACTTAAGTCACCATAGTTTTACACATAATCCCCCGGTAGAGGTGGGTGCAGGAACTCTGGATTCTTCTGTGTCAAATCAACAAAGTGGATGGTTTAAACGAAATGCCAAAAGGGATCTGAATAAACAACCCCTATGGATCCAAATAGTTTCTTAGGAAGTATAACTGGGGTATGATGACTAGGGGATAAGTACCTTCTCAGACAGTGTTTGGATCCATACAGTAGGTAACAAATATGAACATATCATGGAACACTGATTTGAACCATCCAAAATGGTGGTACTTGATGCAACTTGATGCAACTTGATGCAACTTGATGCAACTTGTAGGACCGAGAGTGGGGGTTTTAAGGCAAACTAATTGGGATCCAATGGCCTCTGTGCATATTGCAAATATTTGACTTGAAGTACCTTCAAGTCAAAACGTGCCATTTGGGATTAACAGAGTTGACAAAATTAGAGATGACATGGACAGATCTGATTTCAAATAGCAACGTTGCTGGGTCGGTCTGTTTGGCATCACCAACAGCCCCGAAAAAAAAAAAAAAAACACCGAAACGCCCAGGGGCGCATGGAAAATCCCTTGGCCGCTTCGAGATTTTCGGAACACCAGTTCTTCAGGCCGTTCTCCTTCAAGGATTTGTAGCTCTCACCTGGCCGCTGGTCATGAATTCTGGAAGCCAAAAAACAACAATCGGTGGTTTGGTGAACCTTCAAGTTTAATCAAATTTGGGCATTGAAGCTGATAAAAGGTGTATCTGGTTGGTGGTATACCTACCCCCCTGAATATATCGAAAAAAAAATGTTCCAAACCACCAACCAGATAAGATATGTTTCAAACTTTGATGGATGCATCTCTATTTGATAAATACTAAGATTACTGGAGAAAGGAAGTCTCAAATTGCCTCAACTGGTGGTCAACAGAGTTAGGCTGGTTCTGGTTCGATCTATTCTGATGGGATTCCCAAAGGGCCAAATGAATCTCAGCATAACATTGTTTTGTGCACCTTGGTGCAAAATCTTGGCTATTCACGGGAAATTGCGAAACCACCAAAACATCATGAGGATCCCACAAGAACAGGTGGCTTACCCTTGTCAATCACCACGATGAATGCGATTCTTTTGAATATCAACACGCGCAGCCACCAACATCATCAATGCCCATCGTCATCATCACCAACATCAACAGTTGCATGGCCAAGAAATCACATAAACTATCATACAATTACCCTCCAGTAGTCAAACATGGCAATGGACAATCCACCATGTATAGATATTTGTTCCCATTAAACACCTTCATTTAGTGGGAGACTTTCCAGCTTGCAACGTTTGATGCCACTGGAGAGTACATGAATAATGGACTATATAGTAGGCTTCCTGAAATGGGGGTACTGCCAAATCATCCATTGTAAGCCTGCCGCCCTCTTCAGCTGCGACAAGCAATCTATGGCCGCGCAGGAAGCATCGGTAGCCGCCGTGGTGGCAGAGGTCCTGGTCCAATGGTGGGATTTGACCACCCAGAAATGCTGAATTTTTGAGTATATTTATTTGATTTTATGGGATATTTATGGGATATTTATGGGATATTTATCGGATTTTATTGGATATTTATCGGGTTTTATGGGATATTTATCAGATTTTATGGGATATTTATTGAGATTTTTAGGATATTTATCGGCTATTTATGGGATATTTATCGGATTTCAATGGATATTGATCGGATTTTCGGATTTTATGGGATATATCTATTTATGGGATATTTGTCGGATTTTATGGGATATTGATCGGATTTTATGGTATTTTTATCGGATATTTATGGGATATTTATCGGATATTTATGGGATATTGATCGGATTTTGTGTGATATATTTATCAAATATTTATGCGATATTTATCGGATTTTATGGGGTATTTATCGGATCTTATGGGATGTTTATCGGGTATTTATGGGATATTTATCGTTGGATTTTATTGGATATTTATCGGATATTTATGGGATATTTATCAGATTTTATGGGATATTTATCGGATTGTATGGGATATTTACGGGATTTTGATCGGATTTCATGGGATTTTTGAAGATTTACAGGATTTGATTGATTTTGGTGGTTTATGGAGATTACAAATTTCAAGAAAGTTTTACCGGAAAAAATTGCGGGTTTAATGTGGTTTCACACGCACAAATATCATGAATGATGATTTCCGCAACAGAAACGGTGATTGGTTGGTTGAACATGGCTGGGAAATCAATTTCTGATGAGCAAAACAGGAAATCAATTTCTGGTATGCATGTGGATGGGGGTATCAACTGCATCTTACCAGGCAAAATGGGAGGTGACCGTGTTTTTTTTTTGAATCGGCCAGGGTGTACCGTTTGCCCAGACTGAATTGGATCATGTCTTGACAAATCGAGGTCTCCTAAAATGGGGGTCTATACCCCAAAATCATCCATTTTAATCGGATTTTCCGTTACAAACCATCCAGCTATTGGGTTACCCCCATTTATGGAAACCCCCAAATGGCTATAACCATGGTATTTCCCGTGATCATTTTGCCCACATCTCTGGTCCTTCAGATATATATATATATCTATCTATCTATCTATACACTTTGAATGTATTCCCCAATTGATATACCTTGGACTTTCGCAAACATGAGTCCAGATTATCAGTCACATCCCTCCAGTGCAGTTTGCGAACTGGAAACCATGGCCCATTTTGTCCGATGATTTTATTTATTGACATGGTGATTTGGCATAGCTATGCTCTGTTAGTGTACCAGAGGGTATCATGCCCAATTTTTGCTGCTTAAATTGCATCATGAACGCTCATGAAATTGGGTACTATATCAATATCCATCTAAATCCATCTAAATCACCAAACAGTTGATGGCTACCATAGATTCTGGTCATATTCCACAGCTCCCTACATTCCCATGTTCGCCTCATCTGAGACGCCTTGGTCATCACAGAATTCATGGCGCCTCGGTGGACTGAAGAAGTACATGGATACCAGTGGACCCGAAAATGGGAATTGAACCATCAAAAGTCAGGGATTTTTCACCATTTTTTAACCATGAAAAGTTAAGATTTAACCATGAACAATTGGGATTGAACTATCAAAAGTTGGGGTTGAACCATCAAATATGGGGATCTAAGCGTATCTAACACATCAATGCTGGATTTGAATTTGAAGGTGCTGTATACTCACAAAATGGCAGGTGCTTGGGAGGATGATGAACCGCTGGATTTTGGGGAACCCCATTTCCAAACATATCATCACAATCCCACGACCAGAAATGGGTACCAACGGACCCACAAAACTGGTCATGTTTGGTCAATGACTGGTCAATGACTGGTTGGTGGTTGACCAACCCCTCTGAAAAATATGAGTTCGTCAGTTGGGATGATGACAGTCCCAATATATGGAAAAAATAAAATTCATATTCCAAACCACCAACCAGCTGATGTCGAATCGTAGCCATTCTCAAAAGATCTGTGCCACTATCTCCCCCCTTGTATCGCGGTGATAAGGGGTTATTTGGTTAGTGGATTTATAGCCCAGTGAAAGTCTGATGGTACACAACCCCAAACAAAAGATTGGATTGCGGGAATGTTTGGTATAAGACACGACCATCGGAAACAAAATCACTTTGAAAAAATCGTCCTGAATAATTATAACATACTGTATAAACGGTTAGTGTAATCACCATCAATAAATTCACCTTAAACCAAAAAAACACCGCGCTCAAAAAAAAGTTGTGCCTCATTGTTTGGTCCGATAAAACCACAAAACTTTCCGTGAAGGCTGTCTCTGACTCTATCAATCTACAGTACCATAATTTACCTATCTATATATCAATGCAGCAATCGATCTATGTATATACATGGTGTGATGGGAATCCGACTAAGATTTGTTTGCCTCCAACAAAAATAAACCCTGCCATGCCTTTGGATGGGGAAATGGTAATACCGTAGTTATAAAATATAATTTTGCGATGTTGGTATCAAATAAATTTGAAGTCTAAGATGAAATAAAAACATTCCGTGTATATATATATATATATGAATTAATTTTGTTCTTCCTATTCAATTGCGTCATCTAACCGTGAATGCAAACTCAAGACTGTCGGGGCAAATTACGAATATATATATATACGGATGGTTCAAAATATACGGTTGATACCACGTTTGAAAATGTTTGGGTATATTTGCGGGAGAGGTCCATCATAAACGCCTTTTTTGCAGATGGTTCTGAATACCCTTGGTATTCTAAAATCACATACAATATGGTAACCCCAAATTGACATTGATTGTCAGCACCCTCTAGTAATCAAATTTGGCATTTCAACATCCTCTATAAATGAAGGTTACCCGAGGGCCTCGGCCCGAGGGGCGACTCGCTGGGGAAAGAAGGCGGGGGAGGAAGCGAGCGATGAGCTTGAGCCGCTTTGGAACTGCACAAAGGTATGAAGGGCCATGGAGTTAGTAACTTTAACTGGCTAGTAAACCCTTATATTAAAAGGTAAATATACATCTGTAGAAAAAACAAACCGAAATATAAATAAAATAAATTTTGAATAAATATAATATATATTGAGTGTTTTCAAAAGGCTTGGTAGTCCGGGACCATTTCCGAAACCTTAAAATTGTTCATAATTGTTCAAAATTGTTTCAACAATTGTTGAAAATTGTTCAAAATTGTTTCAACAATTGTTTTAAATTGGTCAAAATTGTTTCAACAATTGTTTTAAATTGGTCAAAATTGTTTCAACAATTGTTTAAAATTGTTCAAAATTGTTTCAACAATTGTTTAATTTTTGTGAAAATTGTTCAAAATTGTTTCAACAAT
>Ga0126342_10018356_pt1 | contig 12000 bp, 6 predicted proteins | sample Cyp1metagenome_FD_92528 | JGI IMG/M metagenome (GOLD analysis project Ga0126342, IMG submission 92528) | Coral microbial communities from Lord Howe Island, Old Settlement Bay, Australia - Cyphastrea 1 metagenome | ecosystem: Host-associated > Invertebrates > Cnidaria > Coral ... | reverse complement strand
CTAAATTGGAGGTACCTACCATATATAAGGCCTATGTAAGGCCTATGTAAGGGAATATCCCCAGAAAATATGGCCTTATATGGTACAGTACCTCCATTTTAGGATCCTGAAATTCCCATTGATTCAATGGAGTGGTTTGAGTACAATATGTGGAAACCAGCATGTTCCCAATCATGGTTTTTATAGGGAAATGATCCCCAAATGGCCTTAATTCAGGTTAGTGAAATATTGTAATTTACCCAGCAATATTAATGGAAATCAGCATGTATCCAAACTGTTCCATTGAATTCGATGGTTTGTGTTCAATTATTCAAACTATAATGCAATGGTTTGGATACATGTTGGAAGTTGATACACATTGCATTATAAATTGACGAAAAATGTCTACACCGGAACCGAAGAAGATCATGGGTTTACCAGCCCCCAGGACATGTCGGGACCAAGTAGCAAACTGCTAAACAAATCTTTAAAAAAACAGTTGCAACCTGTTCTTCCTGACTACTGACATTGTAATGTTGACTTAATTGACTTACATCTGAGCTTACCCCTTCCCTAAGGATCCAGCCGTAGCTTCTTAGGAAGTGTGACTGGGGTGTGATGACTAGGGGGTTCGCCGTACCTTCTCAGACAGTGGCCATGGATCCATAGGGATTAGTGGATCAGCTATTAAATAACGATGGACTATGGTATATTATTGATAATAAGCCCTCTGGATCCAAACACTGTCTGAGAAGGTACGGTCGTACTTCCTAAGAAGGCACGGCTGGATCCATAGGGAAGTATTATTATTTAATAACCCACAGTTATTCATCAGATCCGTTGTGCCAGGTGCGTTCCATTCCAGGCACCTGCTCAGCCGTCGCAGTGCTCCCCAGTCTGCTGACGGAGGACGCGGAGGCAGAGGGAGCCGCTGCGGCAGACTGCGCGGTGGCGATCTTCAGGGAAGCCTACAGTGGCCTGGCCGGGGGTTGTATCTCTCTGATTTTTAGAGATTTCTTAGGTTTGTGGATCTGTTTTTTTTTGGGATTTCTAGTGGATTTCTAGTGGATTTAACTTAGGTTTGTTCACTTTCAAACAGACCATACGGACCTGAAAAAATGTTATGTTTGTTGGTTTGTCACTTATAAACCCCATGAATACTAGTTCGTTACAAGTATCATAAACCAGGCTCATTGATACTGGAATCATATACCAACTTAGCTAAGCGGATCAAAAGAGGACCAAATCACATCCCAAAGACTTCGAAGAGTCAGACGATTCATGCAGGAAATACGTGCATTAATAAAATCATTGCATTTTTCTTGATATATATATATAAATTATATTAACGAATATTATTAAGTATTAGTAATGATAATATCCTATAATTTAATTTGACTCTCCGCAAATCTGGCAATGGACATAGCAATCCTATGGCCATGGAATGTGGCCTGTTGTGGCAAAGCCGATTAAACCACTACGCAGTCACTACGCGGGTTTCAGCATGTTTCAGCATGTGCAATTCCCACGTTTAGATATTGTCCGACAGAAGATGCGTACGTACTATCCATCTCTTTGTCACTGACCCTGCGGATACTATTCTCACTGTATATTAACAAAACTAGCAAATGACCGAGGAAAAAAAGATAGCTCAGCAGCAAGGGTCATGAAATCCCAAGATGCTTTCGCAGATGCACAGACTCTCCTGCTAGGTGCCCTCAGTTGTGCTAAGTTGGTTTATGACCAGCTTGCGTAGGCTTCATGGTGTTCAGAACGTGTGTGTGTGTGTATGTATATATATATATATATGTATATATTATGTATATATATATAATATATATATATATATATATATTATATATATATACATATATATATATATATATTATGATTTATATATACCGACCCTATGGATCCAAACACTGTTTGAGAAGGTACTTGGCCTAAAGCCCTAGTCATCACACCCCAGTCGTACTTCCAAAGGTACGGCTGGATCCATAGGGAGATACGGAGGGATACCACCTCAAAGGACCTCGGAGCCGAGGTAGCTACCCGCGAAACCTCATGGGTCGCTGTCACTTGGCACCACAACGGTATCCCAAAGTTTCACGATTCACCAGTGATCCTCCCTGGTAGTTGTGTTGCGAAGAATTCTTGCTTTTGTTCCCTTCAACTTAAAATGACCTGCTTGGTGTTGTCAAGGGCGTCTTGTGTTTATTCCTAGTTGCAAATTGCAAAGATGTTGCCAACCATAATATATATATATATGTATGTATACATACATAATTATATACACATAATATGGCTGGTACTACCATATTATCGTATGGTTCAATTTTTTTTTTGTCCTGGCGGCCATGGTTGGGTATCTTTTTACATCCCCAGAGGGACCTGAAACCACTCGTCACTAGCAACAATGCCAGCGGCACGTTCATCACTATCAATTGGGCAGTGGCTGCTAAACCCCTATTGGCTGTGATTATTGCAGGGGATTTTCATGTCAACCCTTGATTTATAGACTGGGGGTTATCATAACTCCTATTGACCAAGCAGAACAATCCAATAGTGATATTCATTATTCCATTATACACTATAGGGATTATGAATCATGAAACCCTCTGACATTACATTGCAAATATATCTGAATGACAGAGGGTTTTTGAACACTGCCCAAGTGTCTGTTTTGCTCCAAGTTTACTGCTGGAAATCAATTCTCCAACTTCACCAATACTTTTTGTTTGTGGAAAAAAACAGCATCAATGTCATGAAAGGAACCTGGCACGTAACTGCTTGGCAAAAGGGTGAGAAATTGATGGAGATAGATCTATTTAGATGATTGTACCCCATATATGGATCCAAACACAGACTGAGAAGGTACGGCTAACCTCCTAGTCGGAATACTCTAGTCGTACTTCCTAAGAAGGTACGGCTGGATCCATAGGGCATGATGTTTACTTGAACTACTCTTTTCCCTATCCCTCAACAAAGAAACAGCAGCCTTTCGTCTGCAATCCTCATGATGGATCCCTTTACGCCCGATATGGTCCTTTCAATTCCTGCCGATATTCGCGCCCTAATTTCCAAGACGAGTTCAACATACTTTCAAGAACTAGCCCGTCAACGTCAAAAAGATATCTTGGCTGTCTTGGCTGTAATTTACGAAATATAGAGAACAAAACCTGATATCTATGTGGGTATGTCACAATTATGGAAGTGGGGGTTCACAGATTTAAGACTATTTTAAGTATTGACCATCTAATTGTTGGGGTATCCAATTTTGACCCATATCATACCCATGCCTTTCTACTTGTGTAAGTTCGCTTTTGATCCAAATACCTTCTGAGTGTTTTGGCTGCAATTTAGGTGGTAAAGTAGAAGATAGTGGAAGCATTTGGATTCTAAATGATTCCAACTTCCAACATACAAGATCTATAACAGTAATTTTCCAGTTATGTCTCCATGTTCTTTTTGAATCAGTTGTTAAAAAGGCATGTTTCCCAAGATACCACAGAAATATGTTCAAGTCCATCTTTTAAACGTTGCCATGGGACATCTTCACCGGCTTCAGGTGCCGGCCCCACGCCATTGGTCGCCATGTCCGCGCGGCATTTTCGCTGGGCCGCATCTTTGGAGCCGCAGATCTTGAGCGAACTGCGCGGCATGGGGCCCTCGCGGAAACCCATGGAGCGCCTTGGGATGCCTTGGGCTGGTACGGTGAAAAACTCCATGGCCCGTATCTTTAAGGAGGCATTCAATGTGTGGGAAGATATGCGTGGCTAGTGGATTATCCGGATTTATGGGAAAAACTCTTTGGGGATAACGATGATGCACTATGATGCACCAAGGATTTGATGTTCGTTGGATCTTACCTATCGAACTATAGATTTCATCACCACGCAACGCACATCCAGAAGCCCTAGTTAAGCGAGCTATAAACCAACTCAGCCAACAAACACGGGCACCACTTTGTTGGCGAAGATACTCGGAGGATCCATTGGGAAATGGCGAAACGACGTGTTAGCGGATGGCAAATAGTTGTATAATGTTATATAAGCCATATGGATACACGATAAGGGGCACCTTAGTAATGGTAAGTTGGTTTATAACTCCAATAATCATCAATAATCAGGATTTATGGTGGCGATATTTAGACATAATCTTTCCACTGGTGGGCCTCACACTCTAGAGATATCCCAATTTCATATGCTTTATGTACGTTGAGATTCATTCAGATATAACAAATAAACATGGTGGCCAATCCTAAATCATCAACTAAGCATATCATGTTATTATCATTTGAATCTACTTGCAGTCTAAACAGCTGACACATAATGGGATACACCTATATAGTCTGGCCTCAACAAACGTAACCTTAATCCTTAGCCAGATTACGGATTACCAAATTTTCGGATTATGTGGTTTGGACGGATTACGGATTGAGAGCCACAACCACGGTAAAGGATGATGACCGGCATGCTGATTTGAGGAAGTTTTCCTTGGGTTTCGTTTGTTAGTGTGGTGTTTGGATTCGTTTTTGCGATCTATCAGAGCTCATTTTGGTTCCTCCGTGTTTTGGTTTTCTTTCTCTTTCTTGAGCGCAATGCCTTGCAAGTCTGGGTTGCAACAACGTAGCCACCTTTGCGGCCTGCTGCTAGCTACAACCCCCAAAAGTTGCAAATTCTCGAGATTTAGCTCTTTGGGGGTTGTGGGAACCTTCTACCTGCGTTCTGGACGGACATGAAATAAATAATCACATCTAGAAGCAGGTGAACGAGGAACCAAACCCAGCCTCCCCCTTAACCACAGCTGCCAGCCACAACCCCCAAAAATTGCAAATTCCCGACATTTGGCTATTCGGGGGCTGTGGCAGCCAGCGCGCGCCTGATTTCTGAGCATTTTACATCATTTTATTACACGTACGTTACAAGGTCCCAAGTGGAAATTAGAAGGGCTGGACAGGAAGCACCTGCACGTGCTTCAGACGAACAGCTGCTTCCTCTCAGATGATGAACTTCCTTTTGCTGACCGCGCTGCCACGTCTGGCCTTAAGTAAAGCAAAACACAAAACCCTACAGCCTATCTCATAGCTCGCCAAACCACAACCCCCAAAAACTGGAAATTCCACACATTTATATCTTCGGGGGTTATTGGAACCCGTGTGCCACGCAAAAAAGAAGCGCAAAGGACCAGGTGAAGGTTTCAGGGGTTGTGAACTGATTACGGATTAGAACGGTTTACGGATTATTCGGATTGAACCATTTTTTCGCATTAGCAGCTTTCCGGATTAGTTTTACAAGGGCGCACACTTTGATGAACCCAGATAGTGGAATAAAGCATATCAAAGTTCCCTCCATGTGTGAGACCGTATGAACGATACCCAAGTGGGTTTCAAGTCTATTCCTGGGTTTGCCATGGTTTGTCATTTTGACTGGGTTATATAAACACCAAGCAAGAATTTGACGTTACTGTTTTTTTTTTACTTATGGTACCTTCATTTTTGGAGGTCACCCCCCGCATGATTATCGGCTGTGGTGTGAGCTGAATCGCTGGCTCCTAGGTGTGGTGCTCCTTGCTGGCGTGATGAGTACTCAACGGTGGTGAAAAATGAAGAGAGATTCTTGGACTGGCGATATCACCAACATGCACCAGCCGAACATTGTGCGATGTTTGAACAATCTGGTTGGTCAAAAAACACATTTCTGGTGAAACAACAGGTCGGGTAAGCCGCCCTTCCAGCCTGCTTCCAGTTCCATCACGACAGTCTTCCAGATTTCACCTAGTGTGAAATAAAAGGCCTCCCTGTCAAAATACCTCGGCGATCATCTCCCAACTTATCCCTGTTATTTAGGGTTACTGTAGTACCTTATATTGTTTTGCACCTTATTTTTTAAGTTTTGTTGGTGAAACATTCCCACAATGTGAGGCCCCCTAAATAGTTAAGTTGGTTTATAACTCCAATAACTATATGGTTTATGGTACTTATAACTATAGTTACTGGGGCGAATCTAAACCAACTAGCATCACTGGGGGGGGGGGCCACATTGTAGGAGGCTTCAGCTACGAAACTCCCGTACCGAAGCTGCAGCTCCCGCTGCACAGCGGCCGTGAAAACGACGGCCGGAGCGACGGCCGGTCTCGGCCGCGGTCGAAGCGAAGTGCACGGCTGACGTCGCAGTGCAGTACGGTGACTTGGGCCAAGACCTTGCTGAAGGTCCGTGCAGATTAGGGGGATTGAACATGACTGAACTATCACCTTGAGGTGGGGATGAGTCAAAACCTATGAAATTACATGAAATTACAACGTCGAATAGCATTATTTTTGAACATTTTCTCACGATAGAGTCGACACTAACCGGTATACTACATTATTTGGGGGAATGAACATCAATAATTAAAGCTCGCTATTTTGGGGTGCCTAAGGTGCCAGGCTTTTGACACATAGCCATAAACCCACCCAGAAATGGATAGGAATAATGAGGGCTTCAGGCCGCAAGTTATGGCCATTATCATTATTTAAATAAAGGGAAACATGATGATTCACCTACTATCTTTGGACAAACCAAGTTGCGCATGGGTCCAACATTCAATCATCATTGATATCAGTTTTTAGAGTATCTCCCCCATTTATTTGACTATCAGATGATACCTTTCCATTGCAATTGCAAAGTTTGATTATCGGAGGTCAATTGCAGGGGTTGGTCAATCTCCAATTTTGGGGGGATTTTGAGCGTCACAAAGATCTGGTTCTTCGTGATTTCTCCAAGGGTTGCGTGATGTTTCCATGTTTTTCATGTGATTTTTGTTACCTCAACTTCCACCACTTCCGGGAGCAATCCACCAGTCCTGCTTCAGTGTTTCCCACCCCAGATCTCCATCCCTAGGAGGCCACCAGCCCTGGTCGGAGCCCTGAACGGAACGGGACAGCGCCTGTGGCGGGACTGCAACTGGGCCATGGGATGGAAGCTCCTTGGAGGCTTGGTGATGCAGAGCGGCCTTCCCAACTGGGATGGCTGGGAAGGGGTCAAAATAAAACTAAGACTTCGCAAAATCACAGATTGGAAGGTCTATTTTTAGGGTTCACCATCCAATTATTGGAAATTGGGTACCCAATTTTAAACACACCCATCTGTGTATCATGTATATATATATATACTGTATATACCTTGGTTTGCTGAAGGTGATTTCCAATTTAATCACTTGGGGAATTTATAGGGCACTATAGGGAATGTTTCTTTTGGAGGGGGTGGTCCTTAAGCAAATCCACATGTATACTGTATACATATATACAGTCATCCTGGAGTAGATAGAATATGAACATGTCCAAAAAGTTGCACTAACATGTGAATAGTTTGGAACAACATGTACTCTACATACTTCAGGATGACTACATATACAATGGTATAAATGGAATGTGTATGTATAATGATCGCACTAAATAGGGATATAGCACAGGTTTAATGGATATAACCAACAATATGATACAGTATGTGGGTTGGTCTGAAGAATGAGAAAAAAACACCATAAAATGGCAACGTTAAAGGGTAAACTCATGATAAACCCATATGTTTTTTGTACCTTATTCTTATGTTCAGACAAACTCAACTTAGATCGGCCTTGCCATTCGGGGGTCAGAAGACTACTTTCCGAAGTTGGGATGGGCTGGCTATTCTCAAGGTCTATGTCAGTTGCTTGGCATAGTATCCTCCAGCTTCCAAAGTATTTAATCATTAATTCTTAATTAATCATTGTGTGATACAACATGTTGATCCACTGTCATGTACAAGGTGGTGCCCCCTCCAGTTGTAAATTGGTTACAAACTCATTAACTATATATATATGTATTATCTATAAACCATAGTTACCATAGTTATTGGAGTTATTTTCACCAACTTAGCTATCGAACAGGGGCACCACCTTGTACATACAATTAAATATAGATTCAATAAGTCTCCCACATACCTCGAACACTCTACGAACTTCGTTTCACCAGTCAGATATCTTCAGGATCATCCCTTGAAATCGTTATGGTGCGTTTTTTCTAACTATGTTTTTTCTATCCATATCCCATGACGGATCCGGCTGGTGCTGCTATATATGGTGTGCCATGGATCCCATCAAGATTAACCCCAGTCATGTTAGCATTTTTCTACCAGCACCATGGATCCGTCATGGGTATCTAACCAGGGTTTAAAAAAAGGCGTTACTTACGTCGCCACTGTTACTTAACCACCAGGATTACCGCTGGGATTCTCCTCCAAGCAACGCACACCGAGGAATCTCTGGGATCCCAGTCCGGGCGTCTTTGCCCCGGCCTCTCTGCTTCCGTACCAAGAGCCAGTTTCCAACTGGCGCCATGGCCGCGGATACATGGGTATACCATGGTATACCGGAGCCACTTTGTTAAGGATTGAAGCCTCAAACAGTCTGTGCTACCGAATCAACCTTAGTGGTGATAATTACTGGGATTGTATCAACTGTATGGAATATATTTGAATGGTATGTATATTATTATATGATATTATATGATACTATATGAATTGTACATGTATAAGATGTTCCTGTTCCAAGGGGCGGAATCACCTAGATATTAAATACTGAATATTTGGAATCCCAATTTTCAGTTCCGTATTCCAAATGTCATCCAGAGATTCCTTTCAGCAACCTGCCCATATTGCAAATATTTGCCAATGAATTTCCATCCCCTTTATAATCCAAGATATTGCAGTTCTAGGGGATGAAAAATGTGAGGTCGCTTAGATGCTGATTGTTTGGTTCTCAAATTTCATATCCGAATCATCTTCCTTTACCCACCAACCTCTTTGCTTTAAAGAACACGTTTAAATAATGCCACAACTTTGCTAAATCCCAGGAAAATTGATTAACCTTGGACTTAGAGTCTTTTTTGAATTAGTCCTTTGTTTTTAGTTTACATTAGTTATAACATGTTATACCTGGGTTTACAAACCCAATAAATTATATAGTTCTATCCTCGTAAACATTAACCAAGGCAAATGTGCGTGAACTTTTCTAACTAAATCCCATTGAATCATCATTAAACCCCATTAGCATCTTATTAACTCCTATTAAATCACCATAAAATCCCCAACCAAAGATTCCTTGGATCCCCAGCAATCTCCAGGCCCATGCCCCGCCTCGGCCCGCCCTCTGCGGCCGGCCTGACGCCTCCCAGTGGTTTGATCGCGCCGCAGCTGACGCCGCGACACCTGGGACCCTTCGGAGGCGATTTTTATGCTGTGGAATGGAGGTATCATGGGGACAATCATCATATAAACAAATATCATATATATATGTCATATATATATAGTATAGAATACACATATAATATTATATATATATATATATTATATAAATATATATATATATTATATAAATGTATATATATATATATACATATATATGTATATATTTATATATATGGAATATAAGACTGACCCCCACCCAAAATACATACTATTTTTGACCTATAATGGGGACAATATGTTTTTTCAATGTTTTTCAGGCAAAGCAAGTTTTCCAAATGTTCCAGTTAATTGATGGGTCAGAACTTTCTGAAGGTATTTCAAGCCTGGCCAGCCACTTCTCTGGGTTCTTCGTGGTTCTTCTTGGAGTTGCTGTTGTTGTTGTTGTTCTTCTTCTTCTTCTTCTTTATTTTGTGTTATTTAAAGTATCATGGCGAAGGGGTTAGCTAGGAGGAACTTTCAGCAAAGGGACTATTGTCAAGATATTGTCAAGAGAACTGTTTCAATAACAATAATTGTTGGTGGCTTTCGCACCGTTCGTTTTGAAGCACTTCAGGCGTACTTCCAGGGTCACTAGCTTCAGGGGGTCCAAGAAGGATCAAAGCCTTTTAGCGCGCACTTTCAAGGTGTCCACATCAGTTCAGAATCTGGATGTCCTTTGCCACACACTCACACTTTTGACGACACGAATTTTGCGTAGGCGTAGACATGATTCCCTTGAAAGAAAACACAACTAGTTCAGAACCACTCTAGTATACTGGTAATGGGCCCCACATGATCCTACGCACCTCCAAAGCGGATCCAAATGTCATGTTTCCTCTTAGTTCTGAGCTGCATGCAACTTGTCTTCAATGTGTTTTTATCATGTTCTCATAATTTCTCATATATTCTCAATCATGATATTCAATCATGCATAGTGCATACCCCTTTATTTCCTTGGTAAACTGCAACTTCAAATCCTTGTAGTTTCCCTTGCGCTACCGGTTTCCTGCCATGGTACTGCTGGAAGGTCCCACAGTTCCACTAGTTCCACTGTGCAGGAGCCGCGACCCCGGTGATGTACACCTGAACTCTTCGATGCCAAAATCTGCCAAGTGCCTCAGTCGTGCTGTTTGCTCGGAAGGATTGCTCTGCTTGGCCGAGTTTAGCTGTTTTTTTTCTTGGTCCAAGCTGCAGAAAAGTTGGATCTGTGATCCCAAAACCATGCATTTATACAACTATAGTGTCTTTGAACGGCAACGGTCGCTCAATATGCCTTCTTTGCGAATGCCACATAGATCCTGACTGGTTCTTACTCTTCAAACTTTATGGGCTGATTGCTCTCATTTCTTCACTGTTTCGGGTGAACCAGCAACCAGTATTATAGTTCAAAGCAATCATCATGGCTTGGACCAGTAAATTCTCAACAATTCAGATGCACCTGCACGAAGCGCTACATAGACGTCGCAATCCTTGGAATCAGCTGGCGGTCTGAGTCTGATGGCCACCCTTGTATAGCAGCAGTCAAGACTGCTGGTTGAGGGTAAAACCATGGTGGTAATGCATTCACCAGAGGACATGGCCATTTGTCAGTTAGGAACCACCTCTCTCACTACAGTTAAAGCCCTTTACCCGTTTTAAATTGTTATAACATGTTATAAATGTGGCTATGACATGCTATGACTCATAACTGTAAAAGGCCATACCGGTAGTTTTCAGGACTTGGCGATAGAGGATGAAGTAGTGCCAAGTTAAAAATTATGCAACAAACTGATGACACAGTTATGGTCCTTTGCCATCTGTAAGTCATTTATAACCACTTTTGACCCATTTATAACCAGTTTAACTGGTTAAGGGCTTTTTCTGCAGAGGATGTTTACTGTTCCCTACGGATTCAGGCCTACCTTCTTTGGAAGTACGACTGAGGTATGATGACTAGGGGGTGAGCCGTACCTTTTCAGACAGTGGCCATGGATCCATAGGTCCATAGGTCCATAGGGTTATATAATATATATATATATATATTTGAACATCTATCTAATATCACTATATATATATAATATATTAATATATTCATATACTGTCTATATGGATCCAAACACTGTCTCAGAAGGTACTTAACCCCCTAAATCATCCCCCAAACACTTCCTAGGAAGGTACGGCTGGATCCATAGGGTGTACATATGGTCAGAGGGTGGTTCCAATCACGACCCAAATGTGATTCCAACGAGGCGCACCACCAGTCGCATCACCACGGGTGATTCCAGGGATTCTGCGGTAGCGAATCTCCCGCTGAGCGAATGCACAAAGTCGCCCAGTCGTCGCGCGCAAATGCAACCGGTGCAACTTGGTGGTTAAGCGTTGGGTATGAGAAGAACCAGCATAGTGAACACCGATTTCGGAACTATTATATCCTTATATCATCTTATATCCGTATCCACGTGGAGTATATACATTTACACCTAGGTCACCTAGGTACTAATGTCATTGTCAGTGGCTTATGTATCGACACCACTGAGAGGATCTCAGACAGTACATCGGATCCATGAGATTACGTACTAATTTCATGCCAGGTGTTTTGTCACGAGTGTCACCTGCAAAAAAAACAAACCATGTCCATGTGGATATATATATACATACATATATATATACATATACATATATATATATATATATGTATAAATATATATACATATATATATACATGCACATATATATATATATATTTACATACATATATACATATATATATATATATACATATATATACATATACATACAT
>Ga0126342_10018355_pt1 | contig 12000 bp, 19 predicted proteins | sample Cyp1metagenome_FD_92528 | JGI IMG/M metagenome (GOLD analysis project Ga0126342, IMG submission 92528) | Coral microbial communities from Lord Howe Island, Old Settlement Bay, Australia - Cyphastrea 1 metagenome | ecosystem: Host-associated > Invertebrates > Cnidaria > Coral ... | reverse complement strand
AGCTTCAACGACTTGGTCCAGATGGATGTTTTTCAATTTCAAGATCATCTTTTCATGCTGGTGATTGACGAAGCCACGAGATACAAGGTGGCGACATCCTGCCCTGGGCGATACCTCAAAGATCTCCTGGGAACTTTGATGAACTGTTGGATTCGCTACTTTGGTCCGATGAAGGTTTTCGTCACTGACCAAGAATCTGCACTTATGACCATCGAGGCTGGAGAGGAGTTCCAACGAGCTGGAATCGAGGGAAGGCCTGCTGGCACAACGACAAAGAAGCAAGGTCAGATGCACACCACGACCGGTTTGGTCGAGCGCCACATTGACCTGGTGAAGATGTCCATGCTGAAGATCCAGGCCGAAAGTGGACGCTATGGCATCGGGTTGGAGATGGAAGAGTTGGCTGCAGAAGCAGCTATGTCACAAAACTTGGCCATGAGCGTTGGAGGGTACACCCCATCCATACTACTCTTTGGAGTTCTTCCACGTGGTTTCCTTGAACCTGATGCTGAACATCCACATGGAGACATCACTGCAGAAAGCAGCTTTGAACGATCACTACGACTGAGGCAGATCGCACTACAAGCTGCACAAGGAGCCATACTGGAATCCCGTATTGCGCGGGCAAATCGCTCAAGACCTCATCGCCTTGCCTTGGAAGACATGGTCCCTGGCACTACTTCCATTGAGATCTTCCGTGAAGATGGCTCTGGACAAGGATGGAGAGGACCAGCTGTTTTGCTGAAAGTTCATGAAGAAGCTGGCAACGCCATTGTGGAGTTCCAGGGCAAACCCTACCTGATGAGCCTGAGGCACACATTCGACCACTACGAGATTCCTTCCTCATCTACCTCAACGAGAACAGCTCCTTGACATCAACTGATGTGGAGAAGGCAGCGAAGAGAATGAAACAAGTGGTGGAAGAGTGCTCACCTTTTCGGCCGTTCGCCGTTGGTGAGAGCTTGGCGGAAGACAAGGGGGATTGGAAGATGGTCAAGTTCCCCAAGAACGACAGCCCATCTGGCGATCAGATGCTACGAGATGCCAAAACTCTCATGGAGTACCACTTCGAGCACTTCACACTACATGGCATCCGCTTTGGAAGAGGAATGAAGACAATCTCAACACCAAGATTTTCCAAAGGCATCTTGATCACTTGGCCATTTGGCACACTTGGATTTTCATTGACTGAAAACCCCAACTACTCTCACATCCACATCAAAGAATACTTCAAACACAACTTTGAAGACCTTTGCCACATTTACCTCTATGGCTATGTCAAGTACAACCAGGAGGACTCAACCATGCCTGCAAGAATTACCCGAAGAAAACCTCTGGACAAGATCAACTACCTGATGATGGTGAGATGGAAGTTTCCTACGACCACAAAAGGAAAGACCCAGAGACGAGGACAGTTGTCATCGCTCCTGAGAAGAAGAAGTAGAAGATCCTGTGGACTTCAACAGAACTTCTACATCAACGATCAATGTGGTGGATGATGCAGAGATCAAGAAAGATCAGCCTGGAGCCAACGCCAATTTGGTACGAGCTCGATGACAGATGGATACAGAAGAAAGCTGCCCCAGACACCAAGGTGAACAAGACCAACTACTTGCTTCACTTGCACTGCAAGACTGAAGCCTACCTCAACATTGACCTCAAAGATGGCCAGATCTTCAGAGTTGACTCTGACACTGACACGCTGACAGAAGATCAACTGATCAACAACTGGTAGGGTAGGATTTCGAGAACTCCGACCACCAGGAGCTGGAACAGTTTGTGAATGAGAAGGTCTTTAAAAAAGTTGCTCTTGCAGATCTACCAGATGAAGTTGTGGTGGTGGACGCAACTTGGGTACGAAAGTACAAGCGCATGCCGTGCGGCAAGATGAAGGCCAAGAGCAGACTTTGCGCACGTTAGACCCACAAAAGCAGGAGTTGCCAACACGTTCAACCACAGCTACAAGACTTTCTCAACCTCTCATCCTCAGTGTGGCATCCACGCATGACTTTGTCCTGGCCTCGCTGGACGTTTCTGGAGCTTTTCTGAAAGGGCTGACATTTGAGAAGGTTCGCCAGATACTGGCACAAAAGGGCTTGGCATCACCGCCACGCCGAGTGGTGATAGTACCACCTCCAAATGTTTGGAGACATTTGTCTTCTTTTGACCCTTCTTTCAACATGCCTGAAGAGCTCTATGGCGCTTTTGGTTTGGAATGCCAACCACTGCTGGATGATTGCCTGTGGCACTACAAGAATCCTGACGAATCCATCAAAGGTGTCATCACGACCCATGTGGACGACCTTGCCATCACATGCCATCAGACCTTCCTGGACGAGCAGTTCAAGCTGATGACCGAAGCCTTTGGCAAGATCTCTTAGCAGATGACGCCATTTACCCATTGTGGATGTCAATACACCAAGATTCCCGACGCGTACAAGATGGATCAACAAGTGTTTGTCAACGCCCTGAAGGCCCAGGACATCGAGAACACAAAGGGCGGCAATAGACCTTTGACTGCTGCTGAAACAACAAAGTTCCGCAGCATACTTGGTGACTTGGTGGTTTACTTTGGCTTACGGCCACACGTTTGGACCTGATAGCCGACGTGGGCATCCTTCAGTCCAAGGTCACCAAGGCCACTGTGAATGACTTCTTGCAAGCCAGTGCAGTGGTTCGCAAAGCCAAGCTCAAACAGTACGAGAACCTGGGCCTGATCTTCAAGAAGTTCACAAAGGACGTTCCTTGGAAACTTTTGTGCATCCATGATGCCTCTGCAGCATCCAATGGGCGCACATACGCCCAAGAGGGAGTGCTGATTTTGCTAGCACCCGACAACATGAAGTTTGACCCGAAGGTTCACACCATCAACGGCGAGAATGTGGAGGAGCAGATCTTTGGAGGAACAGCACACATACGGTTCTCTCATGGCTCAAAGGCCAAAAGGGTATCATACTCCACAAGTCACTCTGAGACTTTGGCTGCGGTCTCCGGTTTGGAGACTGCGACTTTGGTGAGCCTACGTTTAGCAGAACTCTTGATGCCCGAGAAGAAGCCCATACTTCAACAGCTGGCAGCGTTGCAGGAATCTGGCATTCCCTACTTGCCTGTGGACTCCTACACAGACTGCCGAGACTTTTGGTCGCTGACAGTGGGCTCTACAGCCTTACCTCAAAACAAAAGCCAGCGCATCTACATCCTTGCGATCCGAGAAGCCAGAGTTCAAGGACGCATCAGATGGATAATACTCATCCCAACGCAATCAATGACGAGCGATCCATTGACCAAGGTGATGGTTTCGCGACCTCTACTTTCTTTGATGAGCACTGGGCAGGTGGACTTTGCCAACGAGCTTGGCCACGCAATTGAAGCTCCACGGCTTCCCAAGATCAAAGACTTCACCGAAGATGATTTGGAGCTGGGAGATGACAAGTGGCTTGAGTCCTACATGACTGCCGAGGACCTCCAGGCCATCCAGCTCTACACTACATCACAAGGTACCTGGACGACATCAACGGCAAGGCCAATTTTTGGCTGCTGAATTTCCTGTGCTTCGCCAACGTGATCAGCCGAGCACAGCCGAACAAGATCTCTGACCAGGCGCAATGCAGCGCCGACGACTTTGGAGGAGGAACAATTTCACAAGACCGGCAATACGTACTGGTCACCATTTTGTCAGTCATTTTGGTGGCGATTTTCTGCCTCTGTGGAGCAGTATGGCATTTTTGGAGGCGACTGTTGGCCATGAAGACGCTTTTAGAAGAGCACGCCAACAGAGCTGTGCTGCCGATCGTCGAGAGGGTGATCGACTTGATGTCACCATGAAGAAGTGACAGTGGAATTGGACACTTTGAGAAGACAGTCTGCCGACAGCCGTGGCGACTTGGAAATACTTTTCCGAGCAGTTCGACATGCTTCACCACATCCTGAAGAACTTGCACGACAACGTCTACGTCTTCAAGATCCACGACCTGTAGCCTGTAGCCGAAGAACCAGATGGAGAAAGAGACGCTGGAGTGACATCACCCCAACCTGAACCTGAGTCACCAAGGGGACGACGCTTTAGAAGTGATGCCTCAAGATCACGAGATGGAGAACGAGAAGGGCCAGAGAGCGAAGACTTCGAGGAGGAGTACGATCACACAGATGATCCTTCTTTGGATGACTTCATCCACGACCAGACCGAATACGAACGACGAACTCAACAAGCACATGCTCGAGCCCGACAGACAAGAACATCTGATTCACCATCTCACCATCAAGGGCAACAACCTACAGGTGGCGATTCATTCCTATGTGCAGCGATACTTCAACGATGGGCGAATTCCTTCAGCAACAATCGACCAGCTCTACAGCGAGCATGCTCCCTACCATCCACTGGTGGGACAAGAAGGAGATGAAATCTGAGTGCGCGGGCAAAACTATTTCATCCTACAAGAAGGAGAAGAAGAATTCCAGTTTCGACCACTGGAAGGTTTGCATGGATTCCGCCTTTCGAGGTTGACGGCCAGACAAGGCCCAAGTTTGCTGCCGCATGAACGACCCGGACGGATTCAAAACTATCTCATGCACTACCAGAGAATTTAGATGGAACCCAAGCACTACAACAGCACGATGAGCAGACTCGACTTTTGGACGTGACATGCAGCCCCATTTCGCCTGCCATGTGTAACAGCCACATGACCCATGCACACGCAGGTGCACCTTTGGCCCTAACCGTTAAAAGAGCTGCCATTCCGAATATAGACATAGGTATGGACGATGTATCAAAGTTGGGTTGGATGGCTCCCCGCCAGAAGTCAACCCACCTTTTAGCTCCGCCTGAGGGAGGCATTTCTTGGGAGATCTTTCCGCCCATGCCGATACCTGGTCTTGATATGGCCTTCGATACTTGGCGAAATTCTCTGCCTGCGCCCAGGAATGGGGTATACACTCCCGTCATCTTGATTGAGAAATGATGATAAACCATGGGATTTGGGGGCCACTATGTTACTATGTTTGAACGAACCGACGTGTAAGATATTGAGCCACCATTGACAAGGATTTGCCATGCACTTGGCCAGTGACATGGATTTGCGATGTTTTCTTACGCACCTTAGCCCTAGCCCACCACAAACCCACAGCTGTGCTGCACCTGAGATGTGCATCCCCAATTCGCACAAGAAATGGGGATTCCACGCTTCAGACGAGGCCAGTCGCGGACGGTCAACTTTCATCCTTCAGTTTGGGAATTTCGTAGGTCCAAAATGAAGAACCAGTGACTTGACCCATCCTTGCCGATTTCGATTGGTTTTGCGAGTTCTTGGACAGGTGGAACACCTCCTTGATGATGAGGACAATTTTGGGGGCGTCTTGGGTGAGCAAATGAATCCCTTCCCCCGGATACTTGGTCCCCCAGAATGAATGAATCCAGCACTAAACCAGGGCTTCTGCCGGGGTATGTCATATTACCATTTGACGGATGGAATTACATGATGGCAACTGCGACGTGACAATAGGGCACACCAAGCCCGATAAATCCTGCTTCAAAAACAGGGAAAACACGCCGCAGTGACTTTTTGTGTGGTAAATGTGGGTTGTATTTATAGCTCCCCCCAGACAGAAAGGGTTCAATTTATCCTTATTGTGGAATCAGATTTTACCAATTCCATATCTTCTCCAATTTTCCAACTACTTTAGACTTGGATTGGATCAAATTCTATTTTTTTTTCGGAGTTCAAATCATATTGATCCCCCAACTCCTTTTTTTTTTTGGGGGGGTTTCCCCAGATCCTGTCGCAGCCAGGACTGTGGCCTGGAGTCTGGGGCAGAAGGGCTGACCAAAAAGGAGAAGAGAAACTGCAAGGGGTTCCGAGGGCTGCAGATGTTTTTTTTCTTCTCCTGAGTTTGGGATTCAGAATGGAGGATGGAGATGAATTATACGGCTACCTAATATCCATGTTCTTTTGCTGTTGGGCTTTGGAATTAATTGTGGCGGAAATCGTAGCTGCCATCATCAATTGAGATGGGGCCTCGGGGGAGCTGCAAGGGTACCAGCATCATCCAGCAGGGTTCGAAGACTGGAGTTCCTCCTGGGACTGGATGTGCTAATTCGACGGTTTCCACTGTCTTGGGGGTACCCCATTTATCATCCATGAAGAATTTTTCGGAGATTTTCCAAAGAGGCACTAAACCATCTGGGGATTTCCCATTGAATCTGGGTTTCCCCATTGTTTCCTTCAGGCTCTACGCGAAGCAGAACAAGCGCGCCAGCTTTTTGGGCATCCCCGTGGTCTTTCTCCAGCAGCTGGCGGTCTGCGGCCGCTGCACCGTTTGCGAGGCCTTTGCCAAGGCGGGCTGTGAACATAGGTGGCTCAGATGTTGACGCGCATACATGTAAAGATATTAGATATATAGTAATCCCGAAATAGATGGACAAGTACCATGACCATCAAATTAGTAGGGATTTACTTTTCCATCTATTTGGGGATAACTATAGATATATACAATTACATACATATACGCACGTGTGAGGCACATATTTAGGTGTGTTTGAATTGCATTTTTGTATATATACATATAAGTATATATATATATGCAATCTTGGTCATATACACACAGACAGAGAGAGATAGATGGATGGATGGATGGATGGATGGATGGATGGATGGATGGATGGGTGGATAGATAGATAGAGAGATAGATAGATAGATAGTAGGTAGATAGATAGATAGATAGATAGATAGATAAATAATATATATCATATATCTACATCTATATCTATCCTAAACCTATGGTTTTCTTTCTTTATACCTTCACCGCACCATTCTATGGGCCATGAAAATAGACTAACATGCATTTAATATACCTTTGAAAAACCATCTGATAACACCTTTAAAGTACCCGTTAATATACCTTTAGCATACCGTTTCATATAACATTTGTATACCTTGAAAATACCTTTATTATTCCTTTAATGTACCTGTAGCATATTGCACACATACAGCCATGACCTGTTTCTTTCAAAAAATACTCCATACATCGAAGGGCTTTACTTCATAGTATATAATGCTTCTTTGCCTTATTGCATGCTTTTCAATCAAATGGTTCACCGGCTTGTGAAGGGAGCTTTGCCCACATTTGCACCAGCATTTTAAGGAATACCGCAATCGTTTAAAATGGGTACTCAATGGATTCCATTCTGAAATAATGTTGTCGTCCTTCCATGCTCAGGAGTCCTAGGGGAATCTTAGACCTTAAATCTTAGGTGTAGCAGGGAATGCAGTCTGAATGCATTCTTCTCAGAATGCTATCAGTGAAGTTAAGTTCAATCAGCCTAAATACCATGTTTGCTAGACATTATATATATAATATTATGGTACCCCTTCTTGAAACTACTGCCAAAGTTTCCTCAAACTAACCATGAAAATTAGTCCCTACAATATTGCAAAAAGTGCCGTAACCACCAGTAAAAGTAGTAAAAGGGTAGTTTTTTTTTTTGTTGGGGGGACGGCGGGTACCAGATATTATATATTACACGCGTCGCCTGTGTATATCACACACACACATATATATATGTACTGTGCTGTGCTGTACTGTACTGTACCGTACCGTACTGTACTGTATGTGTTTAGTATATGTTTAGTGTATGTTTAATATATGTTTAGTATATGTTTAGTATATGTTATCTTATGTTATGTTGTGTTATGTTATGTTATGTTATGTTATGCATGTATGTATCTATATATATGTACGTACTCATACACATACACATGTGTAGATATACGAGATATGTTATTGTTACAAGAATCCACTGCTGAAACATATCTCAGGTGAAAGATCTCTGGAAGAAGCTGAAATACGCTGCCCGGAAGGTGGTCAGTGGCCTGATGAAGGCCAAAGAGTTTCTCTTTGGCTCCTCAGACGGCGCAGTTGGAAGAGCAACAGTTGATCCGCGTGCATACATATATATATATACACATATATATATATATATATATTATATTATATATATTATATATATATATATATACATAATACATGTAGGCATGTGCATGTGTGTCAGTGTAGAGTCCATAAACTGAAACTTCTATTGTGTGCTGCGATTCGCTTTCGGTGCTGCCCTGTCCCAAACTGCTTTGAGGCAGCTAAGGATTCAGCTACGCGTCGCAAGAAGTTCGGGATGGAATGAAAGAACGCTTCGCCACGTACTTCCCGGTGACGAAAACGTCAGAAGATCATGGCACCAGCATGCTGGAAACCGTCCCTCGATAGTCGATAGAAACCTGAAAATTTGAACATTTAATTTAGAAAAAACATATCTTTGATTCTATGTGTCAATTACTTACGGAAACTTCCACCTGGTTACACTATGAACTATCCAATTCATCATCATCAACTACGTACATCAGTAAGATTCCGACCCTTGCGAATGTTGCATGCAAAACGGAACGCTCAAATCACATGCAAGTTTGCAGATTTACAAGTATATATCAAGGAACGGTGCTTCTGGGCAGCCAGCCAAGGCACAGTCGAACTCTGACAGTGATGAGGGGCAGGAGCAAATCTTTCATGAGTCTGGGATGGAATAGAACCCTTTGTAGATTTGATTGTCCTGACCCAAATAGTTCGAGAGAGAGGGCCTTTGTGTACAACATTTGGCAGTGCAGGGAACGGCTGGAACATTGAACCCCCAAGAGGGTCTGACAATATGTAAGACCAAAGCAGCTCGGGGTAACCCAGGATGCCAGCGAATGTCCAAACATGTCGAAGTATTCATCCTACCGTGCGCATGGATGTTTGAAAGACAATGTTTGCATTACGCAAGACAAACCAATATTATTTGGGATCTGCAGGACAGCAAATAGTTAGGACGCTAGTGGTTCCAGAAGGCTGGACTTGCATGCTTCAGCTGCCACTTGGATGGAAAATCCAAAGAAAAATCTTGTAACCCACCTGCACTTTGGAGGAATCAACTGCTAAGAAACTGAGTTTTCGAGAACTGTTTGCAAGTTTTGGTGGCCAAGGATGCGTTGATGAAACACCTCCAGGGCAAGACACCTGAAATGGTCCAACAGCATTTGTCTATGCTGCGCCTCGACCTAGAAGTATACCTTGGGGTTGAAAGCTTCAAACAGCAAGCAGTGGCTCAGTGGTTTTTTCGAGGAGATTTATATATTTTTTTAAAGGCCAAAGTTGAAACCCAAAATCCATGAAGAACCTGCCTACACCAAGGGAAAAATCTCTGGACCAGGCGGACCTTGAAGAAGATGACGCATGGCCTGGGAATTCCTGGGTGAACCTGGCGATTCCAACTCGCGTTTTTCTGAAAATAGGAGGGACACCACAGTTTATCTCATAGGTGATCATATTTTTCCATTTTTAGGTATCATTTTTTTGGGTTTCAGACCCCCAAATCTCCTGGTGTAAACCGTAATTTTCATTAATTTTCCATATTGAATATAACTGACGAGTCATTTTATGGCCATTTACTCACCGGTTTAGCAATTTCAAACCTCAGCCTCCAAAAGATCATTTTATGGCCGTTGGATTTGTCTGAAGCTGGGGAACCCCATTTTCCCCATTCAAATGTTTTGTTTTGAAAACGTTTCCCCATTTTCGGGTGCCGGATGCTGCTTAGATAACTTGGTTTATAGCTCGGTTAACCATGGTTTTGCGGTAGTTATTTATATAAACAAATTAAAGTAACCTCAGTGTGACCTCACCGCACACTATGGTTAGTAGGGTGAACTATCCCCACACGACCAGAGTTTCAGGTTAGTGAATTACTATAATTCACCCGAATATATCTACAGTTAATGGGGATATGGGGTTTATAAACCAACTTCAAATGGCCATAAGATGGATATATGGGATAAATCCAGCATGTTGGGACGGAGGACCAGCTCGATGCTGCGAAGAAGGCACTCCATGGCCATGCGGCCCAAGCAAGGTGAGGGCGGTGTTTTGGAGCTTTTTGGGCGCAGATTTTATGGAGATCATGGGGATGAAATGACACATTTTCTGGGATTTGATTGGGATGATGTATGAGTGTCTGAAATTGAAGGACACCAAAAAAAGTGGCAAGTTCAGTAGAAACAGTGATGAAACAACATGAATAACAACATAAAGTAAGTTGTTACTTAGTGGGAACATGATGATAAAGCATTGGTTTCTTTGGGTATGCCATGGTATGCCGCATTTTCAGACAAACCCTTACGAGCAAACATGTCGAACGATGTTGAAGTTTTTTTTTCTCGACCTGCTTGTGCATCTAAGTTTGGAACAGGGACATGCTGGAAGCCGTGAATGCAATCAAGAAATGGTGAGTTTCCCGTAAATCTACAACCTGGAAAAAGTCATAAAGTAAAATCCTTCTAAGATAAGGGCAGTTTCCCAACAGCGTGTGTCGAGAATGAGAAAGCCTGACCTCCTCTCACGCCGAAGGCAGAATTTGGAGGAGCAATTGCCAACCCTGCTGAGTAACAAGGAATGTCAGGAGCTGGTGAGACTTGGCTGGGAAAAAGGCTGACAAAAAATGTCACATGTATTTAATGTATTTATTTACTGTACAGTACTTAGACTACTTGATTCATGTCAAAAAGGTGCGTTTTAGTTTGCAAATGCCACGCTTATGAAGGCAAACAATATTTTTTGGTTCATGGCGCTTGGGGCATTGATCTAAGCGCTTTCTCAGCAACTTTGCCAGCAGCAGCTGAGGCAGACTTCCCTTGCCAGTCAAGTTCTGACAATCACACTCTATGTGGAGTTGCCACGCGCTCTGACACTTGCCCAAAGCGTGAAACATGACTGGATGGTGGTTTCAAGACCTGGGACGATGGTTCCCAGTGACTAACATTATTCTAAGAGGGTTAGCACCACCAACCACATGAGGTTTAAGGACGGAATCATGCGGGCACCGCGCCCCTGTTTCCTTAGGAATGCAGCTCTGCACGAGCCTCGTCAGACTTTAGATTCCTTCCACTTGATGTGAACTCTGGAAGAACTCCCTGCGCTGTTGATCGGGGTCCCATTTTAGCAGATGATTACGGTAGGGGAACCCTCGCAATTCATCAACTTCGGGTGAATCCAGGGTTGACACCAGGGCTGTTGCTGCCCGTCAGTTGGTGATGGGCAACATTGCCGGCGCCTTGCATTCCCTGCTGCCCAAGATCTATCTCCAGGCGTTACCTCATGGAGGACGAGCCTGGCCCGAAGCTTGTGTTGATCCCAAACGTGGCAATGGAACGCAATGAACATCCAATCTAATCCAACCGGTTGAAACTATCAGGATCTAAGTTGGAGGGCAAAAAATTCTGCACATGTCCGACCAGTTGACAAGAAAGGATTAAAGTTGGCTCAACTTGGATTCCTTTCAGGAGGACACGCCTCGGCCACGGCGATGGACAAGTGCTTGCAGGCCTTGCAAGCGCAACGGAAGCCGCAGCTGGTCTAAAAAATGGGGTATACCGTATGCTTCGACATTAAAGACAACTATTTCTGGGTGATATTCGGGTACATCATGCTTTGTCATTATTTTTTCACATTCAATGACCATTTATTGGGGTATACGCAATTTTTGGGCAAAGAATAGGGATCACTTGAGCAGCGCATGCCCGGTGAATCCCTGGTGGTTGGCGGTGGATGGCGAAATACTCCGTCATACAGTATACATAACAGATATAGATACAGATACACATACGCATACACAGACGCACACACACACATATATAATAATAATAATAATAAATAATAATAATAATAGTAATAATAATAATAGTAATAATAATAATAGTAATATATACACACATATCTACACACACATATATATATATATGTATTTACATACATACATATATATCCCGACGGATCTTTCACCGTCCCATGATTTCTCAAAAGCGTCGTTCTCGTGCTAGCAAAACGCACATTCTGGGTCCAAAAAAGTTTCTTAAAAAAGTTCATCGCAAGATGCTTTCGTCAACCCTTCCAGCATTTTGTGGTCAAAAACGTTCCGAGTTCGGT
>Ga0126342_10018354_pt1 | contig 12000 bp, 11 predicted proteins | sample Cyp1metagenome_FD_92528 | JGI IMG/M metagenome (GOLD analysis project Ga0126342, IMG submission 92528) | Coral microbial communities from Lord Howe Island, Old Settlement Bay, Australia - Cyphastrea 1 metagenome | ecosystem: Host-associated > Invertebrates > Cnidaria > Coral ... | reverse complement strand
CCCATTTATATCCAATTTTGATCAATTTTGGGTCAAGTTGCAGAAGGTCTGAGGGTTTGCCTGAGGAGCTGTGATGAACTTGTGCGCCACGATGGCCAGCTCACCAATGCTGCTCGCCATGGCTACCAATATCTACCTTAACGCAGTTGTCCCAAAATCCATCCAACAAATGCTGCGTCATGCAGGATATTTGGCCAACCAGCTTGCGAAAAGTCTTGTTCCATGATCTCGGCAGCTGTTGAATTGGCATCTTGGTCAAAGTGACTTTAGCCGTGCCTTCGGACATCGGCCGTTTCGCGAGTTTTACTCATCTGGCCCTTAACCCTTCAGCCGCCTTGCCAAGCACGAGATACTTCACCGTCTCTGAGCAAGGGGGCACCTGGTGATGGTCAACATTGGGAAACCCCATGAAAACCCTGTGGATTTCATGGAGGCTAACCTCCAGTAATCAAACATGGGAACTAAGAACTCAATAGAATTCATTCATATCATGTCATGTCGATTTACGGATAATGCATCTTTTTAATTCTATTCATCAAGACGTCACATGTCACCATCCTTGACTTCCCTTTTTGGCCAGGGGCGCTAGGCAGTGGGAAAACCCCGAGGCTAGCACCGGCACTGAGCCCTGGTACATGTACGATGCTCCAGCTGTCGCTTCCTTCGGTCCCAGGGTTGAGATGGACTAAGATGATCTGAGTCTATGACCGTACTGTAACCTCTACCCTCTGGTAATGACTAACATGACTATGGAAAATCACCATTTATAGTGAATTTTCCCATGAAACATTGTGATTTTCCATAGTTATGTTAAATTACCAGAGGGCAACTGGGATGTTTATGGAATATACCTGATGTACCGGAAACCAAGATGGCAACGGATTTTTCCGCTGTCATTTTAAGTGATGCTTCAATCACCAAAAGTGTGTGATTTCCATGGTCGAATGAAGCTACCCCGATAAGTTGGAACATGTCTCAACTCAAAATTTGATATCCCATTCCTCCCACAATCAGCTACAATTCATCCCATTCATCCCATTCATCCCATTCATCCCATTCAAGACTGGGATATCACATCCCATTGGCATCTCCAGCTACATCCCAGCCATGAGGTACAAGGTTGTGCGTCCCCAGTTGTAAGTTGGTTTATAACTCCATTAACTATAGACATATCATGATATATCTACCATATATTTTTGCCATATCTGCCATATATCAACCATATATCAACCACATATCTACTATAAACCATAGCTATATTGGAGATACCTGCACCACCAGCCCAGCTCACCAGCTATATCTCCGGCATCCGTCCTTCACGGCTTCCTTCAGGTTCAACTGCTCAGTCAGCGTCGGCCAGGTGGCGTCTTCATCCACTTCCAGCTCTTCATGTCCCTCCGATACGCTGGGGAATCTCCACTTGTGCATTGAAAAGAACCTAGGTATCTACACTTATTTTTTATACCGATATGTATATATATATAATATAATATATATATATATATATGTGTGTGTAATGTGTGTATATGTATATATGTGGTTCTACATGATTATATGTGATTGTCTGTGACTATGCATGGTCATAAGTTATCATAAATAAATAAATAAACAAATAAATACATATATATATATACCAACAACGGATATTTAATAATATGTTAATATATTAATGCATTAATCTATTAATATGTTAACATATGTTAACATACTATACTAATATGTATACAATATAAACATGTATACATATATATATGTGTGTGTGTTTCTTCGTTATTCTGTTGTTCTTCACGTCTCTTCGTTTCTCATCGTTTCTCTACAAATCTACTTCTGTGTTGACCCAGGTGGGCCGCTGCCCCATGCTGCCCCTTGGTGAATTCCTGAAACGGAGCAATTGATGGTTGCAAATATGGCTGTCTGAAAATGTGACTTAAAAATGGTTAAAAAAACAACCATGTATAACCATGTAGACCCTGCAAATGACAGGTTCAATAGATATCAATAGATGACAAATCCTAGGAGTTTGGGTGTTTTCCCCAGATTTCCAAGACAAACCAAGATCACCTCACCGGAGTCAGTTACGCTCCTGTGGAAAGCCCATGTAGCTGAAGATGGCATTGTCTGCAGACTCGTTGTGCTCGAAAAGCACGCTCACGACCTCATGGGATGTGCTCAATCAAGGCTCTTTCAATGGGAAAATCATCGAACTAAATAAGGGATTTTCCAGCAAGCCACATTTGAGGCTATAGAGGCTATGTACCTTAGCAATCTTCAACCTCGCAACTAGCTGCAGGTGTTTTCAGGGGATGGACTGATTGCTAAGAACACCTCCCACCCACCGTTTCTGGCCAGAAAAACGCACTGGGCATGGCGCCACGCCATCTTTGAGCATGTCGCGATGATCTTTGGGTTTGTGGAAGATCATCAGTTCCGCCTTGCTGGGGCCCCATGTGTCAGGAAAGGCGGTGAGGATTACCAATCAACGTCATCCGACATGAGGATTCGAAGTTTGGTGTTTGGGATTGAATTCTGCATTCATCTGCATTCCTATTTGGGTTACATGGATTCGAAGTTTGGTGTTTGGGATTGAATTTTGCATTCATCTGCATTCCTATTTGGGTTACATTGTCTTGTTCGGACGTTGTTCATAGACCAATGAGATATATATATATATATATCCATATCTATACACGTGTTCATCTCCAACGTAGATAAACATCAACATGCATAACTTAGAACGGTTAAAAAATACATATAAGCATATTGGATATATATATATATATCATAATTAGATCCACAATAACTCATATGCATCCATATTATCAGTGGGATTAGATCCCTACTAGATGTACATCTTCAAATGGCCCTGCTCCTCATTTCAGCTGACCGGTGTCCAGGCACCACTCTGCTTTGGCCATCCAAAGTATGCCAGCTATCTGTAGAGAGGTGTACCTCGCTCGTGGCGGGAGAACATCCATGAAAAATGGAGGATATATATGATGTTATGAGGTTATTATAGCTGGGAAAAACACACCTCGAACTAAAAATGGGGACGGATTTTCCGGCAAGCCATGGTTTGAGTACCAAAGAGCAAACCCTCCCAAGGTCTGCAAAAAAAAAATATGCTGTTTATGATATTTTTGTGATGAAATGCATTCTCATTCCTTCCTGTCTCCGTCATCAGAGTACCATCCCAGAATTAAAGGAACAAATTACAGGAAGCCCTATTTGGTGATTGAGTGGTAAAAAGCATCGTTTCCACCCTGAATTTGCCCGTAAACCAATGCAATTTGGCTGTTCAAATCCTACTTTTTCGTTGGTTAGAGATATTAAATCCTTATTTTTGTTGAATTTGTTGGTACACCCGGTACACCCCCTGCAATGGGGGCAAAGTAAAACCCCGATGATACCACCAGCCCAGAGCCCTCTGCCTCATGCGCTGTATACTGCACGGTGTGGCCCTCTGTATCCTGCAGGAAGCCGGCGCATGTGACAGCACGTCTGCCAGCAGCTCTCAAGAATTGGATGGTTGAACCGAAAATATCTGAAAACTATGGGGGGGAAATAACAGGAAAATACAGCAAGTACTACCAAGAGCCTCAAACTGTCGATTCAGAGCCTCTTTCTATGACTTTCCGCCCATCCAATAGGTCCCTCCGCAACTGCCAGTGCCTTGAGATACAAGGAGCCAAAGTCCCCTTTTACAGACGCCGAGCGCATGTATGAGCTCAAGTGGACCTCGCTGAATGGAGGGAAACTCACCAATTTCACACCCGTCTGGCTATCATTTACCTTTTTGTAGGTTGGAGCAACCCTGATAATTAGCAGAGTTACCGTCTTTCGTTTCTCCAAATGTGCATATGTGTGTATAGTGTGTATATATGTACAGTTAGTGTGTGTGTGTGCGCGTGTAATCACTGTATATAGATACATAGCTGTAATAATGCATACATATATATATATATATACATAAACACATGTGCGTGTCCCATGTTGACCCATGATTTATCATATTGTTCCATTAAAAAAAGGCAGCAACATGATTGAAATCAAAACTTATGCTGGAGTGAGGTAGTTCGGAAGTTCCCTCGTGCCAACATCTTGGAGCTCCTGGATTATCACTGGACAGATTCATCAGAATCTTTACATCAAACTAGATAGATAGAGTAGATAGTGAAGAGGTTTCAACTGAGTGAACAGTAAGGAAACCAATACAAACGCATAGAAACGCATGCATGTGTTTTTTCATGCATGTAGCGTTCTCATGTTTCTCATTATTATTGCTATTAGCATTCATAGTATCATCATTTTAGGTTCCAAGATGCCTGAGGCTCCCAACGGTGCCTTTTCCCACGGTGCCATAGTCGGAGGCATCTGAGATCAGACCGTCCTGGTGTCAGGCAACGGCTGCGTTTGGGACCTGATTTTTGTGGGGGAAAACATGGGAAAAGCTCCCGAAATGCCATGGTTTAACACCGGGGCAGCTTGTGTTTTTTGACCCCTCTTCTTATCTGAAATTGCAATATTGATGCATCCCCCATTTTAACACAAAGCCATGTATCATCAGAATGGTAAATAAATGTAAAAAACCAGTCCGCGACAGCTTCTCAGCTATACCAATAGGTGGCATACCACGGTATATCATTACAAAAAAGAAAAAACAAATTGGTAAAATAGAGCAGTCGGTAATTCAACTTGCGAAGGGGGGTTATGGTTCACCCCGCTGTTATTATCGTCGGCCAAGCCATTAGAAAAAGGGATGTCTTATGCCATCAGGTGCCTGGCCTGAGGCTGCCGATAAACTACAATAAACAGCCCCCGGAAGTCCTTGTACCCTCTGGAACACTAACATAACCAGTGCAAATCACCAATTTTAATGGCTAAATCATGCTAAATTAAATCAACAATAAGTCTTATGTGGCCATTTCAATAGCTAATGTATGCAAAACTACCAGAGGGTTTGCCGAGTGGTGGATACGGGTGGATCTGTTCCCGCAGCGACGTCCTGGCCCCCGTTCATCACACAGGAGCCGCTGGTGGCGATGTCCATGGGAGATTGCAGTTCACCTCCACAAACCATGTACCTGGGGCCAAGCCCAGGGCAGGAGCCCCACCTTTTTTGGGAAAAAATCCATCCGCCAACCCTCAACCCGGAAAATTGCTGGACTGTGTCCATGAGTCAAACAGTGGAAGGAGATGGTTTTGGGTCAGTCCCCGCTCCCGCGTTGCGCACCTCTCACTCCATTCCTCTTGCTTCAGGAAGGTCCAATCATTGGGTGACAGGGGCCAACCAAAGGGAGACGCCTCCACTGCTGGGAGAAATGGAACTGTCATAATCAAAGGCAACCAACAAAGGCAAGCTGGTAGCGACTCTTAAATGTCCCAATTAAAGCTTAGCCGCTTAGCCAAAGTCTGATTTTTTGGCGCCTCCTCAAGGTATGGTGACCTGGAGAGAGTCGGACAGGTACCAATCAAGCCAGACACGACCTGGCGCGAACATCGAGAGTTTCCCCACCAGAAATGTAGATCGTTTTCATTGGGAAACCAGGTGTTTTTTCATGTTTTTTTCCATATCTATCTTGATTTACTGGAGGGAGATTATATTATATATATAGATAGATAGATAGATAGATAGATATCCGTGTGCGTAATATGTGTCTGTGTGTGTGTATGTATCTATGTGTTATTGTATTCTATTATGTCATCTTGTGTTACATTATGTCATATGGTACTCTATTGACTCTATTACACTATCATAGTTAAAGGGTAGGAATAAGCATGAACAGCGGGGAATGATAGATATCAGCAAGACTGTTTATGTTATTTTTGGGTGTTCCATAACCCAAAAAGGGGGGAACATTGACCCGAACTAAATACCGACTCAATGGGACAGGTTCCAAAGGACATGGGGGGGGCAAAGGGTTTGGAAACTAAACATGAATAAAGACAGGTTGGAGCATCGTCGTATTCAGAATTGTTTGGTACATGTTGGTCACATTTGAGCACCTCAACACAGGAGGCGAGGATGGAAACTGAATTAGATGTTGTGGCAAACCTCAAATCCTCCCCATATGTTCTGCAATTGAAACGATAAACGGACTCCACCAACCTGTCAATTTCAGAAAAACATTGGTATGGGTAGAACCCTGCTACCCTGGGTTCAGGCCCGACGGACGTTGATCCCCCAAGATTATGGTACAATATCATGGGAATTCGGGATTCAGCCCCAGGTGATCCTCCCCGCTGGTTGAGAAGCCCTTCTAAACGTGGATCACCGGGTCGTTGAATCCCATCCTCTCCCGCCTGGCAAAGGCCAGTGAAAGTCACAGCCTTCGCCAACGCCATTGCAGCACCTCCCAGGTCTGGAAAGTCCGTGAAGCTGAGCCCCCCAGTACATCCCAATACAATAAGCCCATCCCCTTGGTATTAAACACCGGCATTGGCTGCCTGGCGTGCCGGAGCAGCTGGCAATAACTGGCGGCTGGTGGCCCAGCCGCCGCAGGAGCCAAGATGGCTGCAGGCGTGAAAGTTGGATCAACCTTCTAAGAATTTCTCTCTCTCTCTCTCTCTCTTTCTCTCTCTCTCAACCATCTGCCATCTGTCAAGCAGCCGCCCCAAAGCTGGTGGGGGACCCTATGGGAAGGTCCTCAACCTTCCGGGCCTTCGGGGCCTCGGCGATAGGGACCACATGGGATCATCATCATCATCATCATCATCATCATCCAGGTGGCCCCTAGATATCTAAGTTGGTGAACATATCTAACGGAACTAGGCTAAAAAGGGCAGATATATAATCATAGTTCATGGGGGTGAAAGCAACTTATAACTGGTGGGGCCACCTTGTATCATATCTTGCGGGTGAAGATCCATAAAGCATCATAAATTCCAGCTCTCTTGTGCTATGTTATACTAGCGACAACCAGGGAATTCCATTGGTTTTGAGTCATACCCACATCAGGACGTCGTGACAAAAACCGTCAAAAACCCAACAAGCACATCGTGACACCTTGTGGCACACGTGATACCCAGCAGTCAAAGGGCCTTTGCCACGCCGCTGGCCATTAGCTTTGGCATGTCGGAAAACGGCGAGTTTCGAGGTCGCCAAAACTACAATGATGGACCCTGACTACTTATGAAGTCTTAGGAAATGGGCTATTTACATGTTGTGATCAAGAACTAAGTGATACCACCCAATTACATTGGGTACTAAAGATCTCTCGTTGATATTCAGTATGCTCAGTGGTCAACATGGACCTGTTTGCGTCCAGGACATCCAGCCTGGATGATCAGCACAGCGTATGTTGTTTCAATAACTGGGATCAACAAACACGAACTTATCATTCAAAACCTGATCAACGAACGGAGAACCGAAGTAAGAAAATTAGAGGAATATATCGGGATTGTATTAATATCAACATATATATCGACATATATCAACAATCTTTGTTGATTAATATATCAACATATGTCAACTATAAACAGGATTGTACCAACTATTCACCCCTACCAGGCTAGACGTCTTCGCTCACTCGGCGCAAAGATGGTTCACCTGGCCACTAGATTTTGCCATGGTCGAATCATGTCAAATCCATCCTCCAACCATGGGATTCATAAGGATCGAATCGGTACCCTTATAACGGCTATTAAATCTCTGTTATACTATAATGGGTATAAGGGGTTGTAAATGGTTGGATAAATAGGATACATACCATCATAGATTCGAATGTCAGTATGCAAATAAAATACTTCCCCGGAAACCGTGGTTTTGCCTTAAATTTTGTCCATTTTACTGGGCCATATCGGTGGTATTTAATAATTAGGAATGGATTCATAAGTAACCTTATACATTAACATAAAATGCCCTCCACGAAACCTGGTTTTTGCATTGGATCATCCTGAACCGAAGAACTCAGGGACCGAATTGGAACGTTTGGTGCAGAAAAGCGATCGTATCGCTGTGGGTTCATGGGCAGAATAGCTAAACTCCTTCAACTACAAGACCCAAAAAAAAAGATTTTACGATTACATGATATTATACGTCTCTCTCCCCTGTCTCTCTCTCCCTCCCTCCCCCCCTCCCTCCCTCCCTCTCTCCCTCCCTCCCTCTCTCTCTCTCTCTCTCTCTCTCTCTCTGAAAGAAAACGCATACATATGTGCCTACATTATATATGATACTATACTATGTGTATATATATATACAGTGTATATATATACCAACATACTGGTGGTCTTTCTTAATTATATAATCAATTCCGCTTCTACCAGGTCAAGCAGGGCATAGCAGCTTGTGGCTGCAGGCGCTCGATCCTCTTTGTCTCTGGCAGGCTGCATCTTCTGATTGGCAGGATGGTCTGCAGAAATGTTGGGCAAGAATAACCTCAAAAGCACGCTGCGTCACCGTCGAAGCTCAAATTACGGCACTCACCACCTGAATCCGCATCTTTCCATATCTATAGGCATGTCATTTGTACTTTGTATGCGTCATGTCATTTCATGTCGGCAAAAATAGAATCAAACACATATGATATACTGCAAATCATCTCCAGATATCTATATCTATATCTATATCTATATCTCTATCTATCTATCTATCTATATCTCTATCTATCTATCTATCTATCTATCTATATACATATGCATATATACCTACATCATAACATATATATGTATATGTATAAATGTATACATGTATATATACATATATGATGTGTATATAGTAAATGTATGTATAGTAAATGTGTGTGTGTATCATGTATCTCCATGATGCTCCACAGCGGTGATCGGCGGAAGTTGCTCCAAGGCACCCAAAGCGAAGCTGCTCCGGTCCACCGTGGCAGCTGCTAATAGTGGCAGCCCCAGGAACAACAACCTGTGGGCTTTTCGGCCATGGCGTTGCTACTGTATTTAAAAAGAATCAAAAGCCAATAGTTGACCATTGGCTGTAGAATTTGGCGAAATTGGTTCATTTGGTGACCAGTTAATGATAGTTACTAATGATAGTTACTAATGATAGTTACTAATGATAGTTACTATTAAGTATTAATTAACTATCATTAACCACTTTGAATGGTCAAGACTACATGGTCAAGTTGCTTGATCCATGTTGGGATGAATGATGAGTATGGAGTGATCATGCCCGACAGCCCTTGCCCCTGAAGCCCAGCAGCCAAAATGCCGCTGTCCGGCGGAAACAGACTGACTTGGACTCGTAGCCTGTGGATCAAATGATCCCAGGGTGGGGTTGACAAACTTTAGGACTTTATCTATCAGTTTGTCGTCACCTCATCCCTTTTGATAATTCATCTTCATCTTCATCTTCATCTTCTCCTCCTTCTCCTTCTTCTTCTTCTTCTTCTTCCTCGTCGTCGTCGTCCTCGTCGTCGTCGTCGTCGTCACCATCCCGAGCGTCACGTTCACTGCACCCCTAACTGTCAGCATACTCTGAAGTTTGGGACCAGTGGTTGAAGCTGAACAAAAAACAAAATGAAGGAAGCCTCCCCTGGTACCAAGGGACATTTCATTGATACAGGGGGGTTCTTTAACTGGGGGATCCAACAAAACCACGGTCGTCCATGACTTGGATGATGTCACGGCTGAAGGGAAATCCCCGTTGAAACACACCAAACGGCTTTGATGAGTCCCCTTTCAATAGCGGCAATATGGCAAACCCGAAATTATAGCTTCACCACATAACCAGACAATTTCCCCCCCAGCCCCAAAACAAAAGGAAAACTGAAGATCCAGAATCTAGAGACCCTCACCTGGCAGGTGGCCAAAAAAAAAACTCCGATCATCGCCATCCAAGCTGCTCTGATCCAACAGAGAAGGCTCAGCCTTCGAGTCCCAGCGGTCGCAGTTTCGCTGCAAATCCTGCGCGGCAAAAAAAAGATGATACGATGACATGACATGACATGACATGACATGACATGACATGACATGACATGACATGTGATATGTGATATGTGCTATGTGATATGATATGAATATGTGGAATGGCTACCCTCTGGTAATTGAACATAGCTATTGAAAATGGCCCATTTATAGTTGATTGTGCTATTAAAGTGGTGATTTTCTAATAGCTATGTTGGCTTACCAAAGGGTATCTAACCAACAAAAATGCTGGTATAGAGTGTGGATATAGTGGAATAGTACTTGGATGTGAACGGAATATTGGGTGATGCCCTCAGTGGAAAAAACCATTCACTTTCCATTCTGAATAGCTCTGAAATGGGGGCAATCCATGATACAATCATCCAGTGCATATGCAAAATAAATTTCGAATGGGCAATATCCAAACAATCATACGTCCACTCGGACACAATATCAATCATATTGGCTGGATATCATATCACATCAAACGTATTCTTCCTTGACATGTTGCACTTCCTCTTCCTGGCTACCGATCAGTTCCAGACAGATTTGGAGCTTCCCGGTGCGAGAACAAAAACTTGACCGACAAATCCCGGAAGAATAAAAAAAATGGCGTTGATATGCGTTGATGATCCAAAACATGTAGCCACATCCCAATACAAATTGCTTGCCCTACTGTTTTGATGCAATTTCCCTTCTGTGCAAATCTGGCAGCCATGACGCAATAGCCCCAGCCTCCCATCTTCTCCATTCTCATCTCATCGACGTGACCCCTTCTTAGTCTCTTAGTCTCAAGTCGGTTCCAGGCGTTCAACCCCCCCAATGTTTGGGGTTTTCTTGTGTTTGATACACATTTTTCCGTACAATCTGGGATTGCCTGGAAAGGCTACCCTCGAATTTGATGTTTAATCATGTTCATCGCAATGTTCCGCGTGCACATGGCCAAAACTGGTGGTTAATCTTTTCAGACAATATCCCAATTACAGTATGTCCAATTCTATCCCCGCATCGTTAGTTATAAGATATATTCCCCATCACCATTCTATTCTCATTATCTATCCATCCATCCATCCATCCATCCATCAATCCATCCATCCATCCATCCATCCATCCTATTGCCGATCTTTCCTGCAACCATCCAGGCATTCATTGTTGCCCAAAAAAAAGCCCGCGCTCCTGACACGTTTCCAACTGGGCCTCGAAGTGATGACGTGGCGAGTCGTCCTGGAGCCCAGGATGCATGGAAAAAACACCCAGTTTACTGGGGGATTTCACCAAAGAAACATTGGGATTTCACAGGTTTTAACCATCAAACATGATTGGAAAATGGGGAAAAAAATGGAAAAAACTGACCTTGAACCGGGGATTCAATGGATCCGGTTTACCTTGACCAACAGGTTTGTGGGATGACGGGGGTACCCCACAATCATAAGCAGGAAGATTTAAAAACTGGTCAAGAAACCACAGAATCGACTAAAGTTCCAAAGGTTTGTGGCTTTCACCCCAATCCTCTAGACTTATCATGTTTACTATACGTCACATCTGACATAGTACTGATTTATATTGATGTCTCTCCATTTCTCTATCATTTGCTGTAAAAATGTTCAATGACTCCCACTATTTATCATGTAAACACCCACAAAAACACCGTTAAACACAACGATGTCAAAACGAGGGCTCCTTTCGGTCCCGGTCCATACGCTCCAACAAGAGGGCAGCACAGTAGGTGCAGTAGACATAGTCCGCCAGCTCGCCGAACCTGCTGAAAAAGCAGCTGGATTTCACAGATTTCACCAAGAAATTTGGCAAAAAAAACCTCTACCCTCTGGTAAACTAACATAGCGAACTGGAAAATCACCATTATTAATGGGAAAATCCACTATTAATTGAAAGTCTACCCCGCAAGAATTGAGAGTCAACATGAATGAAGCCTCCAAAAAGCGCCCTGTTTTCAGCCGAAAGTCATGTTGGGGCTTGTTTTTCGGGTGCAGAATTGTTTTTGGTATTTTATTTTTTTACAGTTTTGGAATTTTTTTTGGGGTTCGTGCCTCTTCAATTTTTCCATGGTTTTCTTCAATTTTTCCATGGTTTTCTTCAATGTTTCCATAGTTTTCTTCAATTGTTCCATGGTTT
>Ga0126342_10018353_pt1 | contig 12000 bp, 11 predicted proteins | sample Cyp1metagenome_FD_92528 | JGI IMG/M metagenome (GOLD analysis project Ga0126342, IMG submission 92528) | Coral microbial communities from Lord Howe Island, Old Settlement Bay, Australia - Cyphastrea 1 metagenome | ecosystem: Host-associated > Invertebrates > Cnidaria > Coral ... | reverse complement strand
TATATATATATGTATATATATATGTATATATATATGTATATATATATATGTATATATATATATGTATATATATATATGTATATATATATGTATATCACCCAGCCCCAGGTTTCCATGCATAATGGAGCAAGCACATACTCATCATCTGCGTCAAACACATAGCCCCACCTAGGCGTCGCTTCGGCTTTGGGCAATTCCGAGAATTACCAGTTATTTCCAGAATATGATCAAACCTAACAAGACATCATACGCAAAAACAACAGCCTGTAAAACTATGTAAAAAAGACAAGCGCATGATCAAAGTTTGGACTATCAGCACTATACCTTGTCCGTTTCTGGTGTGGGAAACTGATCGTTTTCTACTATCCAAAAGCTGGTTTCCATTGATTCTTTACTGACTGGATATACCTAATGAACAAGACAAATGGGCCCACATGGCTCTTGCACACCCCAAACAGCTCTGGAGCATTGATGACGTGAGGATTTGAATTTCGCTATTGACTAAAAACTGACCGGTGCTTCTTTGACTCAATGATATGTGTACAGTATGTGGAAGTGCGCTACAACTACTCGGCCATTCATCAAACATCTCTAAAATGCACACGGATGATGATGATGATGATGAGGATGAGGATGAGGACGACGACGACGACGACGGCGGCGGCGGCGACGAGGATGATGATGATGATGATGATGATGCTAACAACTGACTGTCTCGGCCCAGCCCAACACCTGAGGTTCACACCAAAGCAAAATGCAAACATGATGAAGTAGATGGCATACTTCCTTTGATCATTTCCACACCAGTTCTGATTTGCAACTACAATGAGGTGGCAGTTGGCATCCGCAACGATTGTTGTTACAAGTTAGTTTCACTATTGCTTGTCTAAATTGAGTTGATCTTTTCAAGTCTTACCACAGCTGGATTCAGCTTCTTGAGCAATAAAGCATGTTTTCCGATGTTCCTCAAGAATTTAAGAAAGAATCTTTTCTTTGGAGATGTTCTGAATTGACATACTCCTGGATGCGAAAAAATTCTACGCGCCCCACATGAAGAAGAAGAGGAAGATCAGGACAAAGCTGCCCATGACACAGAAACCTCCAGCCTCATCTGGCTGTGGATCAGCCAATTAGCTTGAAAACAATATGGGTTTGTCTGAAAATATGGTATATTCCCAATGAAATTGCCATTTAATAGGGATAATGATCATTAACCATTGGGTTTAGGGGTACACTATTTTCAGACAAACCCATATACGAAGAAAAAACAACAAAAATGAGTTGTACAAATATGTAACAAACATTCATTAAATTGTATTACAAATGTCATTACTAAATAGATATTTCACGACCTTCTCTATCAGGAGGCTGTGCTAGACTTGTCCAACAAACCATGGAAGCTAAATGTGACCTCTTAACTTGAACTGTTGGCCCAGTTTATTTTGTACTTGGTCAGTTTATTTTGTATACTTTAGCGCAGCATGCCTTCTTAATCTTATCGTCACCGTGACGATAAAAATGGATCAACCATTGATCTTAGAGCCGGGCCATATAAATATCGAGCTCCTGAATTTCCTCCGTCCTAAGGCCGGCCGCCAATGGAAGGAGCTGTAGCCCGAAATCATGGGCTCTGTTTGATGTTGTTTGTGATGTTGGTTTGTTATAAAAAAAAAAAAATAGAATCCTGATTTACTGCAGTATCTGCCGGTGCTCGAGAATATCCATTGAAAAGGGTGTCAAGCCAAACCGGATTCTGTCACGAAAGTGGGTCATCGGAATTCTGCTGAGTCACAGAAACCATCTTTCCACATTTTTGTGCAATCCCGTCCGTTCTATGTTGTTCCTGTCATTTTCTCAATCTTTCCAGGAAAGCAAACCTGAAAAAAACAAGATGCAGGCTCTGGTCATACAAATTCGCAGCCTTTGGAATGTCCAACCTTTGAACCAGCAAAAATCATCAAAAATCAAGATTCACCAAAGATGGGGCAATTTTATCCCAACGACCCCTGAGTTGTACGAGCACCACTGAGCAGCCAACTGTGGCGCAATAGCGCTGCTGAAGTTGCTCTGCCGCATATCCGCCGTCGAAAAGAAGGTGCCGGCCTAGACCAATTTCGCTGGTTGGAATTGTTGGGCTGACGCTTTGCAAAATCACCAGCAAGTATTGCGGAGGATTGTCATCCAACAGGCACATCGGAATCATTCGGAATCCATATTGGCGAGTAATGATCGGCTGGCGATGCATTGTGCACAACTCGAAGGTATTTGGTCGCAGTTGTCGCAGGTTCAAACCCCTGGAAAATAGCAATGCTGAATCGGGCGTGCGATAAGAATGCAATACTTCTTTGTTGCACCAAGACGTGGTATTCTTACCAGGTTGCATGATTGGAGCGTCAAAGACGGCATCAACGTCTCATGGTCGTTCAAGTTTCAGGGGCAAGAAAACGGCAGATCAACTTAGAAAATTTGGGATCATTTTTCTGTGGCCTCTGTTTCAGCAACCTCATCAACACCAATAGCTCACGTGACTTCAGCCATAACTTGGCATCCCGGCTGCAACCAAGGCTGTGGCGAGAGAGATCAAAATCAATTCTGACCTTGTCACATGCCGAGATGATGAGAGATTAAGATCGGTCAAGTATTGTATTCCAAAAGATATCAAAAGTCTTGCTCAACATAAATGTACTTGTGAAATAAGGTGCTACAAGGCATAAAAGATATCAGTTAAGTTTTGCTTAACATTTATGTACAAAAGTGAAAGTTTCGGTGCTACTTTTGACATGGTCTTCTTAGCAGATGTTACCACACAACACGCGTTAGATTCAGCTGAGTACAAAATTGAACAGCGACCAAGATTCAACCAAAACAGCTCATCATGATCATCCCAAAATGATAAACAAAAAAACATCGAGCGGGTAGACCAAAAATCACTAACCTGAAATGTTGGGCCATTTTGGGATTCCCAAAATACTAACTATGATTATAGTGAGGGAGAACAGGCTTCGGTCGTTTTTTACCCAGATTGATTATTCCCATCCCCTAATATCATATCATATCATATCATATCATATCATACCATATCATATCATATATCATATCATATCATATATATATATATATATATATATCATCTATATATATATCATCTATATAGATAATGGCTCGATGTCTTTTGGCGCTCCGGCACATTGAAAGGCGATGGCTCGTAAGGAGACACCGACAAGACCTCGTAAGGAGCAACGCGATGCAACGCGATGCATCGCGATCCCACAAGAATCAATGATATGACTGGGTGTTGAATAGTGGGTATCCATATTATATCCATATACATATATATATATATGTTTATATATATATATATCCATCAAAATTATGGTTTCATGACTGGTTTAACCAACAAACGTGGTGGCTTAACCAACAAAAATAAGGGCCAACCAAGAAAAAAAGAGAGAGTTTTACTGTCGAAGCATCAAAACTTCAAATCTATGACAGTCTCTATGCATACATTGGATGTAACAAATTGCAGAGTAGTGCAAAGTCCCTCAAGCACACTCTGCCGAAAACACATAATGTTCGCAGAGGTCGTACTTAGGAAACTGAGTCCTGTCAGTTTTCTGAAAGAGGGGTTCTAACACTAAGGATGTCTTGTATGCTAGGGGTGCAATCCTTAAAATGATGTTGCAGTCACTGAAGAGTCACAAATGATCAATTGTGTTTGAGAAATACCTTAAAGTTGAAGTATGAGCAAAGTGGATCCGAGAGATAAGAAATTCAGGTGTTCTCATCACTCCAATCTGAAACTCTCAGCGTTGGAGATAGGTGGCTGAAACATTTGGATTGCCGATCCGGAACCGCAAGAAACTCGAAGATCTTCCCCTCTTTGGATTCCCCAATTTGCATTTCTCATTGGGAAAACAAAAACACATCCTTCAGCAAATCCTACATCATCCTACATCATCCTAAAATCATCCTACATCATCCTACATGGAGGTTTCGTAGAATATGGCTACCCCTAAAGTCCATCCATTTTTTCAGAGGATTCATGAAATAAAAACCAGCCATTTTGGGGAAGTCCATGAGTTGGTGGATCTGACGGCGCGACGACTTTCTCCGGCGCGAATCCACTTCCGGACTCCCTGACCGTCGTCTCCGTCCATGATTAAAATGCTGGTAATTTGTTACATAGCTATTGAAAATGACCATAGAAATCGTGGATTTTCCCATTAATCATGGTGGATCTTTCCATAGCATTCCATAGCTATATTAGTCATTACCAGAGGATAATCATGGAGGGACAATCTCAGGAAATTCACAGCGACGGGGCTTTCTGAATGGCTGGGGTCATCCATCAAATGAAGGTAGCCCTACCCCTTGGACACACTATTTTGCTTGATTCAAGGTATGGATAGGTATGGTTTTCCTATGGTTTTCCTATGTTCCAGGACATCTATGGATACTAGTCGTTTGGAAATGTTCCTATAAGATCCTATGGATAGCTATGGTCTTTTGTTCATCGTTCCAGGAATTGGCTGCCCGAAGACCCGAAGATCCTCTGAAGACCCATAAGATCCCGACAATCACGCAAAGAACATCTCCATTTCCATGATTTCCATGCGGAAAAAGAACACCCAGCATTTTTCATTTGGTGTTTGATGGGTTTTCTATGAAACCATGAAAATTGCAGTGTGAATCATGTTGAGCAGCTAAGTCATCGAGCATCCCGACGTTGCCGAAGACAGCTGATGGTAGAATTTGTCTCCCAGCGTCTTACCGATGGCAACAGCAAAGATTCCAATCTGCACGGCTGGCAGTTCTCAAATGCAGACGCACGGGGGGCAGGTCCAGTCACGTTCAAAACCATTTTTAGAGGGGTTATATATGGTTATATCCCAATTTATGGAGCTTGTCATGACAATTATACCTATACCATCTGGTTATGACTAACAGTTCGCCATGGAAAATCACCATGCTATCTTTAGGTAAATCAACTAATTCCATGGGCCATTTTCCATGGCTATGTTAAATAACCAGAGGGTAACTCCTAAACTTTACCACCAAAGATTGTCTTTGATCAGCAAAAATGAATGTGCATTGTTCTACCAATGGTGAAAATGTTTTTTTTGTCACTTCAGGATGCTGGTAGCTCATTCAATATGTGGTTATAAAACAATGCCATAAACCATCCCCGGTTAATCACCATTTCGATAGGTGCGACAAAAACCATTCCCAAACCCATAGGATCCATGGTGCTGCTATATATGGTAACATGGATCCCATCAATATACCCCAAATGTTACATGTGGAGTGCTTTGCTCATCATTTCACGATGTAACGATAGTTTGTTGCGATATTGTTTAACTGGTTGGTGGTTTGAACCCTACCCCTCTGAAAAATATTACATCGTCAGTTGTGATGATGACATTCCCAATATATGGAAAGTCATTCAAAATTCCATGGTTCCAGTCACCACCAATCAGTGATTTGTTCATGACAAAGTGGAGATTTGGATGGATGGTAGATGGCTGTAAAACATGTTCCAAAGCATAGTGTTTATATCCCAGACTACAGTACCATGAAGGCTGAAACCTGGGGATTCTGGGAGGTCCCCCGTGATTTTTTTTCACGGAAATTCGTCAGTAATTCGTCATGTAGCATTTTTGGAACATGGTGAAAATTTCACAGAATATTTGTTCAGAATATGTCATTCGTAATATGTATTTCAGGATGTTTTTTCACCAGGAACATACAAACAACGGGTCATCTACAGGATCAAGGCAACAAAAACAAAACAACGACGATCATTTCGGCGATTTTTTTTTGACCCAAGGATTGCGGAGTTCTCGTCTTCAACAGATGACAGAAAGTCATGTTCAATGGGCCACATGGCCAACATTTTTTCCCCAAGCAACGGATCAAAGAACATCAATGAACATCAAGCAGCAAAAACAAGTGCCTCGTCACTGCTCTGGTTGGATCCATCCATCACCATCACCTGAAACCATGGCATGCCGGGCACGCCCGATTTCGTGGAAGTGACAGATTCGTGGCACGCCTTTTCCAGAGATATCCAGAGACCCTGATAAAAATTGCGTGCTGAAATCCTGTCCAACATTGGCGCGGCCCTTTGTGAAAAATCATATTGACCAACAAGGTGCAATGGTTTTTCGTATCTTTTTGCTACGTATAAGCGAGTATAACCGTATAAATTCATGATTCGCGCAAAAAGGTAGTCTCTGATTCTTGAAAATCTGCTGCGGTTAACACCCAAAACGCGGGGTGTTTGTGTTGATGGAGATGTTACCGTAAGACTAAATAGTCTATTTTTAGTACCCTCTGGTAAACTAACGTAACTATGGAAAATCACCATTTTTAATGGGTAAATCCACTATAAATGGCCATTTTCAATAGCAAACTGTTAGTTTACCAGAGGGTAGATAAACAAACATGTGGAGAAATCAACGCCGATGATTGGCTCCTGGAGAATGCTACGCACTGTGTTTAGTTGTCTGAAACCAGGGGTCCCGAGCAAAACGTGCCAGTGAAATCCAACCCAAAATCCCAGGTGATGTTTTTTTTTGAAAACGAAGCAGCAATGATTACATATATATATATATACAAACATGTATATCACTGGTGACAAAAAGAATGTGATTTACTGTGCCCCAAATTGCTGGGAAACAACACTGTCATATACTGTCATATCATCTCGCAGCAACACATGATCACCTTGGCAAAAATGACGACTCGGCCTTGTCCGTTTGGAAACTGATGATGACCCCAAGCGCTCCTGCCAGGTTCCGGCAGAATCAACCCTTCAACGAAACCCAAAAAATCCCCAAAAAACCATGTGTGGTAAATGACCATGACCATGTGCGGTCTCCAGTCCACAACAAAAAAATCAAAAAAGAAGTTCACCATTTGAAGCAAGTCAGGCATGCCGCAATGTTTCCGAATTTCTTGCTTAGAAGATTTTACAAGCATCTAAAGGTTCTACCATGTTCTACCAACCCAGTGTCAAAATGCTTCGGGGATGTTTTCACGGCCGCACTGCCGGACAAAAATCCAGTCCGAATTACGTTTTTTGTAGTGGCCGCTTGTGACAGCCATTGTGAAGCGCAAATGGGGCCTGCTTCTTCGGCATTTCTAGCCTTGGTAGGCCGATAGGAAAGTCCCCACTGGCTCCATCGGATACATCCAAATGGCCACAAAATGCCAAACAAAACACATCATATATATATATACACATTTATATATATATATATACACATTTATATATATATACACATTTATATATATATATATATATACAAATTTATATATCTATATATTAATAGATCATGTTGGTTCCCCCTTACAATCGAACTTGAAATCATGATCTAGAGATATGCATGATGCTACCTCAGCCGCCTCGGATCGCTTCTGAGGACACCACTTTTGTCACAAAGGTGCAGTTCCCTCTCCTCACCTGCCCATACAGAGGTTGGTATGGTATACCCTCTGGTAAATTAACAGTTCGACCCTGGCAGATAGGGGTTGGAAGACTAGGTTCCATTAAAAATTGGTGATTTTCAGGGTCTACGTTCATTTACTAGAGGGTACATACTACAACTAACCAAAAAGACCTGTTTTGCTAAGCTCTTTCATTATTTTTCCAGGCACCAGTGAGCAGCGACATGACCCAATCAGTTGTCTGAGGCAACCACAAGGCTAATGGAGCCCCTGGCCGAAGCGAATACCCTGGATATCAAGGCTATACCCTGGATTTCTGGGCACACCGGGAGTCGGGGAGCATCCTGAATTTTGTTTCTGTCTTCCTACAAGTAGGAAAAGGCCCTATGGTTCCCATTCCTCGGCATTTTGTGACGTTGGCTGATGATTCAGGACTAAGTTTCATTTCCAGATGGACTGCTGCTTTATTGTCAAGTCCCCCATGGACTCAATTGTTTAGTACCATTTAGCAACTAATTAATGTGGTTAAAACAATCATAAACTATATACCGTATACCGGGAATGGTTTATACCACCCATAAAAATGGTGATTTAGGAGATGGTTTATGGCATTGTTTTAACCACATTATAATCTGATCTTCTACTTGGCATCTCCTGGGGTATCATTGAGTCCGGCCATTCCGTAAAACATCTTAGAATACAGCACTATCGGAGGTACATCTTGCACAATCCCTTGCCCCTAATATTAAACACCCCCCAGAAACCAGATGGTTTAGTGATTTCCACATGATTGGGACCATTGAGGGGGTGTTTAATATTAGGGGGTGGGATTCGTCAATGACCCATAAATGCCCATAAAGGGCAAACCTTCCCCAGTGCCAACTTCAGCTGGTCGAGTTAGTCATTCTAAGATCCTGACAAGATAAGGGGGTATCGTTTTTAGGACGTCCCCTATCATTTCCAGGCCAAATCAAAAGAAACACATCTGCAGTGTATGTACAATCTTACATAACAAATAATTAGATCCCGGCTCATCAAAACGAGCAAACAACAAACTTAAAGTCGATGACATGATATGTGATATGTGATGACAGAGATGCAAAGCACTACTGCAGAAGATAATTCCAGTAAACTTGCTGATATATATATATATATATTATATATATATATATTATATTATATATATATATATTCTATGATTCTATAACGCGGTAATCCAACAATAAATCATCTGAAATGTGTGGTAAAGACACAAATTGATAGAAATTGGAGGTTTATTGTCATCATTCATCATCAATGTTTCATAAAAACTGTGAAATTTCGAGGGCCCACTTCTTCTATCATTGGAAAGGACGCGGGCCCGCGGGACCCGCAAAAATCCATTGGGTTGCCGTACGGTGGCAGCTGGTAGCTGCTGCAGCCCAGATCCGGTGCAGCCTTAGAGATAGAGCTTTGGGTTGTGATCCCCTGTTTTACAAGGCCTTAAACACCCAGAAACATCCAGAAACCCACGGTTTAGTGGGAGATGATGATACATGAATATAAATGATGATACCACATATTTGAAACCATTGAAGTTGGAGGTGGTATTCATATGAATGGGTCTTCATCTCTTCGTTGGGGTTTGTCTGAAAATAGGGTTCCCATTCCTTGCACTGGTGAAAAAAACAATTTCCCGATTCAAACTGCCATTGAGGGGTGGTATACTCATCGCAAACCTAATTCTTGAACTACCATCTGGTTATTTAACATAGCCATGGAAAATCCATTATAAATGGAGGTATTAATAAAATCATCTATAAATGGGTCATTTTCCATGGCCATGTTAAATAACCAGAGGGTAACCCATTTCTTCCATTTGGAATCCAACTGGGTCCCGAACGTGTAGCTCCAGAGCCGGGGTTAAGTCGTGCTTCTTTCCGAAGGCGCCAAAGACCCTGAAAAAATTGCATCGGTTGACAGGTACTTGGTGGTGCAGTTGGGGTGGAAAACTATGGAAAACTTGGTAATACCCTGGTGGTACTTTCCACAGCTTCGGAATAGTTAAAAAAAATTGGGGCCCTTTAACTATATGGCAAACATATACTTTTTTTACCCAGCTGCACCCAAGTACGATCCACCACCCCGAATCAAGCCCTAGTCCCCATTGGTCGTCAGGCGCCCGCACCCCACATAGGAACCAACTAGGGCTTTTGGTTCCTGGACCTGGTGCTGTTAAATCCCATTCTCCTTTCCCTTGGGATAGTGACCAATGAGCTAAAAAAAATCCAAGCACCTGAAACAGCATTGAAACTTGGCCTTTCTTTCAAAAATTCAGATTATTCAGGTTTTTTTGACAGATTGGTCTTTGGCAGATTGATGCAGATTGCTACACTTCACTTTTTTACGAACAAAAAACTCATCTCCATCTCCATCTGGCAGTGTGTCAAAACCAATAGTACCCCTGTAGTTCACATCAAAATAGCTGGTAAATGGATGTTCATCCCCCTAAAAATGGTATTAATAGGTATTGATCCATACCCATCTTTTGCCAGAGAACCTCAACAAAAACTTCACAAGGCGGCACAGCTTGATAAGTTTCGTGCTTGCAGCAAAGCCACTTGCGCCGCCTCAGCTTGGCGGCGAGAAAAATTTGGCGGCACAGCGGGCTTCTGTGGAATCTGCCCAGAGAAAGCCCAAAAAGAGCAGCATATCAGTAGATCTCCAGTAGATCAGTCATCCAAGTACTTCGAAAATCTTCGAAGCATGTTTTCAACTTGCCGAAATCCTTCGGCTCTTCATAACAAGATCCCATTGGGGCCTTTAGTGCATGCATCTGATCGGACATATCAACTCAAAAGTTGTGGAAGAAGCTGCTTTCAAGCAGCTTCAATCCTGTAACCGTGAGACCTCCGGATCCTCCGGTGTGGCAAACTATCTGCATATTTGGCATTCCAGTTTAAACAATTCAGGTTGAAAAAGACATGCCTGTTGCCTTGGGGACCAAGAACTGCAAATGGACCCAATCGCTGGACGTTTGTAGATCTAGATGTCCTCTCAAAAGGTTGACATCACAGTATTCTCTCGTCAAACCACTTGTAACCACTTCAGTCGGTAACACCAAACCTAGACTGGTTGGTGGTGCAATGTGCCCATCTTGACAAATGATGGAGTTCGTCAATGGGAAGGATGACATCCCATATATGAAATGGAAAATATTCATGTTTGAAACCACCAACCAGTAGAGATTCAGTCGAAAAAACCCTGGCTTTCAGCAGCGAAAGTTCCTTGGGCGTCCACCGTTTGCAGGGCAAACCTGAAGCACTTCACCGCGCGCTTAACTGCTAGAAGTTGTTGCATGTCTGGGGAATACAAAAACCCAAACTCAACAGAGGAACTTTTTTGAAAACTGTTTGCATCAACTGAACATAACTAGACCATCTGCCACCTCACCGCAAAAAATAAAAGGACAAGAGCCAAGTCTTCGAAACGACAGGACCGAAGTTCAACATTTCATGCCCCTGAGTCCAACTATGCACTTCATGTGCGGTTCCCTGTCACTGTACACAGGCATTGTATTGTTGAAGCTTTCAATAGTGCCACAAAAAGACTAGTATTATTTTCAAGAAATGCAGCAATTTTCATTTGCAAAATGCACTATTCCTCTCTCTGTGCAATTTGTGGGGGTAGGCAAGGGTATTTCTTAACTAGGCAATCAGGGTTTGGTTGGGGGTGGAAAAAGTAATTTACGCCAATAACATCCAATAACCATTTAGGCTTTGCTAGGGGGTTTTTGGTGGGGAACGGTGATTCTGCGTTAATCACCATTTAGGGCGTGGTATCGGCTGAATTTCCATGGTTCCTAAATGGATTATCCTCGTTCATCCTCCAGGCACGGATCTCCCCTGTCTCGAACATCAGCCAGAAAAACATGATGGCGTTGTCTTGGTACCATAGGGTACCCCAAATGTGAATTTTCATGGTTGACCATCATGTTCCCTATGGAAAAGTTGCCATTTTCATCCACTCAAAGGGGGAGTAGCATGGCATACCCAATTCTCGGACAAACCCACGACATGTTGTATCTAAGGCAGGAGACACTTCCAGCAGAACATGCCATGGTGGCAGGGAGAGCTGCGTGTCACATCCATCATAGCGAATCAGCATAACAAGTGTTTGTCCTGCATCCAAAATTGACAATCATCTGGTTGGTGATATACCTACCCCTCTGAAAAATATGAAAGTCAGTTGGGATGGTTATTCCCAATATATGGAAGAATGAAAAATGTTCTTTTGCTCTGAGCGCACCGCTGCCGACGTGGGACACGCAGCTACGGCCGTGCAGTGGAATCTCAGACTCCTCTCAAGAGATCAAGCGCCTTCCCCGCTCCCGTAGCTGGTGCCGTGAGTTGCCGAGCCAAAACACCTTCAACAGCTTGAAACTCCTGCTGGGAAAGATGAAAACCAACAGAACCCCTGAAACAAGCTATCCAATGACTGACAGGCCTCACGGTTGCACAGCTACAGCGCACTTTGGCGTCTCGGAAATACTGCTGCAGCATAAGTCGGAAG
>Ga0126342_10018352_pt1 | contig 12000 bp, 5 predicted proteins | sample Cyp1metagenome_FD_92528 | JGI IMG/M metagenome (GOLD analysis project Ga0126342, IMG submission 92528) | Coral microbial communities from Lord Howe Island, Old Settlement Bay, Australia - Cyphastrea 1 metagenome | ecosystem: Host-associated > Invertebrates > Cnidaria > Coral ... | reverse complement strand
TCCATCTATCTCTCCATCTACTTATCTGTCTATCCAACTGTCTATCTATCTATCTGTCTATCTCTCTCTCTCTCTATCTCTCTACCTATCTATCCATCCATCCATCCATCCATCCATCTATCTCTCTCCCTCTCTCTGCAGGACCCCCCAAATAGGGGGGGTTGGCGGCACCCGGGCGCTAGCCCATTCTATAAACATTTACCATCGAGAACTACCAAATACCACCCATGTTTCAATGCTAGTTGAGATTGAAGTCAAAAATAAATCCCTAGAATTGGATATGACACAAGTTTCCAACCCATAGGTGGGATGGACATGAATGCAATATAATGGGAATATGCATGATCATGCATCTGGAGATACACTAAAATAGATCTACACATAGGTGGATTTTTCTGTGTTAGGCTGAGATATCCCTTTGTAACAGCTACTGTTTCACATCTTCTATGATAGCAGCTGAGGTCGACTGCCTGGGCACTGGAAGACACCACAGCAGCAACTTGCTCCACGAGCCGTGCACGCCGCAGCTGCGGCAGCCAAAATTGGACGGCCACGGCTTCTCTGATGTCGATGTTGGTGAAATGGCTAAAGAAATGTTTGCTTTCGTTACTATGAAGTATATAGATTGATCGAAACCAATGACACCCTAAGTATATGCCAATTGTATTTTCGAACCCATTGTTTTATCAGAGAAAAATCATTTTGTTTGCTAGATTGCAAAATGGTGGGCGGTTATCACCAGCATCGTTGACTCTTCGGTCTTTGGGATAATTAATTAGGATTAATTAGGCAACATGCAGCTTTGGTCTGAAAGGCGCTCTGAAGAGTCCTTTTGGAACTAGCCACTGGCTGGGCCATCCAGGTCTCCCAGAAGGTAAAGTAAAAACCCGTCTGAAATCAACTTGCTTGCAGCATTTAACAGTTTCAACCAAACCTTTCAACTTTCAACCAAACCTTTGTGTCGAGGAGCTTGATAACCATGATGAAACAAAGGGTACATCCAATTATATTATCATGGTTCAAGCAAGATGACCCCGGGTTTCTGAATCCCCGGCCTCTGACCCTGCGCCCTGGCAAAACATGAAAAGATAGGGCATTTTTGGATCTTTCGATTGTCTGTCATTCCATCCGGCTGGAAGGGATACAAAACTCAGCCGTGGAAACATCCTACGATAGCTATCGGCTATGGTTGCCAAATTCTGGTTGCCCAATCTTTTCCCTAGACAACTCTGCCTATGTTGCCTCCTCAGTCTTCATATTTACCCGCTGCCGTGTCTGGGATGCTGACCACCTCCTGCTTGACACCTCGCCTGCCCATGCCACCTCGACGGGTTTCTTTGGGGGTCAGGCCTTTGGTCAGCACCACCGGCTCCTCGGGTGGCAGGAAGCACGCCACTGCCTTGTCCGGATGGAAGGTGATGGCCAAGACGTCTTGTTCTTCGACCTGGGCTGGACAGGTTTTGTGTTGAAAAAAGAAGGAAAAGGATCAACAGCTGGGGATGCGACCCAATGCCACCATGGATCAGAACAGAATAAGTGGACCTTCAATCAGAAGGGTGCCAGAATGGTTTCTTTGAAATGACTCTCGGCCCCTCGACAAAAACACACAACTGATAAAGTACTCTGGCGAGGATAAGAACTGGACTGAACTTGAAGACAGCATGGCAAAAATCTGCTCATGCCCATTCATGGGGCACGATTTCCCATCTGGCCATTCGAAAAATCAAACAGGATTCAAGTCAAACTCTTGAGAGCCCAGCTGCAAGGTACTCTGTCTTTCTGATCACCTTCTTGGGCATGCAATCGCTGCACATGACCAGACTCCCGGGTGACAGATCGACCGCCATGACTGTTGTGGCTTCACTCTCAGATGGGACCATGATGCGGTGGTGTGGAGTGGTAGTCAAGGGCATCGCGCGATCAATCCTCACTCAGCAAAGCCAATGTTTAATGTTGGCCACAGTCAAACTACTGTAGGTCAAATTAATATGTTCACAGTTGGAATGGCAACATGGGTGAATATAGTGGACTCTGGAGAGACCTATTGACCAGTGACCGAGCTGTGGGCACTTCAGCTCAATTGAGCTCCAGTATGCCACAGACCACTTTGGTCCCTACCAGTATCATTGCTCCAATCGCTGTTTGTGGAGTATAGTCGAACTATCTGTCTGATCATGAAAAAAATACGCAACCCCTGCCAGAGCTCTCCAATTCCACCAGCTTGTTCGTCTTCTGCTTTTCCACCTTGGTCACCTCTATTGTGACACCGTCTGCCGAAAGGATCTTGGTGCCCTTTCGCAAATCCTGGGCAGAACGAACAGCTGACCACTATGCTGAAGCGCAACCCCGACACAGCTCTCTTGCATTCTCTTGCTACTGCAGTGACTCCTTTGAAACTGCCTTCTACCTACTATCAAACCTGCAACCTCGTCTAAGTTGAATCATGCAGGCTGCATTTCAGAAAGAAAGGTATCAGCAGTTATCCATACTCAGTTGCATTATGATAGTTAAATAGTGAGTACTGTTTCTTTTCCCTGACACCCTCCCATCATCTTCCATCCCCATGTAGCAGCCACCAGTGGCTGAAGTGGCTGCTGTTGCTGCTGTTGCTGCTCCCATCCAATCGGTAAAAGTCTGCAGGATGTGCAAGTAACATGGTTTAATGGTGAAGATTGGGTTTGGCAAATCCAACCTTATTAGATAACTCGCTAGCATTGGTAAATTGGGAAACATCACAAATGAAACCTCCTTAGATCACTCGCTAGCGATAGTGAACGCGGAATTTTGGCAAATCAAACCTGCTTAGATAACTCGCTAGCGGTAGTGAATTATGTGTATAGTGGCTCTGGTGCATTTAAGTTAGTTAGTGATCTATGCCGGAGCGACAGTCGCACCTCCTTTGAGCACTCGCTAGCGGTTGTGAGTGATTTTGAGAAGAGAGTGAGAAGAACCAGTGCACCCAGTGAGAGGAGTGTTTTCGCAGGGACATTGGTGAGAGGATTGAGGGTGATCCAGTGAAACAGCACCCTCCTTAGATCACTCGCTAGTGGTAGTGAGTGATCTAAGAGCCACTGCAAATCGCACCTCCTTAGATCACTAACCAACTACCGCTAGCGAGTGATTTAAGGAGGTTCGATTTGCCAAATTTCCCAGTTCACTACCGCTAGCAAGTGATCAAAGGAGGTTTGATTTACCAAAATTCTGCGTTCACTGTCGATAGCGTGTGATCTAAGGAGGTTTGATTTGCCAAATTTCCCAATTCACTACCGCTTGCGAGTTATCTAAGGAGGTTTCATTTGTGAATTTTCCCAATTTACTATTGCTAGCGAGTTATCTAATAAGGTTGGATTTGCCAAACCCAATCTTCACCATTAAACCATGCTACTCGCACATCCTGCAGAATTTTACCAATTTGATGGGAGCAGCCACTGCAGCCACTGTTGGCTGCTACATGGGGATGGAAGGGCCTCCGGGAAAAGAATCAGTACAAACTATTTAACTATCATAAATGCAGCTCAGCATAGTCCATAGCATAATGCACGTCTTATCTTGTCAGACCGTTCTCACAGAAATGAAACGCGCAAAACCATCTATAACCACCATTCAAAGGGGCAACTGTGCTATTCATTGCTTCTGCTTGAAAGGGAGGGCAATACTTCAAAAACCTGTCCTGTGCCAACACTAAGGCAGCTGATGGAGATTCACGCCCAACTCCAGACTGCAAGGCGTGAAAGAGATGCGATGGCAGAAAGCAGTGAGGCCCACCCTGACCCGACAGGCAGGAGATCTCACTGTTGATTGAATGGCCAGATGCTGCACTCGCAACCTCTTCCAAACGGTCTGTCGACAGCACAGGGACTCCCCGATCCTTTGGAGTTTCCGAGATCAAGCTCCAGGAACAGTCAGATTTCATCTTGGGGGATCGCAAGGAAGAAACATGCTTTTCAACTTCGAAAAACAAGGCTTCAGCTCTCGACACAGACTTGCAAAGATCATCACGCCGCCTGAAAATGAACTGCGTGAGACTTTCGGGCGCCTTTTCGTTGCTCTTCATGCATTCGACCCGGTAGTCAGCATATGTCGACTGGAGTTGCTTCATGATCAGGTCGATGCACCTGGCAACTTCTGGAGCAAGACTTTTCAAGATGCAACGCAATTCTGAGTTGACATCTTCTCGTCTTTCCAGTTCCAAATGGACATGTTTGAAGCGATTCAGAAAATCTGCAACTGAGTCCTTGGAGGCCGCTTTCTTAACCCCAGAACAGCCGGAATAGGCAAAAAAAATGCATACTTGCCGAAACAGCTGGATATTATCTACCCAACGCTTCCAAATGTGCAAGTGAACTGGTTCCTCGACGGCAGGAAGGAGATTTTTTTCAAGCGATGCAAACGATGCAATCGATTCAAGATCCTCCGCGACTGACGACAATTCCGCCTGCTTCCAGCTTTCTAAACAATAGAAAGGCACTTGACGTGTCTCGGAGCTGATGCACGGCCAGAAGAGTCTAGAAGCAACGTATACAAGAAAATCAGAATAATGATGACATGCTTGCAACCTGCTATTCGCTGCCACTTCAAAGTCTCTCAGATATCCTTGTAGCAGCTTCTTTACTCCCTCGGCCATCAAGCACGGAGACCTGCTGGAGCGGTTGCAGGTACAGTATAACCTAGAAACCTCCATCTCCTGACAGATCTTGGGAAATGCCTCCAATGCTTTGCACAGCTTGGCATAGGACTCCTCTCTCTGGCTCGTCATGGCTTCTCTGCCGGAGGAAACCACTTTTGAGGCACTTGGCGCTGCGGCCAGGCAGACTGACGCAGAGCACCATTTCCAAATGAGGCTGATGTTCACTTACAACAGATTTTGCTTGCCACGAGACCAATCTTATGAATATTGAAAGTCAGAAGATAAACTGAAATCAACATCAAGCCAAGCTTATGGATCTTATGGATGACCCAACAGCAATGTAGCAATGGTCATCATATGTTGTCATGTTATCAGGGAATTGGGATCCCCCGACTTGGGCACAAAGCGGCGCTGCTTCCGATAGGCCACCTGTGGCGTGCTGATCCAAGAGACCCCCGTGGATCAACCATCGACATACGTGGGATGTGGCTATCTATGAAACATGGAGTAAAATATTGGAAGTTGATGGACATTGTTTTCAATTAGTGCTATCCAATTCATGCGATTAATGGAAACCGTTCTTCCTAAAGTCTTTTGAATGTCTTTTGATTTTGATTGGATTGTTTGGTAGGCTTGCACGTTATGGCACATGATACACCATAACATCACCGTCCCAGAGTCCATGATTTATTGAGCTTGTTGTTGGTTTCGTGACCCCTGGTCGACTCTCTGAAACATCGTTGGTGGTCTGAAGTCTTTCCTGTTTACTGCTTGGCCATCCCTAAATGCTCCATGTATGGAATATTTACAGACAGGCACGTGCATGTACCTCAAAAAAATAACAAATATAGGTTATATATGGTTATATACCATACATGGAGCATGTGGGATGGGATCATAATATCAAATCAGCTAAGCGTGAGATGCTGTGACCACGCCATCCACTCATATCCATTCAACTAACAGATTCCCCTCCCCAAATTCCCAAATCGTGGACTCTTCCATGGGCACAATAAACAAATCTCCTTAAGCACACCGCAAGTTACCCTCTGGTTATTTGTCACCATTTTCCATGGCTATGTTAAATAACCAAATGGTATCAATCAAAGAACACCCAACACAGTCTCCGTCTCATCGTTGCCTCTCGGCCCAGGAAGGTCCTGATATGTGTTTTTTGGGCTACCACCAGCCATAAGGGGTACTTGATTCCCTGGTTTCTCCATGGTAAATGACGGCATTGAACACCAGTATTCATCCAAATGATGGTCAATGGTAAAGAATGGTTGTGAACACATGGCGGGTAATTCATTGCCTTGTTTCTCATATTTTCTCATCACTCATCCAGCAACAAGCAGGGAAAGTTGGGATTTTGCTCGGCGGCAATTTTCGTAAGCTACCCTTCGGAAATCAAACAAATATCAGACCCCAGGGACCACTAAGATATTGTACCACGAAATTATACACTATAGTCTTCTGGACTCTAGTCACCTGGTTTTATCTTTCAACATCTTTCAAGCTACACGCCACTTTGGACCCAAACAGGTTGAAGACCGCCAACAGCCCTGCACCATCAAACTGGCCGGTTGTGCAAGGCGGAGGCCTGGATTCAAACATCCCACCATTCCCAGCAGGTTAATATCTCGAGATATCTGATACCTAGATTTGCAATAGGGTTATTTTTGTTGGGCTATGTTGAGGCTCAACTAGATCCAGGATGATATAGGTATAGTAGACTCAGAATGCTTTATTTTCCGAATGATCTGTGACAGGCACATACCATGACGACTATTGTATGTTCTTGTGTATGTTACGATATGTGTTTGATTTGCTTCCAACATAACCATAGATCAAAATAAACCAAATCTGACTTGTTTAGCTTTAGATGACAGGTGGGTTTGCAGTTTCAAACAACTCCAAAGCTACATGAGCAGCGGATCTTTCCGCCTGGACAGTCGTTGGGCTCATCATCAACCTGAACAAACAACCAGAGGGGCAAGGCCACAGTTGGCTGCTGCAACTTTCCGCAAAAAGGGAAATTCGAAGATCAAATCGGGTAAAATGAAGACCTTGCAATCTTTTCTGCAGCAACTTGGACCTTTAGCTTGGCTTTCTACGCAATTAATCAAATTCATGAAAGTTATCGGATAAGCCACAGGTTCGTGCTCCCCAAATCAGGGAGATGGTCAAATTTCCCAAGAAAAACAACAGCTCTTGGCACGCTGCCCATGTTGCGCATATGTTATCCTTCCAGGTCTCCGCACTCCCTAGTAATCTGCTCCTGAGAATTGCCGCTTTGTGACTGATCCACCCACAAAGAATGGGGTTGTTCAAGGGACATGCTGGAGGTATCACCAAGAAACATAGGGAAAAAACATGAAAAAACACCCACAGAGTGTCTTAAACCTGGTCTGATTGGAATGCTGTGTAGAGCTTGATGTTGGATTCTTGCGAACTAGAATCAAAATGTGTCGATTCGGATATTCCTACAGACATACAAGTGTCCCATGATAGCAATTGTCAACCCCAGACCATTGCAGCATATCTTGCAGATGGTGTTGTGTCTAGTTTGACACTTCACATCTATACATCTGTTGGAGTCCCGCAAATTGGGAAAAACACAATCATCTTTATCTTTCCCTGTAGCTACCCATGATTGTAGTACCATCTGGTTATTTAACATAGCCATGGAAGCCATGGCCCATAGAAATAGATGGTTTACCGAACTTAAAAATGGTGATTTTCCATGGCTATGTGACAAATAACCAGAGGGTATATTGTAGTCACATCTCCATTAAAACCCACTGATGCCCATGTCAGTTGGTTACATTCTCCCCTGATGCCATAGAAGTACCAACCTCCCAATGCCGAGGAGCACCTCCAGCTCCGCAGTTCTTCCTGGCCTTTGCTGCTGAATTTTCCGAAGAAGTCCTCTGGCTTTTCTGGCAACTGCTTAAGGATGCCGAAAAATAGGACTTCTTAATACTTTCTTTCACTTCGCTAAGCTTCGACAAGTGATTGGTAGCTGGAAAGACTGAGGAAGTCGCAGGACCAAGGCATCGCTATCAAGGTGCAGAATCGGCATCTGCACCGGAGACCGGAGATCGCTGGATCTTTGGAGTGGAGAGTGGTGTGTTGATCCCCTGGGAAAGGTCAAAGTTTTACAGTGGGATAAATGATTCAAAGTAATTTTAGTGGGATGGATATGGTAGAGTTGGAAATCTAAGTGTATGGCTACAATCCATTCAAAACCTGACATGATACTGCGAAGCATCAGTGCTTTGACACTGTAGATCTGATTGATTGTAGCAAAATGGATCAAACTGAAAGACAATTTCTGCATCGCACTTGGCGCCTTTTATGCATTTCTAGTTGGTGGAGCGGAGCAAAACCCTGTCATCAAACAGACTTGGCCAAATTTGTTTCTTCGACCTTCCCATTGCAAAATCTCCAAGATAACATGATCTTTGACCCTTCTTATCTTCTTCTCATATTTGAACCCTCCCATTAAAAAAAAGCAATCCACAACACAACTGGGTCGTGCAGGCATCCCCAAAGGGGCCACCCCTGGCCCATCATTCATCACAGCCAAAAGCACCTCGGGGTTTTCCAAACGAAAGCAGCGGAACATGCCGCGCAGCGGCGCTGCGGCCGGCATGCCGAACCTGGGAGGGTCATGTGGCTTGGCTGCTTGGTGGAGGAGTGTCTGAGGAAGTGAATGCACCATGGGTTTTTCAAAGGTTTACTCCCGTTCCTACCAGGTCGAAGAATGTGAGAAAAGGATAAGATTAAGGACCTCATCTTTCGAGACAAACATGAAACGCCCAACATGTGATGAAACTGACAAATCCTTGTTGCATCGCTCGCATAGTCTTGATTATTCACATCTATCAGAGCCGGCCTTTCCCAACTTTTTATGGAAAGTCATAAAAAATCCATGGTTCCAGTCACCACCACCCAGGGCCATGACATTTTCCAGGGCTGTGTCAATTGTCATCTGGGCTCACCTGGGTTTCCCAGGCCCATCATTCCTGGCTCCAGAGCATTCCGGGCCATTACCACCAGCGGTCAGGACCTGATCCACCAATGCAACCAGCGGTTTCCATAGATGGACCTGGATCAACATTAGAAAAATCAAGGTCTGCCCAAAAATGACAAGTGAATCTGAACAAATAGTTGAAACACATGACGGGTAATGACTTAATATCTCATAATATCTCAACTATCTCCAGCATATATGGTTGTGATCTGAACAAATACTGGAAATAACACATAATATCTCAACTATTCTCAACTCTTAGGCTCATGTTGGTCATGTTGGGCAATGTCTCAACCAGGCTAGGAGTTTTCATCCACTGCCGAGATGGAAGACCTTACCATTGGTCATTCCCTCATCCCCTCTGGGTGCCATGACCAAAATGCACAGGGAATCCATGTCCAAGTCCTGGGAGCCGCGACATTTCTTGGTGTCAGCTACATATCCACTGTAATCAGTATAATACATTATATATGCAATATAGTCACCTACAAGTATGAATATTAATCACCTATGGATATTATTAGATATTCAATATGGTTATATATAAATATATATAGGATATTATTATATATATATGGTTTATTGAATATATTGCATTAATCACCTATCAAGTATGGTTTGCGCTCATCTCAATTAACAAATCCGTTGAAACTGAGTTTACACCCTTGCTGTTGACCTGCAAACACGCGGCATGTCCTCCAGCTCTAGCAGGAAACTCCGCACCTGGCCATGGTCCAGCGGCGTTGCAAAGATTTTGGTTCCAAAAATGGTTCAACCAGGATCAGATGCTGTTTGTTTATTATTAATAATACGGCAACTAACATCTATAGAATCTATAGTTAGATATAACATGAATATAAAATGATAACATCTATAGAATCTAATTATAGTTGGATATAACATGATATAAACTTATCAATGGATGTTGGCAACTCTGAATCAATGTTATATGACATGACGGCCTGTCAAATGGGCCATCCGGCCATCCGGCCATCCGCCTCACCTGTACTGGCAACTCCGTCATGTCCTCGACCTTTCACGTTTTTCACGTTGAGTGGCAGAAAATGTCAACATGCCTGTGACTCTGCTTCCAAAATGTGATAGATTCAACTAGAATTCTACTAGAATTCTAGTACCAATGGTTTGATCTAGGTTCATTTTTGAGTGGATTGGTCAGTTTCAAACCATTCATTCAGGCACGTGCCGTCTGAACTACTGAGGCACCTCTTCGTCCAAAATGAGAGGTACGATGATCATGTCGAGGTCAGACCTTGGAATGTGATGATCTCCAAGGACTTTCACCATCCGCACCACCAAACCACTGAGCTCCTCCGACACGGACTGCAAGCTGCGTTGCCCAGGACGGAATTGGATCCGTTCCTGCGGCACTGCCGAAACCCTTGAGATCTTGGAGGAAACTGAACTCAGTACCTGATTCTAAGAATGTCTAAGAACGAAGTCTGACAAATATGGCATGTGAGATGTATTTTTTCATACACTAAACTACATGTAGTTACTGTGTACCAGTGCATGATTCTTGTCAAGCACTCAATAATTAGCTGAGATGATGATTTGCTCATGATCCAACCAGCTGTTGAACCTCAGTGGGCCCAACAACGCACTCTTAGATTCATGGTCAAACAATGTCAAACATGTTGCTGATCATGCGATGAAGGCACAATGATCATTACATCCATAATTTTATCAATTTCGAGTGTTGTGCGCACTTGCATATCCAGATCTTCTCAACTGCTTGCTATCATGTTCCACCGCGCAGAATTTCACCGTCTCATTGTGTTCATTTGCAAACTTCCCTGTCAGCAAAGATGGTGCACCAGTCAAACATCGCCCATCGACAAATAGGCATAACATATTAACATAACATCACCTACATTTTTATGAAGGGATATTCCACTAGGATATACTATTCAATATTACCATCCCTACATTTATGATATACATATATTATCATATATCCCACCCACAATATATATTAACATCCTATAATTGCCAGACATATAAATATTAACATCACCTACATATTCCGCCCAGCCAGCTGGCCACTTCTTCATCACAGGATGTGACTGCAGGGCCTCAGATTTCAGTCTGCTGAAGACATCCTCCACCTCCGCAGTCCAGGTACATCCATCGAGCCTTTGACGTGGACAAAAAGTGCTGGGCATGTCATGGCTTTACCAATGGGAGTTCATCTACGATAATTACCATGGTTTTACTATGGGATAGTATGGTTTTACTACGGGTAATATGGTGTTACTATGGGATTACCATGGGGTTTCTATGGGATATTAATGGGATGGTATATTATCTAACATGACTGGGGTATATTCATGGGATCCATGGAGCACCATATATATATATATAGCAGCACATAAATGGATCCGTCATGGGAATGGGAATTCTCTGAAAGTGTCAATCTCTAGGGGTTACTAAGGGGATGAGTCAAGGATTCATCTTAACATCTTAGAATTTATGATATGCTTAACGGCTTAACGTTTAAACCAATGACCAATGATGTAATCCATATACGATAAAGGTCACCACCACATTAATGTTCTCAATCACGACATGAAATTGGAGAAATTATTGATGTCAATCCGGGATTATTTGATAAACCATGGTTGACTGATTGGGGGTTGGGAAAGCATGTTTGGTGTCAATCTCTAATGAATTTTGTCCCTGTTTCATAAAGGATGGGGATGGATGGGGAAACACCCAAAAAAGTGATAATATGAGATACTGGTTGGTGGTATACCTACCCGTCTGAAAAATATGACTTCGTCAGTTGGGATGATGAAATTCCCAACCTATGGAAAGTCATAAAATTCCATGGTTCCAAACCTTTCCAAACCACCAACCAGGATAACATGTTACTATGTTACTAGAATATCCCATTCATATCCCATTATGAACCATTAATATCCCATTAACCATTATTAACCAGTATTTTTCACCACTTCATCAGCCCAAAATCAAACAGTTGCAGCGAACGACTGTGGCAGACCGGGCTGGCCCAACTGGATTGTGGCAGCTCTCCAGTCTCCTTCACTTGTGAATGAGTCATATGGGAACTGGATTACATCCTTCTGGTATATATATATAATGAGTCTAAGGTTCCAACACGATATCATATTGCAAGTCATCTTTGATTTTTTAAAATACCAACAATGTCACTATAAACTCGTACCAAATCCATTCTGGTTGGTGGTATACCTACCCCTCTGAAAAATATGAGTTCGTCAGTTGGGGTCAGTGGGATGATGAAATTCCCAATATGATGGGAAAGTCATAAAATTCCATGGTTCCAGTCACCACCAAC
>Ga0126342_10018351_pt1 | contig 12000 bp, 12 predicted proteins | sample Cyp1metagenome_FD_92528 | JGI IMG/M metagenome (GOLD analysis project Ga0126342, IMG submission 92528) | Coral microbial communities from Lord Howe Island, Old Settlement Bay, Australia - Cyphastrea 1 metagenome | ecosystem: Host-associated > Invertebrates > Cnidaria > Coral ... | reverse complement strand
ATATATATATATATATATATATATATATATATATATATATATATATATATATATATATATATATATATATATATACATATATATATATATATATACATACGTGCACGGTATACAGTGTATATCACCGTGTCCTTGCACATTGTGATCTTAAGATTATCCCAAATTTACCCGGTTCAGAACCCAAAGTCATCAAAAACTGTGCGGGTCACTGCAGCTGTCTATGTTGCGTCCCATACATCCAACTTAGGTGTCCCAAGACCGCCTGCAGACATTGCTTCGATTCTCAATTTCATGTTGATGAAATGCCCTATGTCATAACAAATGAAACTGTGCCAACTGATTCTCTTATGTATTGATTGCTTGTATGACCCATTTGATGATTGGAAAAAAGTCCCGAAGACGTCTCCAAAATCCTCAAAGTTTCATGACATGTTGCAATAAATCCCCCAAAATAAGATCTCCGAAACTAATTCATCGTTTCTATGTTAGGTACGCCAAATCCCCATCTCTCATTTAATGATCGGAGATGATTCCTTCAATCCCTCAATCATTGGATTGCTTCCACACCCCTTTTTAATGATTGGATAGTGTAAATTCCCAGGAAAAAAAAAAACTGACATAGATTATATCACTGTCTCCAAGATTCTAGGGCCAACTCTCTGCAAATGATCCCTAGGATCTCCCCAACAAAACCAAAATCTCAATCCCAATTTCATATGGATTAAATCCTCCATTTCCCATGTCAAAAAACAAAAATCTCCAAGATTCCCACAAAAAAAACCTGGCCCAAGAACCCAACAACTAGGTAGTAACGAACAAAATCTATTCGCCTCCAAGATTCCATCCAAAATCCCCACAAAAATAATGATCAATCCTAACAACCAAACTGAGAATCACAAAAATCAATTTAATCATTCAAAAATCCTCATCAACATTTCACAAAAATCCCCACATCTTCCACCTGAACCATTCTCCAAGTGTCCTGCTTCTCGTCCTCCTCGGATTTCTCATGGTCCATGGCCTCCTGTGTTTTCTCCGCCCAGACCTCCGCAGGCTGCGCCGTGGCCTCCTCGGCCTCCAGTGGCACCTCCGTGGATGCTGTGATGGTCCGCCGATTCGTGGGCGAGTCCGGCATGGATGCCATGGAGGCCATCGAACGGCGGCCATTCAGGGAGACCTCTATGGCAGATGTCTTTGGAGCTCCCCACTGGATGTGGGATTTCAGCCATAGGGGATATTTTGGGATATCCTATCACTGGCTTGTACCATGGTTATGAACCACTTAGCAATGCAACTCCGAATGATTGAGGAAAAAAGGCTTGGAAATCTGAAAGACGCCAGCACACGCCAACCATTGTTCTGGTGTTTCTTGGGTTTTTTCATTGGGTGAACCTTGGTATTAGGTTTTGAGCTGGAGCGAGAGAAAACTGTCTGATGGTCTAACGTGGCAGGCTGGAAAACTCCCTAAGATAATCTCTTGGGGAAATATTCCAGCTCGCCTGGCTAGATTACCAAAAAAAGAAGAAAAAAAACATGTTGATTTCTGAATGTGTTCACTTTGCAATTTTGAAAAGGAAAGGTGTCATTGATTTCGATTGAAATCAAGTCCGGCAAAGCTAAGACCCAAACCTGAGGAAAAAAAGGCAGGTACGGTATTAATGTTGATGGATCGAGGGTATTGCGATACAAAGAGGATGAACAGATGTCCAAGCACCCAAAAGCCCCGCAACCGCGAAATGGGTTGGCATGATCTTGTGTCAATGTCACTATCGACATTCTTTTGGAAAGTTTCCTTGCCATTCACACATCTAATCGCAGGAATGGAATCCATTTGCTACATCTCTGTCCCTTGCTGAGTTCCTCTGTGCAGATGTACTTTCAGGTCCTAACTTGGTTTGGTGTTCGTCCCCATCTTGCAATGTACCAGTCAATTGCGGATCGTCGTTACCCTTTCAGAAACTGAAAAAGAAACACATTTGAAGCAACCAAGCTGGTTGGTGGTTTCAACCCCTCTGAAAAATATTAGTCAGTTGGGATGATTATTCCCAACCTATGGAAAAATAAAAGCCATGTTCCAAACCACCAAGCAGCAAGCACATTTAAAAAAAAAAGCGTCAAATCGTGTCAAACACCCATCTTGTCTTCAAATCCACCGCCATCCCCGATTTTCCAAAAAGAAGTCCCACAAAACACCGGCCATCCCGGCCATGCCCGGCCATGGTTCCAGGAGACCGAGAGATCCACCAGGCGCTGCGCTTCCAATTCCCTCAGCCGTTGAGTCTGCCGCTCCAACTCGTTGGTCAGTTGCTGCAGTATCGGACGCCAGGAATCCGTCATGGCTCTGCGAAGCACTGGGCCACTGTGTGGTGAGCTGCTGCTGCTGATGATCTTGATCTTGATGATTATCGTTATCATTGTTATCATTATTATTAATCAATCAGTATTTATCATTGTTATCATCATTATTATTAATCAATCAGTATACAGTATTATCATCATCATTGTAATTGTTGTTATCATCATGAACAGAATGTGAATGTGAATGTGGGAATGTATATATATATATATATATTGCTGAAGCTGTGACACAACACGTGGATGTGCTTCAAAAAGTGATCAAAGGAAAGTCTTGAAACCTGAAGAACATGTGCTTGACATGTGCTTGTCATGTGCTTGTCATGTGCTTGTCATGTGCTTGTCATGTGCTTGTCATGGTCGCCGGGTGTGTCTTCGGAGCCCAACAGGTGCCATGTGCCCATAAAACGACCCCTCCTTCTCTTGCTTTTCAGCACCTCCAACCCGAGTTTCCAAAAAAAAACTGGACCGCAAACATCAGAAATTGGCTATGGATGGGGATGGATCAATACCTATGAAAATACCATGTTTAGGGGAATGAACATCCATAAATCCCAGCTATTTTGATGTGAACTACAGGGGTACTATTGGTTTTGACACACTGCCAAATCACCACTCGTGTCGTGGGTGACATCCAGCCCGAAACGACCGCTCCTCCGGGGTTTGTGACCCGGGCCATGCATACCGCACTTGCCCACCTGGGAAATGGGGAGCCCAGGCCAATTGCCCGGAAGAAACCATTTGAAGGTGGATTGATAGGGGATTTCATGGGATTTCATGGGATTTCACCGAAAATTTCTCGCAACTAGTCCTTGGAACATCTTGGAACTATGGTTTCCTCTTAGATTTTTGAAAACTCGCCCTTGATAGCCCTTGAATTCCCAAGACTTGGTGGTGCGGATTGATCAGGAATTCAGCGAACTGGAATTCGGTTTTGAGCCACCTCCTGAAAAATACGTCACTAGGAAGTGGTCGTAGAACAAATAGAAACTATAGAAAGTGAAGAACATTGAAACTACCAGCCCAGCCATAGTCGCAATGATCAATCTATTGCCACCACCCATTCCGTCGATACGGCTCGCCCCGGCTGCCCTCGGCTCCAGGTGCCCCGGCTGCAAACAAAATGCATGTACTCTCCGAGGTCACCTGCACGGAAGATGCAGTCTTGGAGGGCAAGCTGCACCTGGCCACAGAAACCAGTGACGACCAGTGGCCAGAAAAAAATAAAAATGGCTACCTCAGAATTTCGATGATTGATCAAACTATATAATCAGGTCATCATCATATGTTCCCGATATATTAGAATTGCTACTCTTTGGCATTCACCAATTTTGGACACCCAGTTCAAATTTGGCTATCCCTTTTCCCGAAAGAAGCATAAAGCACCACGCATTTCTTACAAGTTGCAGAGCAGTCACTGGGTCCGAAACAGAAAGTCTTACTCGGACCACCAACAACGACTTGAGAACATTCTGCCGTAGCTAACAAACAGGTTTGCAGGAAAGCGGAAAGTGTTGAGACGCCTGCCAACCTTCTCCATCTGTGGATGGAAGATACAATAAGAAAAAAGACTTCTGCTTCACCTCCATCTGTCACAAATCGCTACAAGAAAAAAGGTGCACTTCACCGCACCAAGTCCGACCATTCTGCCTGCTTCACAGCAGTAGAGCACAGCTTGACCTTGATGTGAAGTAAGTGCGGGGGGGTCTCCAGTGAATCTTTTAGCATTTTTAACCCGGTAGCAACATAAGGGAGGGTCCTGTACATGTACGCTGCAGCCAATTCTGGTAAGTTCAGACTGCAATTTTCTCTTGCAAGTTGGATCTTCTGCACCAGCCCCAGCCCTTGTTGTCGCTACAGGCTACTAGCACAGTTGAATATTGCTGAGCTGGTGCTATGAGTGGCTCCACACAAGGACCCTTATATACAATAAACATCTTCCAAGGCTTCTGGTTTGGAAGGCACAACACCTCTTTATTCACTTTCAACATCTGGCAAGTAATCACACAAGGTCCAACTGCGGCGAGTGGCCAATACGGATTGCAGGACACCTCCAACGTATCTCAAGAAGGGATAGGTCATGACCTCAGTTGCCATGAAGAGCTGAGACCTAAACTGAGCCGTGACAGACTTGGTGAAGTCATCTGCCTTTCCAACTGAACATGATATTGGATATTTACATCCTTCTATGATGCGCTTGGTGTTTGATTAAAAGATCTTAGCATCCAAATTTGTGCTTGTTATTGGTCTTGTTCTTGTTGCTCATGTTGTTCTTGTTGTTATTGTTGCTATTACTATGATGTTTTTTACATCACTTACTATATCTTACTATCATCATTACTGTCCCCGATCTCGGTCCCCCGGCCGTTTCCTTGTGGATCTCATAGGACAGCAACTCTGCCAGGGGCTTACTGAGTCGCTTCAGCAACTTCACGTCACCAATCTTCACCGTTTTGGCCTGGAATCATGGTGCAAACACAACGGGAGAATCTATAGTTGGTTAAGGAAGCACTATAGTAGGGAATCTATAGCTACTATAACTAATCTATAACTAATCTATAGATATCTATAGTTTATCCAAACTTCGTTGAATACGATAGTTGATTGCTCAAGTTAGCTTATAACTACATATTATGTTTCATGGCATTGAGATCTTAGATTTGGATTCAACCAAACCTGGTCACTGAGGGTCGCCTCCTGGGTTGAATCCTCCAATTCCATCCAATTCCTATGGAACGATTGGAGTTGTTTGTGATCATTGGATATCATCGATATAGAAATTTATTGGGTGCCCTTTCCAAGTTGAAGATAGAAACTGGCAAGATCAACCGGTTTCTGCAGTGGTTCCTGGGATGGCATGCCTTGTTCCGAACGGCTAAAATGATCGACCCGAGATGACCCGAGCACCTGAAGCATGGTGACGTGTTCCAGGAACTTGATGATGCGAACCCGTGAGGGCACCGTCACCTCACGGAGCTTTCAGTCAGAAAGGCCAAGGAGAGGCCGGCCAAACGTTTGGCCATGGAAACAAGTCCCATTTGGGGATGATAAACTCAAAATGCTGATGGAATGGGGATGGTGAAAAAGGCAGCCAGGGTGAATCCCACAAAAAGCCTCTGCGAACATCGCTGTACATGTTGCATATTGTTTCTGGCACCCACACAATTCTTGGCCAACTTCGTATATTGTTTGGTTGATGTAAACACATATATATATACACACATATATATAATGACTGTAGTATAGATATAAAATATATCCCCAGTTCTTTATGATCTTATAGTCATATCCCCCATCACTCCGGCTCAACTGGTGATCTTCGCTGCAGCCTTCTTCTTTCGCAGATATCTTCGAAGCAGCCAGAACTGCTTCTTCGTATCGCCCTGGCGTCGGATTGGAGAGTCAGGCCGCCAACCCTGGAAGATAGGCGACGCTAGAGCATCCTATAGGATCCTAGATGGGTGTGTCAAAAGTCTAGATGTGGCTCGTAATATGTGTGAGTTGTGTGTGTGTGCTTGAAGCCACCAGTTGATGCGCTTCAAAAAAATCAATAGCTCCCAAAGATTCTGTAGAAAAAGTGCTGCCATTGAAGCTCCCTCCATCTCAGGGCAGCCCTGAGATTTTCAGCAGATTTCAACTGATCCCTGCTTTGGCACCTGAAGGTTGCGCAATGCAGTCATGGATGCACTCACCTCAGATCAAGGGCTCCATTAAATGTGGTATTAAAAACATGTCCAGCTGTAGCTCGCATACTTTCAAACGAATGTGGTTGTTTGACATTCATACAAATTGAACTTGCATTGCAGGGGGCCAATGTCAGTTTCATGATGTATATGATATATCATATATATATATATAATTATATATACATATATATATAATTATATATATACATATATATATATATGTATATGTATATGAGTAATTATATATATATACACATATATATATATATATACAGTATATATATATACAGTATATGAGTATATACATATATGATCATGCATATGTGCGTGTAAGATGTGTATAATCCCCAAACAGCATCATGCAGTGGATGCTCAACTTCTGCAAATTTTCGACATCAGCCCACCCGCTCCCAGCCCTTTAAACGTCACGGCACACTCGCCAGCACGGAGGAAAAGATGATGACGGCGAAGCCAAGAACGATGACGGACATGATACGCTCCCCCACATTTCGCGCGAAGACATCCATACCTCCAAAGAAAAGGGATGAATTTGAGGAAATGGATGAAATTGTAGAGTGTCTGGATCCAAGAAATTCCTCAGACAATGATTAGTGAGAATAAATTGATGAGTCCCAGCGAGAAGCCACTGGATATGTGTAGAAGTGTAGCAGGTGCTAACTCTTCAGAAATGCCATGCAGTCACAGAGTACTAAGGACCAGGTTGAACCTGCGAAGCTACAAAAGGGACCCCCCTCCAGAAATTACATCTCACTCCTGGATTCAAAGCTCATTGAAGTTGCATTTAATCCATATTAATCCATATTAACCATGCTTAGTTCCAGTTGTAGGCCATTCGTCAAGTTATAAGGGTTACAACTACCCATCTTCCAACGTGTGATGACACCATAGTCCGACCATCGTCCGACCACTGTACCAGGCGGCCTGCTGGAGTGAATTGAGTGAGGCTCCAATGCAGCGCCGTCAAGTATTGCCAGGGCACTTCGCCCTTGATGACCTGCGGTGTGAAAATGGGCAGCCGGATCACCAGCCAACCCACGTTTAACGTTTGACCATAATGTGAGGATGGGTCTACCAACAAAGAACTGGTTTTTAAGGTTTTTTTGGCCTCGGTCTTTGGATTTTTTCCGCCCTTTATACATTGATGTTGTTTGATTGTCATAAAATGGTGATCCTAGATTGACCAACCCGAAATCTTGGATATCTTAGGCGCTATTGTCGATACCTTGGTATGGGTCGAAATGACTGGACTCCAAAAATGGATTGTTGAATGCAATTACGAATGGATACTGATGGTGATTATATAATGGCGATTAATGGTGATCAATGGTGATTAATGGTGATTAATGGATTTACCCTCCGGTGATCAGACGTGCCTTGCTGGAAAAAAAAAACAAACATTTAGTTCGATGATTGTTTCAGCTGGAAGCCTCCATTTAGTTCAGGGATTTCCCAGCCCATGTCGGTACCCTGGCTACGGGATCATGACCCTGCTACCCTGATGTTCAAATCAAATAGCGGGTATGAAAAAAAGTTCCCTTTCCGGTACCAACCACTTACTAATTCAGATACAATATTCACGATCTATGTCATACTGATCTGCCAACCAATCATCCCAAGAGTAATTAGATGTTTTTTTCAATTTTCAAAGTAGTTGAAACCCCATCCAGTATAGAAATGTGTGTTTCTTCTAGTTCATAAGTTCATAATTCATCATAATTCCATATGATTCACCCAGAAGCTTCCCATCCTGCTCGTAGCCATCCACGCTGTCATTGGTGCGATAGCCGGTATGCTGCAACCAGTTCAGCTGACCTTCGTCGTAGCCTCCGGTGCGTCATGGGTCAGGTCACTGGGGTATTTTGATGACCCAGGAGTGATATACCCTCTGGTAATTTAACATAGCTATTGAAAATGGCAGTTTATAGTGGATCTTCCCATGAAAAATGGTGATTTTCCATAGCTACGTTAAATTCCCAGAGGGTATCTATCGTGCTGATAGTGGAAGATAGTGGAAGAACCGTAAATAGTCTTAATAGTGCCCAAAAATTAATTGAATTAGACTACGTTAAGAGTGTTTATGTAAATAGTTTGAATATTCATTGACGCGTCAATATTGCAGAAGTGTGTTAAACATTGTTAAACCATATAATATATATATATATATACTAGAAACTTGAAGCACAGCAACTGAGCACAATGCGCATCTTTTCCTAGCTGAAACTTGGGAAAAATCGACCTATCTGGAACTGCTTTTTCTTCTTGAACCACTGGGTGGCGGCATGCGTGTTCCGTTGTGTCTTAAGTTTCAACCCTCCCAAGCCGTGACCCTCCAAACCACTGTAGTAGGGATACGTAGTTTCTTAAAACCATTGTAATTGGAGTGTTCATAATGTAAGCCCGGGATTCATAAACCCTCACGTTGTTAATTACCCTCAGATTGTTGATTACTCAGAGGGCTCCCCAAAATAATGACGATGCCAATCTGGTCCAATTCTGAATGGTAATCCACCATTGATAAACTGTTTATTGATCCTGGTTTCACATGACACAACTAAACTTATCAAATGGGTAAAAAATGGTAAAAATAGATGCTGTCCCTGGTCAAGATCTGAGTAATGGATAAACGATAAATATCGACCTGCCATTGAGAGAAAAGATGTGTAGTTTCACTGTTACGTATGCAGCGTACATGGAGCAGGGATCATGTCCTGGTAGGGAAAAATGCCTGGTTGCTGCTGCCTCTCTCAAATTCCATGGTGAATCATCAGAATGGTTATCTGGTTGGTGGTTTTAACCATCTTGAAAAATATTAGTCAATGGGAAGGATTATCCCATATATTATGGAAAATAAAAAATGTTCGAAACCACCAACCATTTATGGCTATAGCCCATTTTCAGACACACATGACACACCTTATCTTGAGTACATCACTGAGATCAGGCCTATGTAGCCCACCAGGTACCAAAGGCAAGCGATCACATGGTTCAGCACCTTGCGATCAATGGATCATCATTCACTCTGAAGTTTAGGTTTAGGATCGGCGACATTACATGGCCACACTGTGATATTCTCCACCCAAAGAAAGGGTTCTCTCCAGTTGGCATCCTACCAGTCACCACTGCCCTGGGTTCAGGCGCAATGATGAAGAGCAACAGTCGTAGGATGTCCATTACGATGAAGAGATATTCAGAATCGATAAAATCCTCAGCACGCCAGGCTCCGCCAAAGGTACGGCGTGAAACAAGGTGTGCCATCGTTCTGCCATCTGTTTGACCTTTTCGGGCTGATCGTTCTACCTTTGATCAGAATCCTTTTTGGGGGATGGCCATTTCTTGTGGCCTGGAGAAGTCGTGAGACCAACAGGCTGAGTGCTAGACATAGATCTTGTTCAGCATTTTCTGAAGTTTCAGCAGACGAAGCCTTGAGCACTTGAGCACAGCATTTTTTCATCACAGCAGCCATGGGAATGCCGGGTCAAAACCCTGGTCACCCTGCGCCCAACCCAGAAATCAACAGGTCTATGCCGTGATGCCTAGCCCCTTTGGGAAACCTTTTAGTGCTTAACCTCTTGTGATTGCTCGTAAAAACTGAAATTCCTGAGGTATAACAGCTATGACTCAACTATCCCATTCTTGTCGGGGGAACAAAAAACAAAGGTGATGTGAAATTCAGCCATTGTATCCCCCTGCTATCCCGTTAGAATGAATAATATCATTAACATCCCATTGATAATCCCATTGATCATCCATGAACCCCATATCGTTGGTTATATTCCGTGTTGTCACATAATTTCCCATAACTTATCCAGCAATTTTCCCAATACTTGGATCTGTTCAAGGTGCCTTTTTTCATTAAAAAAAAAATTCTCAGTTGACTCCGCATTTCTGGTGGGTTGACCACTGGGGGGGAAAAAAAAGCCATCGTCAGCAATTCAAGGACAAAGAAAAAGCAGAGTGAAAATGATTCTGAAGGATCAACTTTTGGGCTTTCGGGTCCTTATCTCTTGTCTCCCCAGGTATTTCTCCAGTATTTCGGTCAGCACCTGTCCCCATTGAAAGAGGCCGGGACACAGGCGTATGACTCGCACCGCACGCGCGGAGCGAATGATGCGTCCCACATTGGCCAGCTGTTCCTGGGTGCTCTATGGTTGCTGGTTGCAGTTTCACCCCCCTCTGAAAATTTCGAAAGTACTTGTAATTGGGGATCATCATCCCAAACATGGTTGAAAATACCTTTCAGGTAGCTTTCCATGAAACCAAACCTATTCCATTGTCCAGTAGATGGTGTTCTTTCTGTTTTTACTTTACGAGGGAGACTTCTAATGATGAGAGCTTCTAGAATGTATCAAAAGATATCAAAAAATGGGAAATACTGTTGGTTTCCCGGCTCCGAAGATAAAGATGTCCCATGTTTTCCTGGATCACAATCAACTGGTCAACCACGGAGCACGCCCAAAAAACCATGCCCCATCTCTTGCCAAGGTGCAGAACCCCCATCCTGTCCAGCGAAATCCGATGACAGCTTTCACTCAGGAAGTTACTCAGGCTGGCAGAAACATGCCAAAGCTAGGAACAATGATGACTTGTGTCAACCCCCAGCAACAAAAAAGCACCTGTGCTAGACGGGTGAACCAGTCTGGTATCACCACAATGGCATCCAGGAGAAACCAGGTCTTCAAGTAGCCTTGGGGACCGAAGCGGTGGCACTGCAGGCTTTGGGGGATTTACAACGGAAGATGCAGTGTGATCGAAACCCCTCTCACAACACTGATTTTTGATATATATATATATATGATGCTGTTTTCAAAACCTCATCCAGACTAGCAGCTTAGCTGGAATGTGCAAGACGTTATTTGATGCTATTTGCCTCTCAGGTGTTTCTCTGGCTCAGCTATGGATGGAGAACGGCTCAAACTTTTGCTCATGGCCCTCTTGCCAGTGGGGATCATCATCCGCATTCAATCCTGGTGAAAATCATGTTAAAAAGCATTTCATGCTTGTCAAATCTCGATTCTAGATTCTAACATTCTCATTCAAATGCTGGTTAAAGATGTTAAAAGCCTACCTTTGCCTGACCTCCAAAAATCTCCCCCTTTTGCCCGGCGGGCATCGGCGCCCAGCCACGCTTCGTGATGCGGAATTGCTGCATCACCAGCTCCGGACCATTGAAATATCCCACCAGATTGCTCATCACCTGATAAAATGAAGTTCTTCACCCCAAGTTTCAAACGTGTCGTGTCCCATCTGACTAAGCTGATCAAGATGATTCAAGATGTATCAAGAATCTCTCTTGCAACTTCGAAACTGGTAGAGTCAGGGATTACGAACTACCAGTATCTACCAGTATCTACCAGTCACAGCTGGGCTAGTTCACCCTGACAAGTAATGATGAGTGATGAGTGCAGTGATGGCTCAGAAATGGGGCCACAATGGTAAAGAGTTGATGTGTATATTATACATATATATATATACATAATATCTATATGTATTTATCTATTTGTTTATTTATTCATTTATTTATGTATGTATTTAGTTATTTATTTATTTATCTATTTATTTATTCATATATTTAGATATTTATATTACTATATGTATATATTTATGTATGTATATAGTCATTTATCTATATATAATATACATATATAATATGTATTTATTCATTCATTGATTTATGTACTAATTTATTTATGTATTCATTTATTTGATGTATTTATGTATGTATTTATTTATTCAATTAATTAATCTATTTATATATCTACTTATTGTTTCTATTTATCTATCTATTTAGTTGGTTATTTCTCTATCTATCTATCTATCTATCTATCTATCTGTATCTATCTGTATCTATCTGTATCTATCTGTATCTATCTGTATCTATCTGTATCTATCTGTATCTATCTGTATCTATCTGTATCTATCTGTATCTATCTGTATCTAT
>Ga0126342_10018350_pt1 | contig 12001 bp, 16 predicted proteins | sample Cyp1metagenome_FD_92528 | JGI IMG/M metagenome (GOLD analysis project Ga0126342, IMG submission 92528) | Coral microbial communities from Lord Howe Island, Old Settlement Bay, Australia - Cyphastrea 1 metagenome | ecosystem: Host-associated > Invertebrates > Cnidaria > Coral ... | reverse complement strand
TGGAACACAGGCAACTTACCTTCAGGTAAAGGACCCTCCGTTTTGGTGTCCTTCGTCCACATAAAAGCCAGCCATGCTGCAGCAGCAGCTTTGTATAAGCTTGAGGAAGACATCCACCCTGGTAGTACAAAGTTAAGTAGTTCTGGGAAGTACTTTTTGCAAACTTTGTAGTATGAAGTAGCTTTCAAACCTGCTTCGGACGTTTCAGACTTGTTTCAGACATTTTCAGGCAAATTTCAGATTCATGTCAAATCCATTTCAGACTTGGAAGGACTTTGTGACATTGTGCAGACATTATGGTACAAAGTAGTATTGGGAAGTGCTTTGTCCAAGCTTTGTGGTACAAAGTAGTACTGGGAAGTACTTCGTGCAAGCCTTGCAGTGCAAAGTAGACCTGGGAGGTGCTTTTGTAGTACAAAGTACTATAGTAGTACTGGGAGGTACTTTGATGTACTTTGTGCAAGGCTTGTGCTATTACAAAGTAGTACTGGGAACTACTTTCTGCAATGCTTGTAGTACGAAGTAGTACTGGAAAGTGCTTTGTGCAAGCTTTGTAGTACAAAGTAGTACTGGGAAGTGCTTTGTGCAAAGCTTGTACTATTACAAAGTAGTACTGGGAACTACTTTCTGCAATGCTTGTAGTGTGGAGTGTGAAGTATAGAGTGTAGATTCTAGAGTGTAGATTCTAGAGTGTCGAGCGTGTCATGTTGCGTATGAAGTTTCGAGCGTAGAGTATGAGAGTCTTGCTGCTACAGCGTGTGTTTGATTGTGTGGTTTCGCCTCGGGGGTTGTCCAGTGTCGTGGACTGCAGACTGCAGAGTGTGGAGCGCAAAGTAATTAAGTACAGTAAGTGTGGCTTTCACCATAAATCGAGTATGTTTTTTGTGTCTACCTATTCATGCGTTCATTTAACAAATGCATTCGGGTTCGTGGATTCTGTCAGGTTTTCTGGAGGTGGAGGTGGGGCAGGTGGGTTGGATGCCATGGCGAAATCAGGAGTCCACCTTCGTGGGACTGGCGCGTGAGCGGAAGGTCATCCAGCCACCAGCATCGCCAGACAGGGAAGAGGCTGATGAACTGCTCGGGGATTTGGGTGCTTGTGATGGGTTGTTTCAGGTTTTGACAATGTTTACTATGTATGATATTTTGGCGCACACACACACATATATATATAGATGCGCGTGTCTGTCTATGTATACCTACGTATGTATATAATTGTATATACATTTATTTGTGAGCGTTTCTCTGCATTATATATATATGTGTGTGTGTTGGGGTCGATCTAGAGGTCCATGTAGGCAATTGCAGAGGCTGCTGGTGTTACAACATGAGAATAAGTTATTTTGAGCGAAAGATTTAGCTAAAGTCCATTTTGATGAGGCGGTTTATCATATCTATATCTCTCTCTCTCTATATATATATATATATCGTCTTGTTTTCCAGGTGCGAAGTGAGAACCTTCTGAATTGAATTGACGGAATATGATAGAATAGAGCCAAGTCTAATCAAGTGGTGCAGCACACCCAAACACGATTCAGGGTGTGGATTTTGTGGTTGATTTGCAAAGGATTTTTCGCGAAAGTTCTGCGAATTTCCGCGCAAGCAGTGGCGAAAGAGAAGGTGCCCATGGAAACCCATAGCCCACACGACACCTTCGTGCCGTCAAGGGAACCTGGAAACAATGAAACTCTGTGGTTTCCTGGTGGAATTATATATCGGCCTTGCACCTACCCTTGGCTGTCTGCAGTTGCCGTTTACATTCAGTTTGAGCAGACATCTCAGCAGCAAAAAAGTGGACAACGATAACCCCGCGAAAGAAAATCGTGGGTTTGCGAGAGATTTGCGAACGTTTTTTGTTTCGCGAAGAATGGCCGTTTGTAGATGAACGCATTTAGATCAACCGCCATATATATAATTATATATGTGTATAACGTGTTCATTAAATAGTTATATATTAGTATATATATATACATATGGTGAGTATGCGTGCATGTGCGTGGGTCCATGGAGATCCATGGGGCATCTGTGAGTTGCTGGAGTAGGCTAGTTGCAGCCTCAACATCCTGGACTTTCAATGGGTTGGATTTGTCGCGCTACAGCACCTTGGTGGGTGAACGGGTGAACTTTGCTGTTTAGCTTGGCGTCGCTGAATATGTACTCTATATTGTAATGAATACGTGAGGTTCACTACTTGATATGAGATCGCTTATCCTGAGGCTGCGTGTCCTGAAACTTCACAAGGGAAAGGGATGCAGACAGAAATCCAAGATTCCCATTCCTTGGATGAGATTTGTTCACAGTTCTACCTTCCTGCTCTCTTTAAATATTGAATAGGGCACCCGTATGATCATGACTGGCGGCACTTTATTGGCCACCTGCTAGACTTGGTCAAATGCTACTTGGGGCATCCTTGAGGCGGGCGCAAGGATTGAATCGCGTTCTGAAGCTCGACAGCCGTGCCAGAACCGGGCCTGGTAATACCATTCACCACCTCGAATTTGAAAAACAAAGGAACCACTTGGATCTCGGGTGCTATGGAAAATAAGTGGTTTATTATGGACACCTAATTACGGAAACCTGGGAGCCTTTGGACCGATGCAGAAGTTCCTTCGTGCATACAGCACAGGATGATGTTGTTTTGTCCCTGTACTGAAGGTGCTTGGCTCGATAAGAAAAGGATGGATGCATTCAAGTATGAGAACCAGGTAAGAGAACCTTGAGCAGATTCTTCAACATAGAATTATTACTTATTTCTGGATGTTTGTCTGCAGCACGTAGTTGTAAATGTAGGTAATGTAGACCAGTTCCGAAAGAGATGAAGAATCCATTCGGATCCATTCGGATCCATCGGATCCTCAGGTTGCGGTTCTTCAATCCTCAGTTGATTTGCGCACTCCTCTGTCTTGGATTATTCAGCTTTGTCGTGTGCCTCGGCTGCCTCGGCTGCCTTGGTCGCCTTGGCCTGGGAACCGCGGCATTGCAGCTTTCTGTGGGATCGATATGCTCGGGGGATACTGTATCAAGGGAACGGATAAGCAATGATTCTGGCAGTGATAGGTAGGTTGTTTTTATCTCTATATTAATTATATTATGTGTTTATTAAGTTGTCGAAGTAGGGGCACTACTGTAGAATCACTAGAACTGATCAGATTGAATCAGCCACCTGTCATTCCCTGTCTTTGTGACGTTGTGGCTTGGCACGCAATGCGAATTGCATCAACGGCACGTATTGATATGATGATGTTTGATAATTAGTATGGTGCTGGGCTTAGAACCTACATGAACCTCATTTGTGAATTCCATATCGTGTCAGCCCCATATCACATGTGGATAGCACAGTTGCTTCTTGTCAATGTCAGATGTGCCAGAAAATCGTTGAACGGCTCCTGTGCAGCCAGCATTTGGTGAGCCCCACAAGACGGCTCAGGATTTGCCAAGTGCTTTAGTGATTAATGCCCAGTGTTTGGGTGTTTGTTCATCCCTTTCCAATGTAATTATTCTGATGTTAAGTACCCCATATTGCGAAAACATGGTTCCTAGGCTGGTATTTTGTAGCAGGTGCAAGGGATAAATAGTAAACATAGTAAACGTCTCCATTGGTCACCCTCTTAAGCAGCTGTTGGCCCAGGTCTTTTAGGACCATGACAACCACGCCACATCTTCTAGACCTTCGTGTCATTGGCGCAGGCCTTTCCAAAGGCTTGGGATGCAGAGACGCTCTTGGCACGGCCACTGCTAAACGTAATTTGATGTAATCGCATGTGCTCGTACTTTCTTGTGTACTTTGTCATGGAATTCTGCAAATGTTTCTGCTTTGATAGCTTGAGTTGCTTCATGTAGTGCTTCTCAATGTAGTGTTTCTCAATCTTCTGGAACAACTTTAGCATTCCCACACTTGCACGTGCTTGCACCACTTTCAAGTGCTAATTCCAGGTGTTCGTGCTATCTTGTGCTGCAAATTCGCCTCCTGTGTCGCAGGTTTCGACCCTTCGCTCAAGGAATATGCCCTGCTGACTCACAGTTCCCAGCACCTCGGCAGATTTTCAGCTGCCATGGCATCCTGGCACCGGAAGCAGCTGAGGCACCTCACCGGAGTGGCAGCCAAGGTCAACCCATCTGAGACCAGTCTCCTGACATTCAGGCGCAGTGAAGATGCCTTATGGATGTTTATGGATTTTGAATGATTTTGATGGGCTCCAAATGGTGAACTTTTTGCGGGTGATGCCATGAAGCAACCTGGAAAGTTGGTTGAATTTGGTCGAAGTGGCAGAGACTGAAAATGAATGAACGCAGGCGGCATAATATCAGCATCCATCGAACTCCCAGACCCCCTTGGCCCACGCAAGACCTGCGGGCCCCAGGACAAAGTCAGAGAACCGCTCGGTGAAAACAGGTGCCGGCTTGGCAGAGGCCATCAGGCTAGATCAGGCCGACCCTGGCCGGATGTTGTTGACATTTGCTGACCCTGTGATTTCCTTCGCATCCGATGATTGCAACATAATGCAATATAATGCAATATAATGCAATATATGTACATGATATGATTATATAATATTATATATATACACGTGTATACATACATACATACATACATACATACATACATACATACATACATATATATATTATGTATATATATACATACATACATGTATGCATATTATAGAATTGTATATATAAGTATGTCTATATGTATACCCACACACACACATATATATATACATAGTATGTTTTGTGTATATACCAGCGTATAAGGCTCATAAAAGATTGAGATAGGAAGAAGCTGGTACTGCAAGAGGTAAGTGCAACTTGAACCCCTGAACTGCCGGAATAATGAAGCCTCTATATAGAGGCTTGGGCCTTTTCATTTACTGGAATTACTTGAAGTGCAGCTGCTCATCAGAGTGTTTAAGTATGTGAGGGTCCAGGGGTTCAAGCTGTTGATACGCAGGATGTTTACCCTGCAGACGTGGAGTTGGAAGTGCAGGACACCTTCCGAAGGACTGAATACAGGCATGGTGCTTGGGATACCAAGCCCCGCAGTATTTGAATCAGGTAGCCGTGGCAGTGAGATGATTTGAATCCATTCGCAGGTGGGCACTAAATACGGTATGATTGGATGATATTGGATGGCCAGTTTATGTTCTCCAACGATTATGCTGCGAAGCCATACTGCCTGCTATTGTGGCCACTGATAGTCCAGGATGGTTTGTTGATGGACCATTGGGTGCTGCACATGATCAGCCGAGGCTCCAAGTCTTGAAGTACGGCATTTTACCCGAGTCTGTGGTTTTTTCAGGAGCTGTCCTGCGGTCCTTGGGAGTTACGGGAGTTCATTCCAGCTCCAGTAGTCAAACATAGCCCTGTTCCTCCCTTCCCGCAAGTTTACTTCAAGGTTTTGTGGCATTCATGGGTAGCAATGGCATGCACTAGTAACTAGTATCAACAAACATAGTCCTGATATGTCCTGATTGCCCGGCAGCCAACCAGGAGAGCATTCCAATGGACGGAGTTTTCGGCGATGCGTTCCGTGGGGTTGCTTGAGTTTTAAACCTGCATGAAACGTGACTGCTTTGAGTTTGACGGGGCGCTCGATCCAGCACGGCCATGTGTGTTCCGTTATAAACCCGTAGCCGCCGTAGCTGGCTGTGTGGTAGGCCATTTATTTCAAAGGCAGCTCAAGCTCAAGATGCTCAAGTACAATAATCTTCAGTGTCATGCAGTTTCTGGACCACCCCATATATTAATTATTTTTGGGCTGGGTGCGTTTGGAATTCTATGAGTTTTCACAATCATTTGCCATGGGTTGGGCACGGCTGTGCCAGGTCGCATAGGATGTTGAAACGGGCTAAAGCTTTCAAACCGCCTGGACGGCCGCGATCCACGGAGCGTGCAGGTTACCTGTCTCTCAACCATGAAGTTCGCATTCCTCCTGGTTTGAAGACCATGGATATCTTCATCAACTATGACCATTTTGTGATTGATTTGCCGGCGCCGAAGACTCTTGGCTTTGGGGCGCCTTTAAAGCAGAGTACTAGCGGAGGGGGCGGTGTTTGGATGTATGGAATGATAATGAATGATATGGAGTGTTTGGATCTTTGAGTATCTTTGAACTTTGTTTTATCTTGGGGTATCACAGCAACTCCTTGCACATTTCCTCCTCGCAGAGCTGGCACCTGCAGTTTTGCGGCCAAGGCGTGCACATGACAGATTTACCAACCTCTATGAGGAAAATGTCACCAAGGAGCATTGCTTTCAGAAGCAGCTGAAGAACAAGGAGGTTGTCAAGACCCAGTTCTCGATGCATGGCTGAAAGTTCATATCAAGCATTGAAGACAGGGGGCAGTACCTACAGAGGAGAAGTCAATGAGCAGGCTTGAGTTGTTTTATGTTGTTGTTAGTTGTTGGCATATAGATGTGTATAGGAAATTGCCTCAGTCTCCAGATCAGATTCAGGTTTGCCATGACTTGGACTCAATTATTATTCGGTCATAGTGTGATGTCATGGTTGTCAAATACAGATATGATAATTAAGCGCACAGAGTCAGAGTTTGCCCCATGACGAAACACGTGACCACCCAGGGGTGCTGGATGTTACTCAGTTGTGCAGCGACTTGGACGAAATCGTGGCAGGATAGGCTCCCCGTATAAGTTGTGATCATTATCAAAATTTCAGACTGGAATAGATAATAAGCCTTAAGCAAGTCTTGCGTTGGAAAACGAGGTCAGGCATCTCCATCTATTGAATCTATATATATAGATCCATCGCATGTGCATATATTTTAATATACCATTACGGATTACATATATGCATGCAGATATTGTTGAAGCGCACAGTGAGCTTTTGAGTAATTATATACTACAGGAGGCTGAGTGCTGATGTTTTGCTACCCCTTGAGTCCTCAGACATTTGAGCTGTTGGTCTGGGCATCAGTTTTCCAGCGGGACCACCGAGCAGCCCAGGCCAAAATGGAACAGTTGCGCACAAACGAGTCACTAGGCTGCACTTGGCTACAGATACAGTATATACCTGGTACGCCTTTTTTCGGCCCCGTCGTTGATACTGTGTGATGATGGGTATGACGGCGGATTAGCAACAATTGGCAAGCAAACAAAATAAAATTGACCCTGCCAGCTGCCAGGGGCTGATCTCACCCAGAAGTTCTTGGAGCAGGTGGGATGCAGAAAGATAGGCCATGTCCCCATGGCCATCCATGGCCATCCATGGCCATCCATGGCCATCCATGGCCCACATCACGTCATGTCTGTAAAGTTTAAAATATTTTGAGATTGAAGTTGCCAAGGCATCAGACTCCAGCACTGGTTGTTGGGGATTGTAGGTGGCTGGCTTGGAGGTTCCATGGAGATAGCAGATAGCAGCTAGTTGAGGTGTTTGCCGAACTCCTTGAGGGTATGAGAGCTACTGACTTCGGTTTCCTCGGGCAGCCATGCTGTCCTCTATTTAACATTATTTAACACGTGTCTCGGGTTTGATCAAACATTCCACTCAGATTTGGTCGCTTTTTCAAAGGTCAAAGGAGCTGTTCATGGCGATCTTTGTGCATCTTGGTAGATAAGAGCAACAGCGCCGACATGTGCTGCAGCTACTCCTTGCTTTGACATCCACAGGAACGCACGCCAGTTTCATTTGGATGGTCTCCTTTCTACTGCGCATGCCCAAAACATTGGTGCTGCAACGGCAGGACACCCTAAGTGATATTGGGTCATACCGAGTCATACCATAGCTCCAGGATGCTCCAGGCCCGGGTTTCATCCATATCTACACATCACAGATCTGGCAGTTGGAACACAAGGTCCAGGGCGAGTATCTGGGCGATTTCGACTGCAAGAACCTTGAATCCGCACGAAGTTGTCCATTCCAGACACAATGACAAGCTGAAGTTGTTCTTCTCTTAATTCCAAGCAGCTTACGTTCCCCTTTAGAATTAATTCAAATTGATTCCCGCACGCATTGTGATTCATTGTGATATATTGTGATATATTGCAGAGGCTCCAAAGAAACCTCTTGATCCCTGCACCAGCCTCTGAGGAAACTAGAAACTTCAGTCTCATCCCAGCTGTCCCGCAAGCTGCAGCTCGCTTGCAACCGAGGAACGCGTCTCAGGATTGGAAAGGTTCGCAATCAACCAAAGAAGATCAAACTTGGTTCACAAGAACAGTCCTGCGGAAAGGAAATCAACCATTCCAAGGCCCAATGGTCGATATGTATGATATGATTTTGATTCTCGATTGTCATCGGCCATAGCGGCTCCATTTGCAGGCTCAAACTTGGCCACTACAATCCTGAAGATATAATAACAAGATGATCCAAGAACAGGCTTCTTGAGGATGAAAATGATGAAAGAATAAGAATCGGAATGGGATTTGTGTCAGTTCAGAGCTGAGTTGGCACTCCGATGTCTCAGGACACAGAAGGATTCTGAGACACCAGGGCCATGGTGGGAAGCCACACGCTCAGTTCAGTTGTGGTGTTCCAGAAGCCGAGACTGACAAAGAGGCAATGCCAAGCTTAGGATGAATAATTCGCAGCGGGGTTCCCCAAAATAGTGATGATGCATGTGGTATGTACAGATAATTACCATTAATTACCTACTGAACCATACTGAACCTTTTACCTACTTTTTATAGTGTAGAAAGTAAAAAACATAGGTTTTTTCTGATTGACAAAAAGGAAACAACTTCTTTTTTTGGAAAAACATAGTTTTTTTCCAAACCCCAACATTTCCGATTTTATATAAGCTGAAGTAGGAAATTGTTCAATAGGTATCCATTCATGGGTTGGTTCATCCAAGCAAGCTCGAGTTTCGCTTGAAACCAAGTGGCTCAGGGCTTTTCCGATCACAAAACTAAAGGACGCTGAGATCAGTTGAGTAGAGATTAGGCGACTTTCAATAGGCAGAATATAGCTGAATTCGACCTAACAAGATCTACAACCGCAACATTGTTTTACCTTAATAAAGCTCACCTTGGATGGGAATAGCAATCATGAAAAGGGTGTTTGCAATATAAACCAAATGAAATACCCAAAGGATGGTATCAAACCAACTATAGGGGCTGATAAGGGTTTAACAACAACATTATTGCGTTGTTGTTCTGACCCCAAGGTGAACACATCACATTTTGGGAACTTAGCTTCATAGGCCATTCAAACCTCTTCAACCCATTATTGCCCCATAATCCGCAACCACCCGTAATCTATGGAGAAAAAACGCAACCAAAATTAAAAATATCCATAATCACAGGGGAAACACCTATGTATGTTTTTTGGTGCGTAACCCATATTCAGCCGTAATGCAGCGTAACTGACCCGTAACCAACATGAAAAATACGCATAATTTGGATCAACCCGTAATTTACCCAAATTTTCCGCATAATTGATTATGGGTATTGTTCTAAAAAACCTAGGTTTTTCTCATTCATTTTGATGTTGTGTTTTGTTGATGTTTTGTTGGAATTGATATATGGACTTAGTCACGTCCATATGAACAACACCCATAAGGACCAAACTTTTGACAACATACTTTTAGCTGGTGCTGGTATGCGCTGTTGCAAATTCAGAACAACTTGGATCTCTTCGCGCAGGGCCCCAGGGCCTTTTAGGGGTCGGACAAAAGCCAATCTTGGACCCTTATCTTGTATCCGCTTACCTGGTTTTCCTCAAGAGGGGTTTGTTAACCTAAAAGGTTGGGAAAAGAGTGCAAATTTGTGCCACCTTTGCTGCAATATGGAGGAGTAGAGATGCTGTGACGTGTTTGTATATGTGTATGAGTGTGAAATATTTGTCATGCATGAGACAAGTGACAAAGCATGAGGTTATGCTACATCATGACATCCAATGACCTTTTTATATCTTTTTATAGGGTACGGCACCATGGCGTAATTTAGCAAAAAGTAGAAACCTAGGTTTTTTTGAAAAAGCCTAGTTTTTTTCCTTATACCAAAAAAATAATGTAATGGAGGCGCTAGGTATGTATACACGTACATACATACACACACGGATAGATATAATTATATATATATATATATATATATATGCATATGTATTACACACGGTATAATGTATAGATATACGCATATGCACGAATATATTTGCAACATGTACGGCATATATCATACATAGCATATAGCTTCACAATGGTTCCCATTCTTGGTGGTACCCTCCTTCCCAAGGACAAACAAGTCGAACTGCGCCTCCTTTTGTCGGTTGGTTCTTCCCAGTACCTTGGGGATGGAACGCTGAGACATGTCTGGGAACAGCAAATGTGAAGATATTTAAAGCTTTTTACTGAGTAGTGACAGCGACAGCACCCAAACAGCATGTGGATGCAGTGAGTAGCCCTATTGAAATTGGACAAATTGCACGAGATCAAGAACCTTACAGATGAACTTCCCACATGCTTCAAGAGTCAGGTGGCCAGTCTTAAAGGCCCGAAGACAACAAAGATATCCAAACAATATCAAGAATTATAAAGATGCATTCCATCCTTAGAAGGTTTTCGTGTTGACTCTGTTTGACTTCCTCCCCAAGCATGGTGTTCTTATGTTTTCTTATGTTTTCTTGCAATCAAAATTCAACCAAGGGGGCCTTCCTGTGGCACACAGTCAAAGTGCAACAAAATTGGATCGCTAAAGATGGCCGTTTTGCATCGTTTTGCAGGCTAGTCCTATTGGACTCCAGGAGTTACACCTCACGAGCCCAGGCCAGAGTCTGAGATTTTGGAGCATAGTATGAATCTAGGAGACATGTCCAAATAAATAAATAAATAAGACATCGAAAAAGTTTGACACAGTTCCTGTCCTCCACCTGTTGTCAAAGTATTGTAGAAACAGGCAGGAATAATCAGGAATGCTCACAGTATCATTGAAGAGAACAGGACATGAAATGCAAGTGACAATTCTTGGGATATCTGTGGCCGCGGAAGGTTGGCCCTGTGCTCACCATTTCCAGCCACATGAGCTGTTTTTTTTGATCCAGCAGAGACTTCATGAGTGCAGCGGTGGTGCGGCTGCTGTTGCTCCTGCTTGGGGCTGAATGTTAGTGAGTCAAAGTGAGATTGGAAGAGAAAACCACATTTATATACTTGTAATCATTAATCATTCCATCCCAACTTTGAGCGCCTTGCTGGGTGAGAAGTCAGGTTTTTTTCTGCTGACGCAACGTCGCATTTTACCGGAATATGATCATTCAATGGATATATGTATATATAATATATACGATACAATCTATATGCTATATGCTACTATAATCTAGTATCTAATACATCACGTATAATGACGTGAAATGATGGATATGCTGACCCCTATTACATGGTGAAGCTTCAGTTAGCCTCGCCTTGCATCCTTGCCAGGGAATTCAGCTCACGACCCATCCACGGGACGCTTGCCATGGTTTGCCCGATTTGACCAAACCCCTTGGTGGGACAAGTGAGATGTAGCATGGTGTAGCTCGTAAGAGGGATCAACAAAACGTGTGGCAACAACTCCGTAAAGATGAGCCTTTTCATGAACATTTGAAGCCATTTGTGTGATCCATCTTGTCTACACCTGATTGCCCACATGTTTCTCCCGTAGTACTTGACATGAGCTAGTGCATGCTGACAAAATGTTTGTTTTTCCCCACCTGCCAGGTGAGGGTTGTTAGATTTTATCACAGTTGTTCTCCTCCTCCGTCTCCTCCTCCTCATCCTCCACTTCCTTCTCCTCCTCCTCCCTCTCCTCCAGCGTCTCCTCCACCACCTTTGCATCCACTCCCACGTTCACTTCCGCCTTGCCAGCTCTTCGCCAAGCTCTTCGCCAACTTCCGCACGCAGTGGGCACTGCTGGACCTCAACTGCAAGGGTCTGAGCGCACTGGCTGAGACCTTCCGAGCTCAGTGAGCACCGCTGGACCTCAACCTGGGACCGTCCGAGCTCAGTGAGCACCGCTGGACCTCAACCTGGGACCCTCCGAGCTCAGTGAGCACCGCTGGGCCTCAACCTGG
>Ga0126342_10018349_pt1 | contig 12001 bp, 10 predicted proteins | sample Cyp1metagenome_FD_92528 | JGI IMG/M metagenome (GOLD analysis project Ga0126342, IMG submission 92528) | Coral microbial communities from Lord Howe Island, Old Settlement Bay, Australia - Cyphastrea 1 metagenome | ecosystem: Host-associated > Invertebrates > Cnidaria > Coral ... | reverse complement strand
TGAGGCCCATTCTCTGTCTCACCAAAATTCAAAAACAGGTTGCGTTTCAACAGTTGAAACTGGTGGATCTAGATGTTTTACATTCATGTGCAGGTGCACAGCTATAGACTTTTGTTTTTGGATGTTTTTTTGTCGTATCAAGAAAAGTGACATTGTCTAACTCTTCCACCTGGTTTGCTAAGGCACTTGGCTTGGAAGCCAACTTGCCCGGCTACGAGGGCGATGGCCAAGAAATCATGAAATTGAAGTACAATGGTGGCATTGCGTTGTCCCAGTTGGCTGCTGATGTTGACTGACCATCCAACTTTTACATCCATGATGGCTGGATCGTGACAGCAAGCCCGGCATAAGGTCAGCCGGACAGTGCTGTTTTTGAAAACTTTCGCCGTACATACCAAATATTTATGTTCAAAGCTTTGCGTTTTCGGGTTGTACTCAATGCTTGCTTACAAGAAACCCTGCATGAGCAATTGTTTCCAAAGCCTGAGACAAGGAATTTGAAGCTATACGCATGCACCAAAAACCCTTACTGGCAGCTTTTGTTTTCACCTGCCTGTAAACAGCAGACCTGTTTTGTAGAAACTGGCGGGGGGTCCTGCAAGCAGGAGTACATACGGTGGTGTCCGTGGCAACTCATGCCATTTTCAAAGTAGGGGGTCTCATCCGCCGCAACAGCTGCGCATGAGGGCAAAAGGAAGCTTTAGGGAGCTTGCCACTCAGACTTTGGGATGCTGAATGCCACGCACATGCCTGGGGACTTTCACAACAGATTGTTCCCATGCACTCCCGATTTGTGAATCTTGAGGCACGACCAACATAGAAACTCTATATATATATAAATGTGTTTATATATATATAAATATATATGTTTATATATATATATATTCTCCTGTTCTCTCTCTCTCTCTCTCTCTAGTTTATCATATTTATATGGCAGATATGGTGAACACAAAGAACCAGGCTAATTCCACCTTTATGCTTTCAAGATGACTGCTTTGATAAGCAACCCCACAAATGTTTGTAATCAAATGCTGACTCTCCCAGCTCCGCCGATCTGGCAGGCCTTTGATCATCCTCTGGGATGCCAAGCCTCCGTGGCAACGTGTGGAGGGTCCGGTCCAAGTTCCAGAAGAAAAAGGGTGGTGCTTCTGGCTAAGTTTTATGGGTATTCTGTTATGTGGCCATGGGGTGATTCTTTCAAAGGTTTTCACAAACAGGTTTGAATTTCACAATCTTGTACAGAGGAATCTGAAATCTCTTTCAGCATGAGCCGCTCAGCTTCATTTTTGCATGTGCAAAAAACTGCAGTGACTTTTGGCCAGTCAAGGCTTAGGGAAACTGGGTGCTGAGCCATGGAATCCGAACAGTTGGATGCCATTTTCTTCCAGCTATACCATTTGGGATGCCCACCCGCCAGTGGCTTAGATCCTTTTCATTCCAGTGCTAGAATCTATGGCGCACGTGTCAACAGGTATCCACCAAGCCGAGACTGTTGAAAGGCCCAAAGCGAACTTTGAATCCATGAAAAAAATGTTGGGGTGATCCTGCAATGCAGCCCTTCAACCTATCTTAGCGCAAATCCTTATATATTTATATATCAATATATATTTCATGACGGTTTTAACAGAACTTGTGGCTGAGATTCTGGCCCTCATCATTTTGATGATTATTTGGACGCCATCATTGGACATCGACGAGGAGAGTACACAATCCGTTTTGCACTGCGTTTCCGGGGCATGGAAACAGTTCAGCTAATAACACAATTTCCTTTGAAAGGGATCCTCCGGGTAAAAGGTGTCCTGCCTTTCACCCCGAGGACCCCTTTCAAGGGAAAAATACATTCGAAGGGCCAAAGCTCTCGGGGCCCAACCTATTGTGGGAAAGGTAACAGGAAAGGGCCGGAATGGGAAACACACACTCCCCTTTAGCAAAAGGTCCAATCTATCTATCTATCTGTCTATGTATCTACCTATCTATCTATCTATCGATCTATCGATCTATCGATCTATCGATCTATTGATCGATCTATCTATCTATCTATCTACCTATCTACCTATATCTACCTATATCTATCTATCTATCTACCTATCTATCTATCTATCTATCTGTCTATCTATCTATCTATCTATCTATCTATCTATATATCTATCGATCTATCTATCTCTCTATCTATCTAGCTAGCTAGCTATCTATCTATTTATCTATCTGTCTGTCTGTCTGTCTGTCTGTCTATCTGTATATATATATACACATATTTGATGCGAGTTTCCCTCACAAAAACATATGTTTGAGCAGCATATGCCAATCCATTGTGTTGGATCCGTTGCCCTTTACTCTTTCCTGTGCCCTTTCCTGGCCCTTATACGCCTCTGACTGCAGGAGTTCGAATTCGAGATGTTGGAATTCTTTGCAGGACGGGCAAACCTGACGCGGTGCATGAGGTCCACAGGGATGAAATCTGGCAAAATGGACCTTCTATACCCTGCGTCTCGTAAGAACCGGACCTATCGGTCCAATGCTATGGACATCAATTCGCCATCTGGGTTCTGGCTCCCTAGTTGAGATTGAGCTTTGAATTTAGGAAGTGGTTCATGGACAAAAAACGGGTTGGTATGATTGAGGGTACATATAGGGGCTGTTAAGTTGAAAGTGTAATGCCTTGCATGGCTTTTCATACATGCCTCCTGGAATTGAAGTCCAAGGGTGCTTCATTTTTCACTTACTTAGGCCAACACCTAAACTTTAATTTTTTCCCCTGGGTCACTGAATAAGTTCAAAAGCAGGCAGGGTTCTTCAATGTGTGAGCTTGAGACAAGAGATATCCGTGACATATAGCCAAAGCCATGGTCGGGACATCAAATGAAGGGGTTGGTGTCCCACATGTGTAGTTGATTCAGGTGCGTAAATCCACTGAAGAATGTGTCCACAAGCCTGTCTATATTCTGAAAGGTGTTATGGCCGAACTTCCCATTTCCTTGGGCCTTTAAATCATCCCTGAAACTGCCCTTCGTGGGTCACTGAGTCTCTGCTTGGTGGCCCTCCTGAAAGCTCGCCTCGGCAAGTTCTTGGCGACGCTGGCATTGAAGTGCTCGTCGTGGACACCTGTAAATGCCGGGACAAGTGGTCGCTCCGCATGTTCCAGCATTGGTGTGGAAGACTATCGTTCAGTATCTTCTGCCAATTGCATGGGGACACGGAGTCTTGATCATAACTGGCTGTTTATTGATTAATGTGTTTAAGCCTTTGTCCGGGGAACCAGGTATACCCTTATTTAAATAAATAAATATATATATATATATAGATATATAAACATATCTATATATATGTGTGTAGATATAACTGTAAATGCCGACATTAAAAAAACAGAAATAGGTGTATAGATATAGAAATATATATATAAGTATATAACATATAATATATTTATACAGATAGACAGAAAGACAGAAAGAAAGATAGATAAACAAAACGATAGATGGATAAATAGAAAGATAGAGATAGACAGAAATAGACAGAGATAGATAGACAGACACAGATAGTAAGAGATAGACAGAGATAGACATAGATTGACAGAGATAGAAAGAGATAGATAGAGATAAAGAGAGAGAGAGAGAAATAGATGGATAGAGAGATAGGTTAGATAGCTAAATAGATAGATAGATATCACAACATTGTAATTTTCCGGTTGGTGTGCCATTGCCAAATGAGCTAAAACTAGAAAAAAGGAACCCCTCCCTCGGGGGTTCCTTTTTGCAATTTTTCCTTGGTGGCAGCTTCTCTGCGGGTCAGCGGGATAATTGTTAGCGCAAAAAATACAGGGTCACGAAAAAGAGTTTGGAACACCCACTAATGTTGAAACCACCATTCAAGGGGAAATTCTTTAATGACTCGACCATGTATTCTTGATAATTTTTGCTGCGCGTCCCAGGACAACTTACTTGGCCATGGTCACAACAGCGCTTGGTGGGACGTGGTTCCTGGAACAGCCGAATGGCTCCTGCTATGACTATTTCCCACCTTTTGTGGACCTTCTCCTGCGAATGTTTGAAGCGAGTGGCAATACGGCAGTCCATGCCTAAGTATGTATACACACACATATATATATATATATATGCCAATGTTTATGGAATGCCTTCCCATTCTGTAGTCTATGGTGTTTAGTCGTATGTGTTGCCAGCTTAGGTGACGAGGGTGTCTTGGAAAATGTGGCACTATGGCGGCTACACCCCGAAGCCCCACTGGGGCTATGGAAATAGCCCATGGATCTCACTTCTTGACAAAGGCCCTTTGAAGGACTGGAAACGTAAAAGTCTTGAGGAGGGACGTCCCATGCCAAAGACTTGTGAGCAATATGTCAACTCCAAGGGAGCAAAGTGCTACAAGGGCACAAAGTTCTTGAAAAAAACCGAGATCCTCGACAACATAGTGTGTTTGTACGGCTTTTATGAACACATGTGCATATACATATCTTTGTTTGTACTGGGCTTGGATTGCAACCCATTTACAAATCTTTCCTTCTCTAGGAATACACAGAATGAAAGATGGGAATATCTCAAAGAAGATAGTGCCCCAAGCTACAAAAAAATGAGCTTATCTTCCAAGGTTTGGGGCACTCCTCATTTCGATACAGGCCAAGATAAAGAAGAATCTATGCACATGTATCTAAGTATCTACATGCAGATGTATATATATGTGTGTGTGTGTAGCCTTAAATTGGTTGCTACCATGCCAACGGCCAATTGAACAACACAGACGCAGATTCTGGAGGGTTGACGGATGTTGATGGTCTTCCCTGGTTCTCCTATATCCTGTGACGCCACTAAGGGAGTATCCAGTTCGATTTGCTTGGTCCCTCGTGGATTTGTATGATGAGCTTACTGACTCCGCGGCTGGCCAGAAACCGCTCCCAGCCAAGTTACCAAGCTGCATGGAAACGTTCCAAGCCATGCAGAAGAGCGAGAAGCAGATTTCCGGCCTAAAGTGGGCCAAGCTGGGGGAAGTCTATTCATATTTAAGACATGGGAAGCGCCTGCAAATCCCAGCGCCATGGAAGAAATTCCTTCCGAAACAGCCACCCCTGGAGGCAGAAACTTAAAGCGTGACCATAGCTTTGTCAATGGGAAAATATCAGATTTTGGATTTCCAAAGCCGACCAATTTGGAACAAAATTGTCAGAAATTTGGAAAATCACCAAAAAAATCATGGAAAAGATCAATTTTTCCTCATTTTTGATAGCGATTTTAGGGGTCGCATCCAAAAACCCATATTTAAACCGTACTAAGCCGTACTAAACCCATATTTTATCCGTACTAAACCCATATTCTGATATAGTAAAAAAAACCCGGTTTTTGGGAACCCATATTTAAACCATATTAAACCCATAATTAACCCATACTAACCCGTACTCAAAATATGGGTTTTTCGCCTCTGGGAATGGACGGCTGCGACGTCGAGTTTTTAGGCTCGATCTGTCCTCTTGCAAGATTGAACCGACAATTTGCGACTCGAAAACCGGGAAAATGGATCGGTGATCGAACCGGCAGTTTGCATCCCGATCCATGGTTGAAAACCATACATTTTTCCAGAACCGGTGATCGAACCGACAGTTTGAAACCCGATTCAGATCTGAAAACCATAAATTTTTCCAGAACCGGTGACCGACCGACAGTCTGAAACCCGATTCAGACCTGAAAACCATACATTTTTCCAGGGCCGGTGATCGAACCGACAGTTTGAAACCCGATTCAGACCTGAAAACCATACATTTTTTTCAGAACCGGTGATCGAACCGACAGTTTGCAACCCGATTCAGACCTGCAAACCATACATTTTTCCAGGGCCGGTGATCGAGCCGACAGTTTGAAACCCGATTCAGACCTGAAAACCATACATTTTTTTAAAACCGGTGATCGAACCGACAGTTGGAAACCCGATTCAGACCTGCAAACCATACATTTTTCCAGGGCCGGTGATCGAACCGACAGTTTGAAACCCGATTCAGACCTGAAAACCATACATTTTTTTAGAACCGGTGATCGAACCGACAGTTGGAAACCCGATTCAGACCCGCAAACGCATACAATTTCTATTATAAAATATGTTGCAGCATTCTTGGTCAAGTTTGGAGGTGTACATCCGGTGTCAAGGGAATGGCCCTTCGTATCAAATCTGAGGGGACTGTTAAGAGCAGCCGCCATTGGAGTTGCAGCACGCTTCATGATGGTGTAGATATGTTGCTGTCAGAAGCCCGACAAGCTGACGCAGAGGAGGAAAACCTTCTACAGCTGATTGAGGACCCATACAATAAATGCTTTGGTCTTGTCATGATCGGTTCAACACATGTATCAAGACTTTCTGACAAGGGTTTGCTTCCAGTATATATATATACTTCATTACATCCGTTTTTTCGGCAGGATATTCAGAAGCAACAACCAGTGGCGTCAGCGGTGCCTCATCTCAACATATAGGTTAGCAGGTGGCTGGTGTGGGATTTCCTTTTTCTCAGAAGTTCCACGTGGATTCATGGATCTTCATATAGCGGAGCGGATGTGAAATTGTGGGGGGATTTCAGCATGACATCTAAAGAATGCTTCCTCCAAATATATATAGCTGGTTTTCACTGGTTTATTTTTTCCCAAACCCGATCAGATGCCCCACCATTCACTTTGGGCCCAACAGATTTCCATGATTTCCCGATTCACTTTCCCACGCCCAGGCCGAGGATCCAGATGCAAGTGGAGGTGCTCCCTCTGCAACTGCAGCTCTTCCTGGTGGCGCAGCTTCCGAGGACATAGCAACCACTGACACCATCCCTGTTGCTGGCTGCAATTCCTCATGGTGGGCGGGGGTGAAAAAACATGTATGTGTGTATGTATAATATATATATATATGTGTGTGTGTAGATAGCAATGATATATGTGACATCTTGTGACAATATAGCTTTATAACAATCTCAATCAAACAATCTCAGCTACTTCCCGGACATGAGGCTACATCTGAAGAGCTTCAACAGAAAGGTCTTCCAAGTGCTGGCCCGACCTATCAGGCTGGGCCAATGGGTTTCTGTGTGAACAACCGTTTCCAAGTCACCCACATATTTATGGAATACTTTTGGAATTTGCATTAAAAAAATGTTGATACTGTTCATATACATAGACCCCTGTATAGTGAGCTGGGTTTAAACCCAAGTTGAACCAATCCCCTTTACTTCCAGGACGCTCGCCCTATTGCCACGGCAGCTCGTGGGAATGGCGCTCCCGCTGATGTTTTGGGTGGGAATTACGCTGGCAATCTTTGTGGCGGGTCGTCCCCTACTTCCGTCGCGCCAGGGACACCTGTTGAGACACCTCAGACCCCCAGTGTTGAGATGGCAGTTCCAACCCCGGCTGAATCCAATCAGAGCCCCCGGGTGCCAGCGGCTCCTGCGCCCAAGACTCGGAAGGATATGGGTCACGTGATTCCAACCTCGGCATTCATTTTGGGATGTGTTGGTTCATCTAGTGTGGGAATTCATATCCCCAGATGTATATAGTCAGTAGTTAAACTTGGTGGCGTGGTTCTTTTGCAATATACTTGGTTTGTGCAGGTGTATAAAAACGAAAAAAAAACCATCTGTTTGGACAGTGTTTATATCCTGGCACCCCGGAGGAGCGACTTCGGTTGGCTGCCAAACAGCAGATCAGAAGGCTTTGCACTTTGAAAAAGAAGAGAAAGGCCCTTAACCCCCCTGACTGACTGGCTTGTTGAAGCCTATAACAAAAGAGACAAGACCGAACTGGCGCAGATGTTGGTAGACGCCAATTTCGACAAGGATTGGGTTTTTGTGAGCTGTTGGGAAACCGAAAGAGACGCCCATTTTTTAACGGAAACATTGCTTTTAGGAAGTCATTATATATATGTGTGTGTGTGCGTGGGAGTCTGTGTTAATTTCTGGCATGTTTTTACAGGCTGAAACTTTTCCCACACACACACACACACTTCTGTCAGGACAAATTCATGGCTCGCCTAGAAGTCGTGGTGACTAAGAAGGCTTCCAACAAGGTCACCATTGATGGTGGGTGGTACTCCGAAAAGGAGATGCGTGAAGATTTGAAATGGACAGCGAATTTTGATTGCATTTACAGGCCCAGGTCTTACATTCAAGGTTGTTAGATGTTCTTTATATATATAAATAAATATATTTACATACGCACATACATATACATACATATACATGCATTTACATGCAGATCACAGTATGCTATATATATATAGATAGATAGATAGATAGATAGATAGATAGATAGATAGATAGGAGGCATGTTTAAGTAAATAGATCTAACACAAAACATGGTATATATATATATATATATATATTTATGTGCATATATATATATATGGATCTTCGCCAACCTACTCAGGGCCCGGATCAACGGCGCCAAGAAGGACTGCGAGGCCAAGAATGTGAACAATTCCCACTGCAGGAGCCTTTGAACCCCTTAGTCCTGATTTTCCAACACCCCATTCAAAGTTGATTCCACCTACTCACCTACAGCGTTTTTGCCACTTCCACCATCGAGTTTGCAGGAAGAACATCTATGACGGCGTTGAGGAGTATCATGTGATGATCCGAGAGAAGGGGTCGCGGGAGGCGGAAGAGACACATGAGGAGAAAAGAACTTCATCCACCAAGCTTGAGGCACATTGCGTGGAAAATTTGGTTTGGTCTCCATGGGTCACACATGACAAACAGATCGGAAACATTGAGAGTGCTTTGAATGGTTGAATTATTTTTGCTTCCAACCTATCTCTATGTGCTCACACAGCCGGCCCATCCTTTCAGGCGTCCCAGGCACCAAGCTTTCCAGCGAGTGCTTTCGATAACCTGGACAAGATGAAAGAGCGGATGGCAATTGAGGATTCAGCCCCGTCGCAGAAACCCAAGCCGCCCACCCAGGAAGAGGAGGCTAGCTGCGTCAATTGGCTGGGGTATATATATACATGGCAATCTTCTTTTATATATCTTTAGGGCGTGAAACAAAAACCAAGACATTGCACGTGCCAGTCTGGCCTTCCTAGACCCTTTGCATACACATGCATGATTTCTCATCATTCAGCTGTTTGCCTTGCAGATGAAGACAAAGCTGAAGACGTTTATGGACAGCATGCTTCAAAAGGCTGGGAAAGTTCGTTCCTTGATCCGAGACCTGAAGCAGAACTATTCTCAAAGCAGCTCAATGACTACGTGACTTGGTCAGAAACCATCCAGTCTTTCACAGTGATGGGGGTTTTACGATAGTCATGTTTTGTTTTGGAATCTGCAGGCTTCCAAAGATCCTCAGTGAGACTATCAGCCAGTGCAAATCCATTTTCTTTATCACAGCATCGCAAGGCATCCACCCAAATTCAAATCTACCTATCTATCTATCTATCTATCTAGGTTCGTTGGCCATCTCAAAAACTCCCAGGCATGTCGACGAGTTGACAAAGTTGCTGAAGAACATGGATGCCGAGTATGACAAGTGCAACATGGTTTGCGCAAATGGCGAGGTCAACGGTTACAACTCAAAGCCTCTATATTGCAAAGAGACGTCCATACCAAATATTAATTGCATGTGCATGAACCGGTGTGGCATTTTTGACACCCCCGTTCAGTCAGTTTTCTTTACCCGGTGGCATCTGGGATATGTTGAAATCTCGGCCCGCTTCTGGCCCCAAGGTTTGTTGCCGAAGGAACTGCTGCCATGAAAGCGGCGACTTTTGCGTCCTCCATGCCAGTTTATGGATACATCGCGTTCTACCTTAGGAGCACAAAGTTTCATAGCGAGCATTTGCTTCGCCCGTTTTGATGGAAAGTTTGCACCAATGGAAACTATTTGATCCTGTTTCTATTTCAATCATGTGATCTCATTCTTGGCAGGTGCAGTGCGGCCATTGCAGCGGAGAACAAAATCAGGACTCTTGCCTGCCTCTCTCTCTCTCTCTCTCTCTCCCTCTGGAAAATCACAAACAAGATGTTGTCACCTTTGCCTCGTGCCCTTACTTTGGTTTCCATTCAGAGTGCTGTGGGGGCCCCTCAAGTCCCAGGAATGCCAAGAAATATGAGAAGAAGGATTCAAAGCCGGCTACCCCGAAAGCGCTGGCTGCCCCGAAAGTTTCCAGTGCCAAGCCCTCCGGTTCTGGCAAGAGACCTGCTTCCGAGACGACCGACACGGTTTCGGCGCCTAAGAAGAAGAGTAAGAGCAAGGCCAAGAAGTGAAACTAGGTTTACTTGGGTGAGCATGGATGTACATGCCAGGGGTGCTGCGGGAGACGCGCATACAACATGCAGTGTGGAACCTGCAGCGGCACACTGTCTAATCTTCAGAGTTCGGCGACGTGTTGCACATTCCAGTACTTATCTAAGTTCAACCTCACTGGATCAGCAAAAAAAAGAAGCGTGAAAAAAATGTAGCTGTGACCCAAATCACTTGGTTTACATTCTGGGAGGTTGATCGTTTGACGAGTTTGGCAGAGACACGTGCCATTCGCACATGTGGATTGAGCAGTGCGCGTGCGGGAAAATCGGCAGTATTGTACCTGCAATGATTTTTTTGATTTTCAAAAGCCAATGCTTTTTAAAGGGCTTGATTATCCAGGCATCCCTGCATGTCCGGGCCAGGTGCTGGCCAGGCACTTCGTGTCATAGCCGGTGACGTTGCCGAAGGTGCAGGGGCCTCAACAAGTGGGGATGTGAACGCATCCCAGATTTCGTTTCCATGTGCGTTCTACCAGCGAGGCTTGAATTCTTTTGAGAATCTGCCATGCGATATTTTCAGCTATCATGTTGCATGGTTACCGCTGCAAAGCAACAATCAACAGAAAATTATCATCAGCTTTACTGTAAACCACATATAAGTATAAGATGAACAATTGTTTTTTTTTTATATCCTCCGATGTTACTGGTATACAAACAAGTTGTTCCATTTTTTGGGCGCCCCCATCGAAAAGAAAAAACAACCCTTGTGAAAGTTTGGCTAGGGAACCTTACATCTATATATAATATTTATAATTTACACATATATATTAATAAACATGTTTGAGGGGGCGCGCATTGCACTGCTACATGTCGAGCAATGGCTTCCATGAGACTGCAGAGGAAGAACTCATTGACTTACTATCTTGCCATCGATCTGCTTCTTAGCGCGTGTCAATGTTGCACATTGGGTCCTAAACAGTGTGCGGGGGTTATGCCTCTGAAACCCTTATGGCCAACTAAGGAGGATGAAGGGCCCTTTCCGTGGAGACGCACGACTACCTTAGATGGACCATTCAATCCAAAGCCGGTTCCTGCTGACACACCTGGTGTTACAAATGTGAGTCTTCCTGCTATGGGTCCCCCAAATTGTTTTACGCTGGATGATCAAACAGCCCAAGCTAGCCTGAAACAGGCGCAGGAGGAAGCAGCTGCAGTTGGCTGCATAGCTTTCAAGCTACCGGCATGGAACGCATTGGCGGGAAGAGTTCTTGACCATGCTGTGCAAGTGATAGAATCCCTGTTTAGGAAGCATGAGCCCCTTATCTATAAGGTGGGTGTTACACACAGTCCTGTTTGGCGCTGGTGCAACCCAATTTATGGGTATGTTGCTGCCCGTGACAAATGGTCCAATATGATGGTTTTTCATTGTAGCCCTGAACCATATGGACCCTCAATGCTCGAAGCGGCCCTCATTGACAAATACAAAGGTGTCTTGTCGATCCACTTCACTGAAACATTTTCGTTTTTTTCCCTTCCCGAGATTGTAAAATAAATGTGTGATTCCGATTTTTTTTGCTGTGCTGGTGGTCCCGATGATGGTGTCGATGATGACTTTGCTGGTGTCGGCGAATATGTTCATGATAATGGCGATGCATGATGATGTTGACAATTATTTTTGTGGCAGCGATTGCCAAAACCATGATGATGATTGTGATGATAATGATGATGATGATGATGATGGTGATGGTGATGGTGATGGTGGCTGTGTGTGTGTGTGCGACGGTCATG